>OGYL01000660.1_pt1 | contig 27536 bp, 19 predicted proteins | sample 1576541 | NCBI WGS metagenome assembly OGYL01 (sample SAMEA3541551, study PRJEB24748) | human gut metagenome | biome: human gut; feature: human-associated habitat; material: faeces | place: China | collected 2012 | reverse complement strand
AGCAGCGGAAAATCTTTTTTATAATCTGTCATTGGAGGTTGGAGTCGTGAGTAAAAAGCAGAAAAAGGACATAATTAATAAAATAATAAATAACAAGAGCCGCACGGTATGATTGAATAATCAGCTGTGCGGCTTTTCTAAATGAACATTTTTTCAAATAAGATATTTTGTTAAGCTTGCCGAAGTAGGGCATTATACAAAGGCGGCACAGGAACTGCATATAATGCAGCCGTGTCTGAGTCATGCAATATCGCAGCTTGAAAATGAACTTGGCGTTCCACTTTTTGAAAAAAATGGAAGAAATACAACACTTACAAGATTTGGTGATGAATTTCTGGCATGTACAAAACAGACTATTTCGACACTTGACGGAGGTGTGGATTCCATACAGAGAAAAGCGAGAGATGTTGGTGTTATAAGGGTAGGGTTTCTACGTGCATTTGGAACACAGTTTGTTCCACAGTTTGCGTCACAGTTTTTAAAAGAAAATAAAGATAATGAGATAGATTTTACATTTCATAGCGGAGCGACCAGAAAGCTGCTTAACGAGCTTGAACAAAAGAAGTATGACCTTGTATTCTGCTCAAAACCGCCGGCTGAGTATAGATTTACAAGTGTTGCGGTAGAATTTGTACTTGATAAATATAAAAAACATGAAAATTAAACTTTTTGCTTGAATAACGCATAAAAAGGTGGTAAAGTTTATTTTAAAGGAAATGAAAAGAATTAAAAATAAACTTTCTGATATGAAAATAAACTTTTGGAGGGCATTATGGCTGACGGAACACAATTTACAGAACGCTTTAATGAACTTTTAAAGCAAAAAAACATGAAGCAGGTAGATTTACTAACTGCGGCGGCAAATGAAGGCGTTAAGTTGTCGAAAAGCCAGATAAGCCAGTATGTAAGCGGTAGAGCAGTGCCGAGAAGAAATATTGGCGAATTTATTGCGATGACATTTGGCGTTGATGCTGACTGGCTTTATGGAGAAAAAATAGCTGAGAAAGGAAATATTAATATGCGTGAATTCAAGAAATCATCAAAGTTAGATAATGTCTTATATGATGTGAGAGGTCCTGTTGTTGATGAGGCAAACAGGATGGAAGAAAATGGTACACATGTACTCAAGTTAAATATAGGCAATCCTGCACCATTCGGATTCAGGACACCTGATGAAGTTATATATGATATGCAGAGACAGCTCACAGATTGTGAGGGATATTCAACTTCAAAAGGACTTTTTTCTGCGAGAAAAGCAATTATGCAGTATGCACAGCTTAAAAATATACCTAACGTTTCAATAGAAGATATATATACAGGAAATGGTGTAAGTGAGCTTATAAATCTTAGTATGTCAGCATTGCTTGACAATGGAGATGAAGTGCTGGTTCCGGCTCCTGATTATCCGCTATGGACAGCATGTGTAACATTGGCCGGTGGCAAGGCTGTTCACTACATCTGTGATGAGCAGTCAGAGTGGTATCCTGATATTGATGATATTAAGAAGAAAGTTACTGACAGGACAAAGGCTATTGTAATAATCAATCCAAATAATCCGACAGGTGCGTTATATCCAAAGGAGGTTCTTGAGCAGATAGTTCAGGTTGCAAGGGAGAATGAGCTTATCCTTTTTGCTGATGAGATATATGACAGACTTGTCATGGACGATAAGGAGCATGTAGCTCTTGCATCTCTGGCACCAGATCTTTTCACCATAAGCTTTAACGGACTGAGCAAGTCCCACCGAGTTGCAGGTTACAGAGTTGGCTGGATGTGTCTGTGTGGAAACAAGAGCAATGTGAAGGGATACATAGAGGGACTTAACCTCCTGTCATCCATGAGACTTTGCTCAAATGTTCCTGCCCAAAGTATAGTTCAGACCTGTCTTGGCGGATATCAGAGCGCAGATGAGCTGCTCCTGCCTGGAGGCAGGATCTATGATCAGAGAGAGTATATTTATAAAGCACTCTGTGATATACCGGGAATAAGTGTGGTTAAGCCGGAGGCAGCGTTCTACATATTCCCTAAACTTGACAAGGATAAGTTCAACATCACAAATGATGAACAGTTCGCTCTTGATCTTCTGAGAGATAAGCACATCCTCGTCACATGCGGAACGGGATTTAACTGGAAGGATCCGGATCACTTCAGGATAGTATATCTTCCAAATATGGAGATACTCAAGGCAGCAACAGCAAAGCTGGCTGATTTCCTGAGTTATTATCACCAGTAAAAGATAAATATATGGGAAATAATAGGTAGGCTGAGATTTCAGTCTGCCTATTATTTTTTTATTCCCAAAATATGACAAATGTTATAAAATTAACATAATAGATAAACTATACCAGGGGGCACAAATGTATAAGATAGCAATTTGCGATGATGAAAGATATTTTAGGAATGAAATATACAGGAGACTTGAGGACTATTTGAAAAGAAAAAATATAGAATACGAGATAGATATATATACGACGGGAGAGGAATTGTGTGAGTTAGGTGAGAAGATCGTAAATTATTTAATTGTATTTTTAGATATCAATATGAAGGGCATGAATGGAGTTGATGTTGCGCAAAGGATAAGATTATATAGTGAAAAAATATTTATAGTATTTATCACAGCATATATAGACTATTCAATTGATGGATATAAGGTTGGAGCGGTTAGATATTTATTAAAAAACAATGAGAATTTTCAATTTGCTATTGAAGAATGTATGGATGCAATTGACAAAAAGATCAATACTTCAAGGGAGATAAGACGATTTATATTCACAGAGGGTCCGCTAGAAATAATGGTTGAAAAGATAATATATGTCGAGAGTAGTCTTCATAGATTGGAGTTTCACATAAGTGGAGAAAGCGGCGTAAAAAACATGTATGGACGACTTGATGAATTAGAAGAAGAATTTAAAGAAAATAGATTTATCAGGGTTCATCAGAGTTTTTTGGTTAATTTAATGTTTGTCAAAAAGGTTTCCAGGTATAGTGTTTTACTACTTACAGGAGAGTCGATACCCATACCAAGGGCAAGGTATAGGGCGGTGGAAGAAAAGTATATTGCATTTAAGGGGAGAATGTAGATGTTTGAATATATTGGAAGTTTATTTATTGTTATATTTGAGACGTTTTGTTGCAATTTATTTTTTCAGAGCTTTGTATATAGAAGAGATAAATTAAAAGAATGGCAAAAAATTACGCTATTTGTTGTTATGGTAATATGTTTTTTTGCCAGCGGATTATTACTATCATCTGTCCAAATAATAAAACTGATAGTTGCAATAATAAGTATCTCAACAATAATGTTTTTGACTTATCAAATAAGTATATGGCGTTCAGTAATTTTAGCCATGTTATTTTTGGCTATGGCGTGGGGGATAGATTATGTAGTTTATGTAGGAAATTCCCATATATTGTCGCAAGCGGGAGATGTAAAAAGTAAATATGAGATGCAGGGGGTGCTGTTGATAGTAATAGACAAGATGGTATTATTTCTGATTATCTTATTTATAAAGCGTTTCTTTTATCGGAAAAAAACAGAGATGCTTAGGGATTCAGAGTGGTTAAAGTTTATTGTATTTCCTATATTCACTATTATGGTTATAGCTGGAATGATAGCGGCTTTTTCTGATATAGATAGTCCAAAACAGATAGGGGTTGCTTATATGATAGCATTTGGCATGATAGGAATGAATTTAATCGTATATGTAATTTTGAATAGTGTGATTGATAACGCTATAGGGCAACACGAAAAAGAAGTTCTTGAAATACAAGTAAAAAATCAATTGAACCTGTATGATTCGATATCAAAAAATTATCAGAGACAGAAGCGTATTTCACATGAGTTCAAAAATCATATTTTATGTATTTCTGCATTGGTAGATAACCATCAGTATATTGATTTGGAAAATTATATAAATAAGATGAAAAACAAAATTAGGTCTGACGAAATATGTATAGACACGAATCATGTTATTGTAAATTCAATACTTAATGAAAAATATAATGAAGCGACTGAAAAAGGGATCTTATTTGTAGTTAAAGTGAATGATTTAAAAAATCTCAATATAGAAAATGAAGACTTGGTAGTATTGTTGGCAAATTTACTTAATAATGCAATTGAAGCCTGTGAAAAATGTGATAGTAAAAAAATTATTATGTTTAGATTCACCGTAGAGGATAATGAGACAGTTTTGTCTGTTGAGAACTCATACAATAGAAAATATTTATCATACCGGGGAAAGGAGATTGTCACAAATAAAAGAGATATATTCGATGAACATGGAGTAGGTATAAAAAATGTTGTAAGTATAATAGATAAATATAATGGAACATATACGATTGGATGTGAAGATAATAAGTTTTATTTTTCAATTGTATTATGATAAATTGCCTGAGAAATTCTTAATCAAACAATTTCCCGGGCAATTTTGTTGTTTTCTGCAAGATAATGTCATTTTCTGCAAGACATATTGCTATTGGGTAATTTCGTTACTATATTACAAATATGGGGGAGCAATATGGTTGCAAAACTTGCAGAGAGTATAGTTGATACATTGGAAAAAGAAAAAATAATTACTGCACAATTAAGAGAACATTATATATATGCCTGCATAACGTTGATCGAAAGAATTGTAACAATATTGTCTCTTCTGTGTATAAGCATAGGAATGGGAAATGTGGTTATCAGTTTTATATTTTTAGGATTCTTTAAGCTGTTAAGAAGTCGGACTGGTGGTTATCATGCAAAAAATTTCTCAAAGTGCTATTTGTTGTCGCTGATAATATGTATTGCAGTAGTATGTATCTGTAGTAGGTTACAAGGACAGTGTATTTATAAAGGTATATGTATTATGTTTTTCATGGCATTTTTTGTAATATTCATAATTGGAACTGTAAATCATCCAAATGTTTGTTTTGATGAAAGTGAATTGAGAATATTAAAAAGATGGACAAGGATAATTTTAATTGTAGAAACTTCAGTAATAATTGGTGGCAGTGTATTAGGGGATATGAACAGAAAATATATTATGGCTATGATGTTGGCAATTATATTATGTGCGGTTCTCATGGTTTTGGCAAAAATAATAGGACAGGAGGTGAATCGGGGTGAGTGAGACGATAAGGAGAAAAGTATTAAAGATGGTTGAAAGAATCACTTACAATGAAGTAAAAAAGAATAATTCAGATGTGCCATTTTGTATAAGTATTCTTCATCAGCCTAAAAAACCACCAAAGATAAAGCTGTAGAAACCTAGGAGAAATGAATTAAGAATAAGGAGGATATGCTTATGAGGAAGTTTAAGAGAATGATCGTGTGCGTGATGACAGCGGTAATGACGATATCATGTATGCCTGGGGTGAGTGCACTTGCGGGGGAGAGCGAGACCACAATGGCAGAAGAGCTAGCTGTAGAAAATAATAGTGTTGCAAGAGAGGTTGCATCATATTATTATGACTATGATTGTACTAGTTATACTAAAGTAGGACATGTAACAACGGCAGGTACAACTATGACACTGATATATAATGCTTCAACGAAAGGAAAAGTGAAAATAACAGTAAAGGATTCCAGTGGAAATATTAAAAAGAATGTACTAAAAATATAGCTCCGTCATAATTTGACGGGGCTAATTGTGTATAGCGGGGGGGACATATGAAAACAAACTTATTTCTGATAACAAAATACTGGAGATATCATAAAAAGCAGTTTGCGAGCATGCTTACCTCGATAGTGATATTAACGGCTTTCCTGTTGATTGCACTTTTGATGGAGAGAACAGAATGTAGACGGCAGTATGATGACAAGCTGCGGGGAAGTAGTAAGACATTTTACCTGTATAGCAATCTTGGCAGTGATGCATATGAGGAGATGTCACAAGACAAAAGGGTCAGCATGATCGGGCGTACGGCTATATGTGGAAAGCTGGGAAATGACAAAACACAGTATACATATGGTACATATATTGACGATACGGCAGAGGAGCTTGAGTATGTAAAGCTTTCGTCGGGAAGATTCCCTGAAAAAACCGGGGAGGCAGCAGTGTACGATTATGTGTTGGAGGATATGTTTTTTACTGTTGATCCTGACTCGTATGTTGGAAAGGAAGTAACATTTGACAGTTACGATTTGGATGATACATATCTGTTGAGAACAGGTAGACATGTGGGACAGATTACGTTTACTATCACAGGTGTATTGTGTACAGACAGCAGAAGAGATCTTAAGGAGAACAGAGTAGACTGGGGATCTGACCTTTCGGAAGTACAGATGCCAACTATATATCTGTGGCGGGATGACTGTGATTTGGATGAGAATACATTCGTATATACTGCTGTCTCACTGTATGGTGATGACGAGATAACAGAGCAGTCGGAGAGCGCTATGGAAGAGTTTGCGCAGGATTATTATGACAAAACTGGAATATGGCCAAGATCCGGCCGCAGCAGATCGGCTGCAGAAGATATCTGCAACATTACCCTTGGAAACGAGAAGCTTAACAGCGAAAGTTATCTGTCGGACTCTGTCCAGGGAATACTATATTTCAGTGTTATTGCTGTGATCTTGTCGGCTATATCCCTGTTTGGCGTGATGATAACTGTTATGAGCGAGAGGCAGAAATCCCTGGATATCGTGAGAGATATAGGAGCCAGCCGGATGAAAGTGGCTTGGATACATATATTGGAATGGGGAATCCTGCTGGTTTCAGGAGTGATATGCGGTGGAGTCGTTGGAATCACTGTATATGAGGTCATACTCGAGATTCAAAGTCGTTTTCTGAGGCTGCCTAAATTGCGCGGTTATACAGTGGAGTGGTGTGTACAGCAGATTACAGAAAATCCATTTGTAATCTCTGTTGTGTGTGCAACAGGTACATTTACTCTTGGATATTTACTTTTTTATATATACCTTCATATAAAATCAAGAAGACTTATAAGAAGAGATCGTGTGAGATCATTCGGGAGAATCAAATCGGTGGTTTCCGGTATTCCATTTGCAAATATAATGCAGATGTTGTCTGTTGCCCTGATCCTGTTTGCGGCGGTGATGTGCTACGCATTCTGCTCTATGGACGGCAAGGGAAAAGGATATTTTCACAATGATGATCTGGACAGAGACACATATTATACATATGGACAATTGGATATGGAAACCAGTGATGTAGATATATGCCTTTATGATCAGGGGTCGGGGATTACTGGTGGAGTATTGCTTACAGATACAGGACTTACTGAGGATGGGCGCAAGAGCATTGCGGATATGAACGAAGTAAAGTCAATAGAGAGTTTCTCCACAAACGATGGCTTTGATATATTTTATGATAGAAATGACGAGGATATTCCGGATGGATTGTGGCAGGCGGAGGTCCAGTTTCCGGAAGATACAGAAGAATTCTATCATGCAGACGATAGATTTTATTTCAACGTTCCAGCGATATGGCTGGATGATAACGGAATGAGAAAGCTGGATAAATATGTAAAAGAGGGGTCAATAGGTACCCATGAAAATGGTGTGGCGTGTGTTGAATATGAATATGACGGAATGACCGCGGAGTCGCCATATAAGATAGGCGATGTAATGCATACAATGACAGTGAACGGAAAAGGCGAATACAAGGAGACTGTTGAAATCGTGGATGCGATAATTGTGATTCCGGAGACCACAAAGGAGAGCGATCCGATATTGTATGCAGGTCTTGGCAGAGCTTCACAGTATGGATATGCAATAGTGGCCTCACAGGACACAGCAGTCAGTATTGGGATGTTTAAGACATGTTATGACGTTACATATATATCTCTAAGCAACAGGGGAGATATTGATAGAGTTGTATCCAGGTTTGCTGACATATTGGACTCTTCAATGGAACTCAGGATACGAACGATAGATGAGTGTGATAAGGAGTATCGTGAGGCATATATATCACAGTATGCGAGCACAATATGTCTGTTCTTTATTCTTCTTATCATGGCGGCATGGGGATATTGGGAACTTGTCACCATGCGTTACCAGAATGGCAGGCGGAACGTGGCGATCATGCGGGCTCTTGGAATGGAGAAGCACTCATGGAACATGACGTTTATATGGTATAACATAAGAAATGCCCTGGTATCATGTGCTGTCGGAGCCGGTATGGTGTATGGCATGAGATGGCTTTTGCGCTACAAGTACGAACAGGCGCTAAACATGTTCAACTGGCCGGAGACAGATTTATGGAACGTCGATGCAGATGTTATAAAAGAGGTAACGAGACTCCAGCATGTATTTCTATTCGACAGCGAGATATTTGTTGTCCCTGTGGGAAGAGCGTTGGTACTGATAGGAACATTCCTTGTTGTGATTTCGACGATTATTACGGTGCTGGTCATTCATAAGAAGAAATCGGAAGAGATAATTGATGATCTGGCTGAAAAAGAGTAAGGGGGACGATGCATATGATTCAGATAAAGGATTTAAATAAGACGTATGGTGAAGGAACAAATGCTGTTCATGCACTTCGCAACTGTAACGTGGAATTTGAGTATGGAAAATTTACGGCGATTATAGGAACATCAGGCAGTGGAAAGTCAACATTGCTGCATCTGATGGGCGGACTGGATACAAAGGCAGAAGGAGAGATATTCTATGATGATGAAGATATACTCAGATATTCAGATGCACAGCTTGCAAAATTCCGCAGAAAAAATATAGGTTTCGTATTCCAGTTCTTCAATCTGGTGCCAGAGCTGACAGCAAAGGAAAATATATTCCTGCCAATGATGATAGATAAGGTTAAGGTAGATGAGGAGTACTTTGATAAGCTTACTGAAAAACTTGGAATTTCAGAGAGACTGACACATTATCCGTCACAGTTGTCCGGTGGACAGCAGCAGAGGGTTGCGATAGCCAGAGCGCTCATACACAAACCAAAAGTGTTGCTCTGCGATGAACCTACCGGAAATCTGGACTCTCAATCAGGAAAAGAAGTCCTGAGACTGCTTAGAGAACTGCAGAGTGAAGATAGACAGACTATAATTATGGTTACTCACGATGGAAATATAGCAGATCAGGCCGATCGTATCGTAAGGATAGAAGATGGACAGATAAAATGTGTATAATATTCACACAATTATATACATAAAAGACAATTTGATGATAAAACGCAACAACAATGACAATAAAATTGATAAATTGTCAAAAAATATGTTGACGATTTGCCTTGCATCATGTATAATAAAGGTACATTAAAGAACGGCCATTTGAAAAAGATACAGATGGCACACCATAGATTGTCACCCGTGACACGTAACATGTACGAAGTTATCTCAGAGATTTATAGAATCGTGAAAAAGACTTTACACATGGTGCGCAGGAAACAGAGATCCGTGGTACAAGTTCACGAAAGGAGGAGGTTCCGTTGGAGACAATTGAAGAACATTTTTATCATGATGGTAACTCAGAACTGGGAAGTTGTTTCCACACGAGATGCCTTTAAGATAAATCTTGAATCAGTCCACATGTAGATGCTGTATATAGCATGATTGAAGTGCCAGGACGCAGGTATTTGATACCAGATTTGATCCATCGTGATTGTTCAAAACACAAGATGTGAGTGGTGTTTCAAGGGCATCAGGTCATATCACATACCGCAAGACCAGTGCTTATAAGAGGTTGGTACATATACAAGTTCATGCAGTGCATGTTATGAGTAGATGCAATTCGTACCCTGATAGTTTATATTCCGGTAAGTTTAATCTCTAGGCACAACGAATTTTTTCATAGATATTTATAATATAGTGGAAGAATCAATGGCATGTGTGGAAGCATTCAGATATTTTGATTAGATACTTCAATATTTGAAAAATGAATAAACTAATATAAAGCCAGTTGGTATTATGCCAGCTGGCTTTTTTATGTATTAATTACAACGTGTGTTAAACCACTGATTACCCGCTCTGCGAGCTATAACAATCCGTGCGGTAACAAGAAACTAATATTAATTGCAAATAACTTAAATTATTGACTAATATGGCGTGCAAAAGCAATAAAAAACAACTTAAATATTCGGTAATTAATGACATGTTCAACAATTAAAAAATGAGTTAATATAAGTATATGTATAAATATTAATCACGAATTAGGCTGTTCGTGGTGAGTAAAGTGGAGGAATATCACAAAAAAGAAAGGGTAAGGAAATATGGTGAGATTTAGAACAAGACTTGTTGCTGTGACATGTGCAGTTGCAATGGTTGGCTCATTCTGGGGAAGTGCAGGGGCAATAGTCTCAGCTGATGCAGCAGAGCCGTCTGCGGAAATGGCGTGGAGCATCACTACAGACAAACTGGTATTTGACACTGGCGCAGATGCCAAGTGGACAGATAAAATTTATGCCAGCAATGATGAAGGTACATACCCAGAGTTAGGCAGGATCGATGATGTGTCTGTGGGTAAAAAGGCTGTGCTCACGGCAAATGTAACACTTAATGGAGATTTTTCAGGATTGGATGGTGCGGAGGCTGCTGACGGAACGTATAATGCGATCCAGCTTTCCTGTGCAATCAAGACTGGCGATGGATGGACATACACCAAGTCTGATGATTATCCATTCCTTAAAGCGGAAAATTTTACAGATGGCAAGACACAGGTATCATTTGCATTTGATGTGGAGGATACAGGAGCTGTGTCTGAGATAATATTCCAGTACAATTCCAACTCTGCATATACTGGAACAATAGCAATATCTGATGTGGAGGTTCAGAGTGATGATTCAGGAGAGGAGCCTGATGGTGGAGAAGAGCCAGGCGGCGGATCATCAGCAACAGGAAATGTGACAGGTGTGGCAGCACCATCGATCACAGATAATACTGTATGGAGCAGTTCAGATGCAGTTCTCACATTTGACGCTGCTTCAGATACGACATGGAAGGATAAGGCGTACGCCAGCAATGACAGCGATACATATGCTGATATGGCGAGAATAGAGGGTGCAACTGTAGGTGAAAAGGCGAAACTCACAGCTACGGTTTCACTTGATGGCGATATATCAGGCCTTGACGGTGCTGAGGCGTCAGACGGATCATATAATGCGATCCAGCTTGCTTGCGCTATCAAGGCAGGCGACAGCTGGACATATGTCAAGTCAGATGACTATCCATTCTTAAAGAGTGATAACTTTACAGATGGCAAGTGCAGCGTAGAGTTCAACTTTAACGGAGTGGATGCAGGCGATGTTCAGGAGATCGTATTCCAGTACAATGCAAACTCAGCATTTACAGGAAAGGTTCTCATCGGCGGCGTTGCAGTTGACAAGGTAGAGAGTGGCAAGAAGCCGACTACAACTGAGACAGAGGCTGGAAACTTCGCAGATGCAAGCCTTGTATTTGACACAGCGAGCGATGCAAAGTGGACAGACAAGGCATTTGCCAGCAATGATACAGAAAGCTATACAGATCTTCCTACAGTAGACAATGTCAAAGTTGGAGCAAAGGCAAAGCTTACAGCTACAGTTTCACTTGATGGCGATATATCAGGCCTTGACGGCGCTGAGGCATCAGACGGATCATACAATGCGATCCAGCTTGCATGTGCCATGAAGACAGGCGACAGCTGGGATTACGTCAAGTCAGGCGACTATCCGTTCATCAAGGCTGAGAACTTTGTCGATGGCAAGTGCGATATATCATTTGCATTTGATGTATCAGAGGTGGGAAATGTACAGGAGATCGTATTCCAGTACAATTCCAACTCAGCATATGCTGGCAAGATCACAATAAGCAACGTTAAGGTATTTGATGTTAAGGAGAGCAGCGGCGGACTTGAGCAGAGAGATCCTGCTGTGATCTCAGATCTCTCATCGGCTGAGGATTATGACAAGTGGAGCACAGAGGCCGGATATGCATACAAGCACGGCGATGCAGCCAACAAGGCCGGTAATGCCACACCTGACATATCATATGACAGTGCAAATGAGAGACTTAAGGTTTCTGTTGACTACTCAGCAGATTCAACTTCCTCCTGGAGTGAGGCAAAGGTTAAGTGTGTTCCTACAGAGGCTATGGATGTGAGCCAGTACAACCAGCTCAGTGTGGATATAATCTACCCGGCAAAGCTCAAGGGAAGCAAGATCAAGTTTTTTGCAGATGGAATAATAAATAAAGATACGACCATCGATGATGATGCAGAGGATATCGGCGATGGATTAAAGAAAGTTACAGTTACTATGGGATTTACTCCGACAGATAAACCACTCAAAGATGTGACAATAGGAATCATAGGAAGCAGCACAAGCTTTAAGGGAAATGTATATCTTGATAATCTTGTTCTGTCACAGGCAGATACAACAAAGGATTTTGTCGAGATAACAGAGACTCCTGGTGCTGGTTCACCAGCGGATCTTTCACAGATGCCATCATCAGTTAGAGTGAGCGATGCGAATGCAGCAGACAGTGCAAAGGCACTTGCGGCATACCTGAATACGCTCATGAATAGTGATCAGGTTCTGTTCGGACATCAGAATGATGTGAGCAGAAGCGTAAATCCACAGGCGTCACTCGGTGATGTATATGATGTGACTGGACAGGTCAGCGGTGTGTTCGGAATCGACTCACTGGCAGTTACAGGCTCGGAGGCAGGCGGTTCAGACGCGGCTTCGGCACTGGCAAACTCAGTGGCATACAGCAAGACTGCAGCGGCAAATGGTGCGATCGTGTCATTGTCAATGCATATGCCAAACTTCTCCAGCTCCAAGATAGTGAAGAACTCGGATGGAACATACAGTTTCTACGGATGTGATTTCTCAGAGTCCAAGGATCTGTCAAATGACATAGTAAAGCAGATTCTCCCAGGTGGAGAGTACAATGAGGTATTTACAGCTTACCTCGATGTGATCGCAGACTACGCATCACAGCTTCAGGCTGCCGGAATACCTATCATGATCAGACCATTCCACGAGAATACAGGAAGCTGGTTCTGGTGGGGATCAATGAACACAGCTGAGACATACAAGTCTCTCTACAGATATACCAAGGATTACATGGAGCAGAGCGGTGTACACAACCTTCTCTGGGTATACTCGCCAAACGGACCTGTAACATCAGAGGCAGCTTACGTGTCATACTATCCAGGCGATGAGTATGTAGATATCCTTGCATTTGACTATTACAACGATTACAATTCGTACCCTGCAGCAGCAGACAACTCTTTCTTTGACAGTCTTGATACAACATGTAATATCGTGTCATCAATAGCTGCAAAGAGAGGCAAGATACCAGCCATCGCTGAGTGCGGTGTCAGAGTCATGAAGAAGGACGGTTCAGACAACGAGGGACTTCTCGTAAAGGGTAATCCGGTTGGAACAGAGGCTTCAGGAAAGAACTGGTATCAGGAAGTCAACGACATTGCGAAGAAGAACAACATGCCATACTACCTTGTATGGGCAAACTTCGGAGACAGCAACTTCTATGTACCATACAAGTATGATGCTACACATGGACAGGAGCTTATCAATGACTTCATAAAGTATTATAACGACGACTCATCAATATTTGGTGGAGACACAGGATTCTACAACAACATGGGAACCCTTGCAGGAGTATCTGCAAATACATACACGGGCCAGATGGGTTACATGGTATATCCATTTGACAGAGATACCATCCTCAAGGCGACAACACTCAAGGCTGGTGTTAAGAATGCATCAAAGGTTCAGTTCATTATCAACAATCCTGATACAGGTGTTAAGCTTACACTCAACGCTGAGGCTGGAGCCGAGATTGCCGCTGCAGGATCAGAGCCAACACTTTACACGGCTGATCTTACAGAGAAGAATCTCAGCAAGCTTGGAAAGACAGATACAGCAACCATCACACTCTTGGCAGATGGCGAGCAGCTCGCACAGCTGTCACACATAAGCCTTGGAAAGGCCAAGGATAAGGCTCCTGCAAATGTCATCGAGGACTTCGAGTACTATTCAGGAAGCGACGGACTTCTGGATTCCACATACACATCTAACTCAGCCGCAGGATGCAGCTCAAGCTTTGTTCTTAACAAGACACATAAGAACGGTGGCACATACGGCGGTGCGTTCAAGTATAAGCTTGAGACAAATGGATCAGAGGTGTGGACAGGAAGGATTAAGTCAGAGCTTACAAACAATGATTTCTCAAAGTATAATGCGCTTGAGATGTGGGTACAGCCGGACGGTATGGGACAGAAACTTGTGATCCAGATCACAGATGGAAGCGGCGAGGAATTTGAGGTATACCTCACAGATTTCGTAAAGGGAACAAAGGCACAGTATGTTACTATTCCATTCAGCTCATTCAAGGGTAAGAAGGGTGGTACACTCGATGCATCGGATATAGTCAAATTTGCTGTATGGTGCAACTCGATCGTGCCGGAGGATCACACTGGCAAGTGGACAGTTGACTCAACTATCTACTTTGATGGAATCCAGGCAGTGAAGCTCACAGATGATATGCTCAAGAAGAATCCAGTGGACAAGAATGGACTTATCATAACAGACAAGTCACTGGTTAAGAAGGATGCGGCAGATTCTGGCAAGGATGATTCAAATACAGAGGATCCAGGCAAGAACGATGCCACAACTGAGAACCCAACCACAGAGGATCAGACTACCGAGGCTCCAACAACTGAGAAGCCTAGCAATGACGACAAGACAACTGAGGCTACCACAGCAGCAACAACGGATGGAAGCACAGGTGGAAATGGACAGAACGTGGTAAATACAGGAGATAAGTCACCTGTAGACGTAATGTTTGCGATAATGATAGCATCACTTATCATGGCTGGTGCAGGCTATATCGTTATCAAAAAGGATAAGAAGTAATACTCATTTTAGCCATACAAAGAGCCCCACTGTCGGCGGTGATGAAGACCACCGGCAGTGGGGCTTTATTTGTTGGTTTATATTTGTATGCAATATCAGTTTGCAGCACGTCTCTTCTCAACAAGCTTCTCCACAGGGGTTGTGAGATACATTATGGAGAGCATCAGCGTACAGCAGAACCAGATGATAGGCTCTGTGATGGTAACTCCGAGATATCCAAGTCTTGGAGTGAGGATCATAACCGCAAGTACCTTGCCGATCAGCTCTATAGTGGATGACATGACCGGAACGATCTTCCTGCCCATTCCCTGCATTGCACATCTCAGGACGAACAGAGGACCAAGTACATAGAAGCACGTCACGCCGATCCTTACATATCTCACGGCCGGATCTATGATGGCACTGGCAGATGTACCTGCAACCAGCTTTATAAGTGCCGGGCTGAGCAGCCAGCCGAATATTATCATGACAGTGGTGATGATCGTGTTTATGATGATCGCAGCCCTCACACCCTGATGTACCCGGTCGTATCTGCCTGCGCCCATATTCTGGCTTACATATGTCGTCACGGCATTTCCTACTATATATAACATGAACATGAGGATATCAAATATCTTTCTTGCCGCTGTGTGGGCGGTTACTATATCAGTTCCGAGTCCATTGATGGCTCTCTGGAGTATGACCGTTCCGATGTTCACTATACAGCTCATAAATCCCATGGCAAGTGCGGACTGTATGAGGTCTGCCCGGTCACTCTTCTCTACGGAGTATTCATCCTTCTCCGGAATCAGATGCTTGGCCTTCACAAGTATATAGATCAGGGCAAGTATGCCCGCCAGCGCCTGTGATATATCGGTGGCGATGGCTGCACCCCGTACTCCCATGTCAAATGCCCTTATAAACATAAGATCCAGAACGATATTGAGGACAACTGATATACCGAGGAATATAAGAGGCGTCTTGCTGTCTCCGACTGCACGCAGTATGTTGGCGCACAGATTATATAATGAACAGAATATAATTCCAACGATTATGATTATAACGTAGCTTGCTGCCATATCCAGTATGTCGTCTGGTGTTTTGAGAAGTACCAGGATAGGCCTTATAAATATGAGACTCAGAACGGTCAGGACAATGGATGCCAGCAGTGTCATGATGGCCGATGCACCGATACATCTTCTCATATTGTGATAGTCCTTTGCACCATAGTATTTGGCTATAGGAATGGCAAGTCCCATGGTTCCGCTGTTGAGGAAGCCTATTATCATATTCGAAATGACTGAGGTTGCGCCAACCGCGGCGAGTGCCTGTGAGCTTACGTAGTTGCCCACGATGGCTGAGTCTGTAAAACTGTATAACTGCTGTGCGATCTGTCCCAGTATCATAGGAACAGCAAATAACCATATGACTTTCATTGGCTTTCCGACTGTCAGATCTTTCATATATAATAAACCTCCTTAATTTTTTTCGCCTGATATTCGATTGTACAACAGTTCGCGATAAAGTCAATGTGGTTTTTGCTTAATTTTAAAGAAAAATGTTTTATTTTGTTATATAAAATGTTATGTTAAAGTGTAACGATTAAAAATGGCTTGATTGTGCATACTAACATTTGACATATATTATAGAAAGAAATGGAAAATATGGAAAAGAATAACAGACAAAAAAATAAGCGTAACAGGAAGAGACATGCGGAGCTCGAGAGAATTGCGTTATACGCAGTGGGCGTCATTCTGCTTGGACTGGTCATAGGCCTTGCTGTGAAAAACTACAGACTTAAGAGCAAACTGGATAATCATAATGAAAAGGACTCGGTTGCCACAGGAACATCGGCGGACAGTGATAATACGAATGGCGATGCCTCAGCAGCAACAACAGAAAAGGTTGCGGAACTCAAGGTTCAGGGAACTGTGGAATGTACGGACATAGCGGTTCCGGTGACTGAGCAGGAAGAGAATTATAATGGCGAGGATCTGGCGGACAATGGCTGTCCATACGCCATCAAGATAAACAGACAGGAAAATATAGTTACTATATACAAGCTGGACGCTGCTGGATATTACACTGTTCCGGTAAAGGCAATGCGCTGTTCGGTATCACCGGTGGGAGAGACTCCTGTCGGACTGTTCAACATACAGCTCAAGTGGGACTGGCTTGCACTGTTTGACAACTGTTATGGCCAGTATGTGTCACAGATAGATGGCGACACCCTGTTCCATTCCGTGCCTTATCTGGACACCACAAAGGATTCGCTTGAGACATGGGAATTCAACAAGCTTGGAACCGGGGCATCACTGGGATGCGTCAGACTGTGCGTTGCAGATACCAAATGGATATATGAGAACTGCGAGTCTGGAACATATGTTGATATATTTGACAGTGACTATTATGGCCCGCTGGGAAGACCTGTGCCGGTGACCAGACTGGATAACACTGATGAGACCGGATGGGATCCGACAGACATGGTTGAGGAGAATCCGACCGCAGGAACAGCCGTGATATACGGTGCGGAGAGCCACAGCATAAACCAGGGCGAGAACTATGACACAATGGCGGGAATATGGGCCTTCAATTCACAGCGTGAGGATGTAACGGATCAGTTGAAGGTTGAGGGAACCGTGGACAATATGAAGCTGGGAAAATATACAGTAAAGTACAGCTTTACAGATCAGGGCAGTGAGATATGTAAGAGTATCGAGATAACAGTGGAGGATGATGAAGCTCCTGTTATAACAAGGGTTCCTGTGGAGATAAAGCTGGAGAGTTACAATGGACAGGCTGATGAGCTTGCAGATCTTGTTGCATCTTATGTGAACGCACAGGATGGTGATACACTGATAAGGACAGGAGTGGCCACAGATGGCAATGGCAAGACTCTGGATGGACAGGCACTCACAAGTCTTGGACAGGACGTTATATGTGTGGCTGTTAACAAAATGGAGTCCAAGGCGGGCAGCTATACAGTTGTGTGCTGTGCGCAGGACAGCAGCGGCAACAGATCATCCTATCACACAGTCACAGTCACCGTTGAAAAGTAGAGGTGGATCATGGCAGACAGGAAAAGTACAATTTATGATCTCGAAGCAGAGAAGATAAAAGAAAAGATAATCATATTTGCCGCCGATACAGGTGGATATACACAGAAAGAGGTCTCCTTGGAGATCCAGGCATCCCTGGACGAGCTCACGGAGCTCATAGACACAGCCGGAGCCGAGGTCGTGGGACGGCTGGTGCAGAACAGGGACCGCATTGCAAATGACTTGTATCTGGGAAGAGGAAAGGTTGAGGAGCTCAGGGAGATGATATATGAGCTGGGCGCCACAGGAGTGTGCTGTGATGATGAGCTGTCACCGGCACAGTTGATGAACCTTCAGGACGCACTGGACATAAAGGTTATGGACAGGACAATGGTCATTCTCGATATATTTGCAGCACATGCTGGAAGCTACGAGGGCAAGCTGCAGGTGGAACTTGCACAGCTTAAGTTCAGAGCCACCAGACTCGTTGGTATGAGGGATTCATTGTCGAGACTTGGCGGTGGAATCGGAACGAGAGGACCGGGAGAGAAGAAGCTGGAGATAGACAGACGAGTCATAAGGGACAGGATCTCCAGACTGAAGGCGGAGCTCAGGAACGTTGAATCCCAGAGAAGCCAGCAGAGAAAGCAGAGACAGAGGAGCGCTGTGCCGGTTGTGGGCATAGTCGGATACACAAATGCGGGCAAGTCGACCCTGCTGAATGCACTCACGGGGGCAGGAGTATTACAGGAAGACAAATTATTTGCGACCCTTGATCCTACGACAAGAGGATACAAGCTGCCGGGGGGACAGAACATACTGCTCACCGATACGGTCGGTTTTATAAGGAAGCTGCCGCATCATCTGGTCGAGGCCTTTGGCTCCACTTTGGAGGAGGCAAAATACTGTGATGTCATCCTTCATGTTGTGGACGCATCGGATGAAAACTGGGATAAGAACATAGAGACGGTGTACGGCACATTAAAGCAGCTCAAGATAGATGAGAATTCGGGAAAACCTGTGATAACTGTATTCAACAAGATAGACAGAATATCAAAGGATGATCTGGTGGGTGTGCGCGATCTGAGAGCGGACAAGACTCTGTATATCTCGGCTGCCACGGGACAGGGACTCCCGGAGCTTGCCAATGCGATAGAGGAAATACTTAGAAATCAGAAGTCATATATAAGGCATACATTTGCATATTCTGAAGCAGGGCTCACAGGACTTATACACAAATACGGTGAGATCCAGACAGAGGAATATCTGGACGATGGCATATTTATAGAAGCTTATGTTCCAAAGTCAATACTTGGAAAACTTGGACTCAGTTTCGACGATGAAGCTGATTTTTAGTGCTGGCAATGTGGCGTATCAGGCGTTAACGTGCCATTTCACATTGCTTACATAATATGAAGAGATAATAAAAAATGTTTACATTTTATAAGTATTTGTGTAAATTTACAGAGGAAGGATAATGGTTATTCACACAGAAAGGGAGATATTATGAGTGATAATAACATGAATCAGATGCCGGATGGAATGAATCCTAACGGCGCCGATGGTCCACAGCCATCACAGAATCAGCAGGGTGATGCGGGTCAGCAGTATAGCGCAGACCAGCAGTATGCAGGACAGTATGGTCAGCAGCAGTACGGAGCAAACCAGCAGTATGCAGGACAGTACGGCCAGCAGCAGTACGGAGCAAACCAGCAGTACGCAGGACAGTACGGCCAGCAGCAGTATGGAGCAAACCAGCAGTACGCAGGACAGTACGGCCAGCAGCAGTATGCAGGACAGTATGGCCAGCAGCAGTACGATGCAAATCAGCAGTTTGCAGATCAATACGGTCAGCAGATGAATGCACAGCAGAGTGTATATGATCAGACCGTGAACATGTATGGTGATCAGGCGCACAAGCCTGAGTCTCCAAAGAAGAGAAAGGGTATCAAGATAGCCATAATAGCAGTTGTGGCAGCGCTTGTTATCATAGCAGCATTTGTTGTTGTATTCTTCGTGTTCATCAAGAAGAGTCCTAAGGATGCGGTTAAGGACGCGATGGAGAACACAGCAAAGGAACTTGAGAACAATAATATTGTGGGTATCGTCGGAGCAGATGACATAGATGTCGACAAGCTGGACGTTCAGTCAGATTTTACCATCGACAAGGTTGCCGGAGATGGTAAGCTCGACGGTTCAACATTTACATTTGACGCAAGCACAGCCAAGAGCGACGGACAGAACAGCTTCAAGCTTGATTCTTCCATGACACTGGCAGGCGAGACAGTCAGTGCGGATGTTGTAATGATCGGTCAGACGCTCTATATGTCATGTCCTGATCTCTTTACCAAGACATTTTCATTTGACATGAACAGTGTTATGGCAGAGCTCGACAGCAAGGATGCGGGAGCCGGCGGTTCAGTTGACAGCGAGGCTCTTCAGAAGATCATAGATGAGGATCTCAAGCCGGCTGCAGATAAGCTTGCAGAGTCCATAACATATGAGAAGGTCGGCAAGGATGAGTTTACAAATGCAAATGGCAAGACTATCAAGGCAGACCACTACACAGTGACAATCACAACAGACGCTATAGATGAGTTCTCACAGGCACTGGTTGACTGTCTGAACAAGTACATGGACAGCAATCTGTCAGATGATATGATGGATCAGATGGGTGTTACAAAGGATCAGCTCAAGCAGTCCATCGGCACTATTCCATCTCTGGTCAGCGCAGTAATGACAAAGGATGCCGTTGCAAATGTATACGTAGAAAACGACAAGGTGATCCGTGTTGACTGGGATTATGATCTTGCAGCAGCAGGCGTTAAGATTTCATTCACAGCAGATTACATGGGTGACGGAAATGTCACATCAGATGCTGTAACAAAGATAGCACTTACATACGGTTCAGATGTAAATATAGAGCTCAAGAGTGAGTCAAAGACTGACACATCAGGAGATAAGATATCAACTGACAAGAAGTACACATTATCAGCAATGAGCGGCGGAGAGAGCCAGGAGTTCACAGGAAATGTGACATCAGACTATGACAAGAACAGCGGTAAGATGAGTGGAAGCATATCTGTTGATGTACAGGGTGAGACTGCTCAGGCTGCATTTGAGGGTGTCCTTGCAGATGTCAAGAAGGGCGAGTCATTCAGCATAAATGATGCAAAGCTCACAGTTACAGTATCAGGCGAGGATGTTCTTCAGTGCTCAGGAAATCTCAAGGTAGCAGAGAAGGACAACAAGATAGAGGCTCCTGCAGCAGGAGATGTGGTTGATTACTCAGTTCTCAACAGTGATGATGTAGATCAGTACATCAACATGGATAAGATGGAAAAGATCGTATCAGCATGGAGCGAGATATTTGACTCAGTAAGTGTTGACAGCAGACTTGATGGAAAGTTCGGCACCGACTCAAAGGATACTGAGGAGGAAGAGCCTGAGACAACAGAGGCAGCTACAACAGAGGAAGCAACCACAGAGAAGTCAAATGACAGCACAGAGGAGGAAGACCTTTCAAAGGTTACATTAAGCCTTGGCGATAAGTCAGTAAAGATCAATGATCCAAAGGGATACGAGAGAAGCTATGCTTCAGAGTATACCATATCTTATAATGATGAGAAGGGCGATGTATATGCAAGCTATTCTACATATACACACTATTCAGCAAGTGATCTTGTGAAGAACATGAAGGATACTTACACAGAGTATTACAACGATGAGAACTCCAAGGTCAACGAGATGACAGATGGCACAGTGAAGGCAAAGGATGGCACAGAGGTAACATATCTTGTGATACAGCTCACATCATATGATATGGACAGAACAGAGGTGCTGTTGGTATATCCTACAGGCGAGGATGTAGTTACATGTTCTATCAGCTACTGGGATAAGGTCGACAAGGTTGACGCGCAGAAGCTGTGTGAGACATTCATGGATGCAATTGAGATAAAGTAATAGCTGTACAGCGTGCAGGGAAAATGTGAAAAAGGCAGGAGGCAGTGATGAAGGTCGTTAATGTGAAGAATGTGGCGATAGGAGAGGGAATGACTAAGATCTGTGTACCTCTGGTAGCTCCGACGGATTATGATGTGGACTATCAGTTGAGGATCATAGCGAAGTCGGAACCAGACATGGTGGAATTCAGAGCGGATATGTACGAGAAGTGCTTTGACAGAGAGGCACTTATGAAGACTCTGGCGAAGATCCATGATAAGCTGGGGCAGTTCCCTATTATATTTACATTCCGAACAAAGGGCGAGGGTGGCTGCATGGAGGCAACACTCAGCCAGTATCACGACCTTCTTATTGACGCTATAGACAGTGGATATATAGACATCGTGGATATAGAATATTTCTCCGACATGGAGATTGTGGATGAAGTCATAGCGGAGGCTCATTCCAAGGGTGTGTATGTCATAGTGTCCAATCACGATTTCAAGACTACTATACCTATGGAACAGATAGTTGACAGATTTAAGTCCATCATATTCACAGGTGCAGATATAGCCAAGATAGCCATGATGCCTGAGGAGGGATCGCAGGTCGTAGATATGATGCAGGCTGCAAAGGAACTGCAGGATAGTGGAAATCAGACCCCTCTCATAGTTATATCCATGGGTGAACTTGGTGTGGAGACAAGAACCACAGGAGAGATGTATGGCAATACGATATCATTTGCCACAGCGGGCATACCTTCCGCCCCTGGACAGATATCTGTGGATGCACTCAGGAGCCAGCTCACCATGATACATCACATTATAGCTGGTAAATAATAATAATTATATGATGCTATTATTCTGGAAGTCACGGATGAATGCCGTGGCTTCCATTTTTTTAGTGTTGTGTGGCTTGTTTCGCAGATATATGGTATTATGACATAAATGTTCCGGGGCCTTGTATGGCAGACGGCGGCTAAGGAGATAAGAATATATGGAAGAAAAGATACACAAGAGGAGAGTGCACTACAGTGGCACCCATCCGAAGAGGTTTGAGGAGAAATACAAGGAGCACGATCCTGAAAAATATGCGGATACGATAGAGAAAGTCATAAGCAAGGGAAGTACCCCGGCAGGGATGCACATTTCAATATGTGTAAATGAGATACTGGATTTCCTTCAGATACAGCCGGGACAGCAGGGGCTTGATGCGACATTGGGCTATGGTGGTCACACAAGGCGTATGCTTGAGAAGCTTCAGGGAAAAGGTCATATGTATGCACTGGATGTTGATCCTATAGAGATAGTGAAGACGAAGCATAGACTGTCTGAAGCTGGATACGGAGAGGATATACTCACGATAAAGCAGACAAATTTCAGGAATATCGACCAGGTGGCAGAGGAGGCCGGGGGATTTGATTTTATCCTTGCGGATCTTGGAGTGTCTTCCATGCAGATAGACAATCCAGACAGGGGATTCACATACAAGTTTGATGGACCACTTGATCTGAGGCTTGATCCGGAGAAGGGTGAGTCGGCGGCGGAGCGTCTACGAGAGGTTTCGTATGAGGAACTCGTTGGGATGTTCCAGGAGAACTCGGACGAGCCTTATGCGGAGGAGATCGCCACGGTCATCATGAAGAGAAACCGAACTAAGAATTATGTGGAGACCACCACGCAGATGAAGGATGCCATCGAGGAGGCATTGGCATTTGTGCCGGAGAAGGACAGAAAAGAGGCTGTGAAGAAATCCTGTCAGAGGTGTTTTCAGGCTCTGCGAATAGATGTGAACAGTGAGTTTGAGGTTTTGTATGATTTCCTTGACAAGCTGCCGGATGCGCTCAGACCTGGTGGAAAAGTGGCGATACTGACATTCCATTCAGGTGAGGACAGACTGGTGAAGAGGGCGTTCAAGGCTGGGGTGAAGGCTGGTGTTTACAGCGAAGTCAGCAAGGATGTCATCAGACCGTCAGCGGAGGAGTGCGCCCGCAATCCGAGGGCAAGATCGACGAAGATGAGATGGGCTGTAAAAGCAGAATAAAGGACACAGAAAGGCGACATCGTCTGTATATCATGTTAATATGATGACAGGGGATGTCGCCTTTTGGACATATGTTTCAGATGTATTGTGGCTGACTATTTCACAGGAGTTGAGGCAAGTGAGATGAATGTGAGCTGCGCCTGTGATGGCATACAGGCAGAGGAAATGCTCTATGAGAATCAGTATGATCTTTTTTTCGGTGTTGATAAGCTCCCGGTAAATGTGTAACAGGCATATAGAGGATAGTAAAAATGTCCAGGATAATTTAGGCAGAACATTTATAGAAATCATAATAAAATTTTCATATATAATACAAAAATATTCATATTTTTTTGATGTAATCGGTATGATATACTTCAAAATGTAGTGATAACTTGCATATATACGAAGAAACCATCGTAAGGTTAATTTTAAGAGAGGTATTAATATGGGAGATTATAAGGCAGCAGAGAATAGATATAAGAATGTTGAAGGTACAGGATTTTACAGACATTGCGGCAAGAGCGGTCTTATGATGCCGCCTCTGGCACTTGGACTCTGGCACAACTTTGGAACAAATGACGATTACGAGAATATGAAGAAGATGTGCTTTACCGCATTTGACAACGGAATAACACATTTTGATATAGCAAACAACTATGGCCCGGTGTATGGAAGTGCAGAGGAGAACTTTGGAAAGATACTCAGAGAGGAACTGGGTGCGTACAGGGATGAGCTGATAATCAGCACTAAGGCCGGATTCGATATGTGGGAAGGCCCTTACGGCAACTGGGGCAGCAGAAAATATCTCATAGCAAGTCTTGACCAGAGCCTTAAAAGACTTGGCATCCCATATGTGGATATATTCTATCATCACAGAATGGATCCGAACACTCCACTCGAGGAGACCATGGGAGCATTGGCGCAGATAGTGAAGAGTGGAAAGGCACTTTATGTCGGACTCTCCAACTATGACGGACCTACCATGGCAAAGGCGGAGCGCATACTTGATGAGCTTCATGTGCCATTTGTGATAAATCAGAACAGATACAGCATACTGGACAGATCTGTCGAGAACAATGGGCTTCTGAAGCAGACATACGCATCAGGCAAGGGACTCATATGCTTCTCGCCTCTGGCACAGGGAATGCTGACAGACAGATATCTGAAGGATATGCCGGCGGACAGCAGGGCAGTGAAGGACGGAAGATTCCTTCATGAGGATCAGGTGCTTGAAACTAGACCTCTCCTCAACCAGTTAAATGAGATCGCAGCCGGATATGATATGAAGCTATCAGAGCTTGCCATCGCATGGCTGCTGAACAAGCCGGAGGTCACAACAGTGCTGATCGGTGCTTCAAAGCCTGAGCAGATCATCAGCAATCTCAAGGCTGTTGAAAAGCAGGCACATACAGTCATGACCGATGACGAATTACAGAAGATCGAGGATGCCGTTGCAGCATTTGAAAGATCATAAAATAGGCAAAACTTTTTTTATACCCCCTCGCAGGAGAAGCCGGATAGAGCTTCTCCTGTTTTTTATATCTGTGCAGACGTTGGGAGAAGTCTGTGCTGTTACAAATACATAAAAGTATGGTATTATATCACACAGAATCTATGTTACGGAGAAAAACTGGTGAAGGAATATATAAATGAAGCACTTGAAAAATATATAGAGAAGGGTACATACCCGTGGCACATGCCTGGGCACAAGAGACAGCCGATAGAAGCCGTCCAAAATGTTGATAACATTTCAAAATCCCGGGAAAACTTCTGGAACGGGGTGTATGCACATGATTTCACTGAGGCTAAAGATCTTGATGACATGCATGAGCCGGAGATGTTCATAGCGGATAGTATTGCCGAGATGAAGAAGGTGTATGGAACATTTGCAACATATATGCTGGTGAACGGTTCCACATCCGGACTTATGACAGCTATACACGCCACCTGTCACAGGGGAGACGTGATACTTGCGGCAAGAAACTGCCATAAGGCGGTGTACAACGCTATCTGTATGTTGGAGCTTGAGCCCGAGTATATAGTGCCGGATTATGTGAGTATGAGCTGGCCTGACGGTGTGGGTCAGAATGAAGTCGGAGCAATATCGAATGGAATGTCAGATGATGGAGAAGATGACTGCGAAATATCGGAAATGATGGCTCCAGGCGATGAAGATGATCGTGAAATGTCAGAGAGGACAGACATACTGGGTGACATATCACCGGATAAGTTGGAGCTTGCTCTTAAGGAATTGGTAGCAGATGGCAGAAAGCCAAGAGCGGTGATAATCACATCGCCGACATATGAGGGTGTCATATCTGATATAAGGACCATAGCCGGGATAGTACACAGGTATGGAATATATCTCATTGTGGACGAGGCACAGGGAGCACATCTGAACTTCATGGAAGGACATGAGACCGCCATGCAGCAGGGCGCGGATATTGTCATCGAGAGCCTGCACAAGACCATGCCGGCACTCACACAGACATCACTTCTTCATGTGATGAATCCTGAGCTTGATGAGAGGGTTAGAAGATATCTGCAGATATTCCAGACATCTTCGCCTTCATATATATTTATGCAGAGCATGGAGAAGGCAGTTGCATTTGGCGCAAATAACAGAGATGAATTTGCCAGGTATGGGCGGAGGCTTGAGGCATTTGCCGGGAAATGTGATGGGCTCAGAAATATACGGCTGTTCAGACCTGATGCTTCCTCAGTGAAAAATGATGAGATCTGTAATGCGTGTAAAGTGTTCGACCATGATGAGGGCAGGCTGGTATTTGTCGTGAGACCGGGAACTGTAGACGAGTCGGGACAGAAATTTACAGGGGTTATGCTTGCTGAAATTCTGGCGGACAGGTATGGGTTGATTGTTGAGATGGCATCGTTGAGTTATGTCATTTGTATATCATCTGTTGTGGACAGTGCAGACAGTTATGATATACTATTTAATGCGGTGGCTGAGATAGACGGGAACCTTGGCTATGAGCCGGATAAAACAGACCTGCAGGAGCTGGATATCATATCCTGCAGAAGGTCAGCTATGCCGCCGGGAACCGCGTGGGACAGACCAGTGGAGAGCGTGCCGATTGAGGGTGCGGCTGGAAAGGTGTCGGGGGCATTTGTATATGCATATCCGCCGGGAATACCTGTGCTGGCGCCGGGAGAGGTCGTTGACCGGCAGGCGGTGAACGGAATAAAGTCCATGATAGACAGCGGACTTAATGTGGCAGGAGTCAATGACGGTTATATCAAAGTGCTGTGCGGAGAATGATATGTAGCATTATGATCTGGAAGGTTTGATAAGAATCACAATATAAATATGAAAGGTGTACATGTGCAGGAACAGCATATGGCAGGGTTAGGATATGAAAGGAATATTTATAACTATAGAGGGCCCGGACGGAGCGGGCAAGACCACACAGAGGGAGCTGCTTAAGGAATATCTGGAGAAGAAAGGCTATGACGTGCTGATAACCAGAGATCCGGGGGGAAATCCCATAAGTGAGGCGATCCGCGAGGTTATATTGAACAAGGATTTTACAGAGATGGGATATATGACTGAGCTGCTTCTGTATGCTTCGGCGAGAGCCCAGCTTGTGAAAGAGAATATCAAGCCTGCACTGGATGCCGGTCAGGCGGTGATTGCAGACAGATTTGTGGACTCATCCGCTGTGTATCAGGGAATCGGAAGAGGACTCGGAGTTGACACGGTGTATAAGGT
>OGYL01000659.1_pt1 | contig 27551 bp, 23 predicted proteins | sample 1576541 | NCBI WGS metagenome assembly OGYL01 (sample SAMEA3541551, study PRJEB24748) | human gut metagenome | biome: human gut; feature: human-associated habitat; material: faeces | place: China | collected 2012 | reverse complement strand
GGAGCCGTAACGAGCCTTGCGGGCCCGGAGGGGATGGGCGGGCAAAAGCGGAGCGTTGGCGTCCTGCGTCAAGAATCGATTTTTTTCCAACCAGGACCCTGTCTAAAGAGCGTCGTCCAAGCGAAGCGCGTTTAGCTCTTTAGACAGGCTTCATTGATAAGGGAAAAAAATCGATTCAGCAGGACGACTCAGCGGAGTGTTGCCCGTCCATCCCCTCCGAAGGCCCTGCACTACGTTGCTCGATGTAATCAAAAAAGACAAAGCCAGTCCCATGCAAAACGCATGCATGGAACTGGCTTTTTGTGTCGAATGGATTCAGTTGCCTCAGAGGTATTCCTCAAAGCGATTGAGGTCGAGTATCTGGAGGTTCTTGCCCGCTACCTTGAGCAGGCCGTCCTTCTGCATGGCCGAGAGCTCTCTTGAGAGTGACGGCCTCGTGACGGCAAGGTAAGCCGCGAGGTACTCGCGGCTCACGGCGAGCTCGACGTGACCCGCTGCGTCCATATTCTGGAACAGGAAGCGCACGATCTTCTCGCGCAGGCTGCCGCTCGCGAGCACCTTGATGCGGCCGTGCATGAAGTACGCCTTGCGCGCGAAGATGCGCATGAGATTGCGCTCGACGAGCAGGGCGCTGCGCGAAGGATGCTCGCTCTGGCCGCCGATCGTGAAGAAGCGGCTGCCGATCTCCAAGAGCTCCGTCTCCTTCGCCGCCTCGACGTAGATGTCATAGGGCCGCTTGAGCACCTCGTAGACCTCACCGAACATGTCGCCCGGCTCATTGACCTCCGAGATGAAGATGCGGCGGCCCGAGAACGTGTCCTTGAGGATGTGAACCTCACCGCGCAGCAGGATGTAGAGCGAATGTGGCTGATCGCCATCGTGAAAGACGATCTCCCCGGCCGAGAATACGTGGCGCCGGACCTGGCTCGATGCCAGGAGCTCCGCGATCTCCACGTCATCCATGCCCGTCGTCAGGTTGCTGCAGCGCAGGATCGATGCCACCGGCGCTTCTTTGTCGGACAGGCAGCTGCAGCAGGCCACTCCGCCCTTTTTCCTTACTGTGCTCATCGGCTCATTCCTTGACGAGGAGCTTCTCGATCTCGACGACGTACATCGTGTGATAGTCGTCCTTGTACCACTTCTCGTCACAGCCCTTGTCAATGAAGAACTCCGAAGCGAGCGGCTGTGCGTAGAGCTTGCGGCAGAGCATCGTCACGCGCGCTTCGTCGAAGTACGTGCGGCCGTTCTCGTGGCATACCGTTAGGCCGGCCTTCTTGATCTTGTCCTCATCGCGGCCCGAGACCGTGCCGAAGTAGTTCATCATCTTGCGGTATTCCTCCGGGAAAACCGACAGCGACAGGCCCTCTGCCTTGTCGACGAATTCCTTCGTGTAGCGCGTCGGACGGATGAAGATGTAGGCTACCGGCTTGCCCCACATGATGCCAAGGCCGCCCCACGAAGCCGTCATCGCATTCGACTTGCCCTCGTACTCGCCCGTGATGAGCAGCCAGTCCTTGCCGATGACGCGGAACGGGCTCTCGTTGAAATCAAACGGAGAAATCTCTTTTACTGCCATGATACTCTTCCTTTCTGTTACTCTGCTGCTGTCTCTATCCACATGTTATCCACAAAACGCAGGGGATATCCACAGGTTCGCCATGGATATCCCCAGATTTCTGTGGATAAATCTTATTTTTTTGCGTCCTGCCCGTCTTTTGCGAGCGCATTGTCGAGCGTATGCCATGCGAGCACCGCGCATTTGACGCGGGCCGGCATGTTCGAGACGTTCTGGAGTGCGAGTGCCTCGTCGAGTTCCTCGAGCTCGCTCTCATCCGTGATCTCGCGCTTGATCATGCCGATGAACTTCTCCGCGAGCTCTCTGGCCTTCTCGACCTTCTGGCCGCGAATCAGGTCAATCATGATATCCGTCGAGGCCTGCGAGATGGCGCAGCCCACGCCCGTGAACGACGCGTCCTTGACGATGCCGTTCTCGATCTGCAGCTCCAACGTGATCTCATCGCCGCAGCTCGGGTTGTGGCCCTTGAGCGCGCACGTCGCATGGGCCAGATGATGCTTGTTCTCCGGATTGCGGCTGTGCTCGCCGATGAGCTCCGTGTAGATGTCTTCAAGCGCCATAGCCGAGGACCCCCCTTACCTTCTTGAGCGCATCGATCCAGCGGTCGATGTCCTCGCGCGTGTTGTAGAGATAGAAGCTCGCACGGCAGCTTGCGTTCTGGCCGAGGTAGCGGTGCAGCGGCTGAGCGCAGTGATGGCCCGCGCGGATCGCGACGCCGTAGCTGTCGAGGATGCTCGCCACATCGTGCGGATGGACGTCCTTGACGTTGAAGGCGATGATGCCCGTCTTGTTGTCGCGGGTCGTATCGCAGCCGTAGAGCTCGATGTACGGCAGCTCGCGCAGCTGTGGCAGCGCGTAGTCGACGAGGTCCTTCTCGATGGCCTCGATGCGGTCGAAGGTGATCGTCTCGAGGTAGTCGATGGCCGCCGTCAGGCCGGCTGCACCGCCGACGTTCTGCGTGCCGGCCTCGAACTTGGCTGGCAGCTCTGCGTACGTCGTGTCCTGCTCTTCGACGTACTCAATCATGTCGCCGCCGCGCAGGAACGGGGGCATCGCGTCGAGGATATCGTACTTGCCGTAGAGCACGCCGATGCCCATCGGCGAGAGCATCTTGTGGCCGGAGAAGGCAAAGAAGTCGCAGTCGATGTCGCGGACGTCGACCTTCATGTGCGCGACGCTCTGCGAGCCGTCGACGACGGCGACAGCGCCGACGCTGTGCGCCTTCTTGACGATTTTCTTGACGTCGTTCTTGAGGCCCAGGACGTTCGAGACCTGCGTCACGGCGACGATCTTCGTTTTCTCCGTGATCTTCGTCTCGATGTCTTCCTCCGAGAGGTTGCCGTCCTTCTCAAGGTAGATGTACTTGAGCGTCGCGCCCGTCGTCTTGGCGACGAACTGCCACGGCACGAGGTTGCTGTGGTGCTCCGTGATGGTGATGACGATCTCATCGCCAGCCTTGACATTGCTGAGGCCATAGCTGTAGGCGACGAGGTTCAGCGCCTCCGTCGCGTTCTTCGTGAAGATGATCTCCTCAGGACGGGCCGCATTGATGAACTTCGCCGTGCGCACGCGCGCATTCTCATAGATCTCCGTCGCCTTGACCGAGAGCGCATAGGCGCCGCGGTGCGGATTGGCGTTGCAGCCGCCGTAGTAGCCGCAGATGGCCTGGATGATCTGCTCCGGCTTCTGCGTCGTCGCGCCGTTATCGAGATAAGCGATCTGTTTCCCGTTCATCTTCATCTTGAGAAGCGGGAAATCTTTCAAAAATTCCTGTGCATCAGCCATTCGAAAGTCTCCTCTGCAAATATGTATCGATCTCCTCTTTGAGCGCGTCATCCGGGATGCGGTCGAGCACCGGGTTGAACGACGCCTCGACGACGAGGCGCTGCGCCTCGGCAAGGTCGAGACCGCGGCTCATGAGGTAGAAGAGTTTATCTTCGTCCATCTTGCCGACGGAAACGGCATGGTGGCCATCCACATCGTCCTCATGCGAGAGCATGATCGGCACACTGCGGTTGCGGACATCCGGCGAGAGCAGGACGACTTCCTCGTTCTCGCGGCCGACCGATCCCTTCGAACCCTCGAGGAAGTCGAGCGTGCCACGGAAAATCTTCTCGCTCTTGCCGAGCAGAGCGCCGCGCACCTGCATATTGGCGTCCGTGCGGCGGCCGCCCTGGCGGATGATGTAGTTGAGGTCGATGACGCTCTCGCCATCGCCGAAGTAGAGGCCCCAGATATCGGCCTTGGAGTCGTCGCCGGCTAGATCGACGTGGAGCTCCGTCGCCGTCTGGTGTGCGCCGGCCTCGACGACCGTGTAGGCAAAGGTTGCGCCCTTGCCGACATAGACCTTGACGCGGCAGGTGTAGAGCGCGTCGTCTGGCACGAGCTGTGCCGTGACGAGGTGGAGCTTTGCGCCCTCCTCGAGATGCACCTGCAGCTCGTACGAGCCGCCCTCGCGCTGCGTCAGCACGACTTCATCTTCCTTGCCCGCTTCGACAAGGATTTTCTGCGTTGTTACATTTTCATCGCTATCAGCCGGGATCCTGCTCTCATTGACGCCGAGCCAGCGCCAGGTACGCATGGGGATCCGGGAGAATGTCTTAAGCTCTGCCATATCAGCCCATCGTCCCTTCTAATTCAATGTTGACCAGGTTATTCATCTCGACTGCGTACTCGAGCGGCAGTTCCTTGGCAATCGGCTCGACGAAGCCGCGCACGATCATCGCGCGTGCCTCATCCTCATCGATGCCGCGAGAGGTCAGGTAGAAGATGGCCTCATCGCTGATGCGGCCAATCTTAGCCTCATGCCCGATGTCCGCCTCGTCGCCCTCGATGTCCATGACCGGCAGCGTATCGCTGCGCGACTCGTTGTCGAGCATCAGCGACTCGCAGTTGACCGAGCACTTGGCAAACGGAGCGCGACGCGTGACCTTGACGGCACTGCGGTACGTCGCCTTGCCGCCCGCCTTCGAGATGGTGCGCGTGTTGATGTTGGCCGACGTGTGCGGAGCCGCGTGGATGACGCTGGCACCCGTATCGAGGTTCTGGCCCTTCGAGGCGAACGTGACGCCCGTGAACTCGCAGCGCGCATTCTCGCCGTGCAGGATGCTGCACGGGTAGAGGCACGAGACGTGCGAGCCAAAGGAGCCCGAGACCCACTCGATGATGCCGTCCTTCTCGACGAGCGCGCGCTTCGTGTTGAGGTTCATCATGTTGCGCGACCAGTTCTCGATGGTCGAGTAGCGCAGGCGCGCGCCCTCCTTGACGAAGAGTTCGACGCAGCCCGCGTGGAGGTTCGTGACGTTGTACTTCGGTGCGGAGCAGCCCTCGATGAAGTGCAGGCTCGCGTTCTTCTCGACGATGATCAGCGTGTGTTCGAACTGGCCGGCACCCGCTGCGTTGAGGCGGAAGTACGACTGCAGTGGGATCTCGACGTGGACGCCTTCCGGCACATAGACGAAGGAGCCGCCGGACCAGACAGCGCCGTGCAGCGCCGCGAACTTGTGGTCCTTCGGCGGCACGAGCGTCATGAAGTACTCCTTGACGACGTCCTCATGCTCACGGATGGCCGTCTCCATGTCCGTGTAGATGACGCCCTGCTTGACGAGGTCATCCTGGATGCTGTGGTAGACGACTTCCGAGTCGTACTGCGCGCCGACACCAGCGAGGCTCTGCTTCTGCTCGGCCTCCGGGATGCCGAGGCGGTCGAACGTGTTCTTGATATCCGTCGGCACTTCCTGCCAGTTGCCCGTCATCTTGGCATCCGGCTGGACGTAGGTGACGATGTCATCCATGTTGAGCTCCGAGATGTCCGGGCCCCAGGTCGGCAGCGCCAGCGAGTTGTAGACCTCAAGGGACTTGAGGCGGAAATCGAGCATCCACTGCGGGTCGTGCTTGCGCTTCGAGATGTCGCGGATGATCTCCTCCGTCAGGCCGCTCTGCGTCTTGTAGACCGAGTGGTCGGCATCCTTGATATCGTAGAGCGTACGCTCGATGTCCTCGACGTACGTCTTCTTTTTCGGTGTGAATTTTTCTTCAGCCATGGCGCGCCTCACTTTTCTGCCTTGGCGTCGAGGATGTGCGTGAAGCCGCGGCGGTTGATGTCATCGATGAGCTCCGGGCCGCCCTCTTCGACGATCTCACCGTTGATGAGAACGTGGACCTTGTCGACCTTGAGCTTCTCGAGGATGCGCGTGTTGTGGGTGATGATCAGGCAGCTGTTGTCCTCGTTGTGGAACTTCGCGACGCCTTCCGAGACGATCTGCACGGCGTCGACATCGAGGCCCGAATCCGTCTCATCGAGCAGCGCGAGTTTCGGATTGAGCATGAGGAGCTGCAGGATCTCATTGCGCTTCTTCTCGCCGCCCGAGAAGCCGACATTCATGTAGCGCTCTGCGTACTCCGGCTTCATCTTGAGCTCTTCCATCGTCGCCTTGAGCTGGCGGCGGAACGGCACGATCTTGACGCGCTCGCCCGAGATGGCCTGCTTCGCCGTGCGGATCATGTTCTCGACCGTGATGCCCGGGATCTCCTCCGGCGTCTGGAACGAGAGGAACAGGCCCTTGCGCGCGCGCTCGAACGTCTTGAGCCCCGTGATGTCCTCGCCCTCGAACGACATCGTGCCGGACGTGACCTCGTACTTCGGATGGCCCATGATGATGTTCATCAGCGTCGATTTGCCAGAGCCATTCGGTCCGAGAATGACGTGTACTTCGCCCTTGTCTACCGACAGACTCAGGCCCTTGAGGATTTCCTTGCCTTCGACACCAGCGTGGAGATCCTTGATTTCCAAAAGATTCTCAGCCATATATAAAACTCTCCTTTAAGACTTAAGATATGCGCTCGGATTTGTAATCCTTACAAAAATACTCGGGATTGATGATTTCATTGTATGGCCTGAACACGAAAAAGTCAATAGCAATAGCGTTCTTCTATAAGCTTCATCTATGAATCCGCCCTTTTTCCATAAAAAAAGAGCTTCCCAATGGGAAGCTCCTCCATTATCTTCTATCTTTGATCAATCCGCTTCAGTTCAGGAAGTCAAAGTGGCGCGTCAGCGAGGCGGCGATACCGTCCTCGTTGTTCGAGAGCGTGATCTCGTCGGCCATTTCCTTTAGCTCAGGGCAGGCATTGCCCATCGCGACGCCGTGACCGGCAAAGTCGAGCATGCTCATGTCATTCTGCGCATCGCCGAAGGCCATGACCTCCGCACGCGCGATGCCGAGCCGCTCGCAGACGATCGCGAGCGAGGTCGACTTGCTGACGCCCTTGACCGTCGCCTCGTAGAACCACGGGGCCGACTGGACAAAGGAGAGCTCAGCCTCGAAGCCGCGGCGGATGTCTGCAAGGCGCGGCACGAGAATCTCGTTCGGAGCAGCCGTCAGGATCTTGACGGGCGAAAAGCCGCGCACCTCGACGGCATCGGCGATGTTCGCGACGATCTCGACCTTGAGGTTGTTGTTGCGGCTCTCATCCTGGACCTTGTGGCGGCGCGCGTCCGTCGTGAAGATGGACTCGCCGTCATCGACGATCGGCGAGAGCTCTGGATACGCCTCGAGGTGGCGCAGGAAGCGCAGCGCCGTCGCGCGGTCGATGGCCTGGTCGAAAAGGATTTCCCCCGTCGTCGCATCCTGGATGCGGCCGCCGTTATACGAGAGCAACAGGCCGTGGTAGTCCTTGAGGTCGAGGGCCTGCGCCTCACGCGCGAGCCCCGGCGCCTGACGGCCGGAGGCCAGCACGACCGTCACGCCGTGCTGCTGGACGGCGAGCAGTGCTGCCCTCGTCTTCTCCGTGATCTTCTTCTCATCGTTGTTGAGCGTGCCATCGAGGTCGAGGGCAATCATCTTATACATCGTGTGCGTCCATCCTTTCACTGCGCATCGCTGCTCTGCCACATTCCTGCAATCTCTGCAATCGCGAATAGTATAGCAGAAATTCCCGTGCTGAGCAATCTAGGAGGCAACATGAGCAGGAAAAAAGAGTCTGCATCTCGAATAGTAAAAATGATATTTGTTTAAAGAGTCAGAAAGATATAACAGAGGAAGTCGATATCATGGTAACCATCAAACAGATTGCCGAACTCTGCGGTGTCTCGCGCGGCACGGTCGACCGCGTGCTCAACGGGCGCGGCAAGGTCAAACCCGAGAAGGCAAAGCTCGTGCTCGACATGGCCGCCAAGCTCCACTATCACCCGAATCCGGCAGGCAAGGCCCTCGCCGCCCGCAAGAAGCACCCGACCGTCGGGGTCCTGCTGCTCTCCGAAGGCGTCCACTTCTTTGACGACGTGCTGTCTTCCATGCATCACCTGGCGGACAAGTACGACTCCTACGGCCTCAAGGTCATCTGGCGCAGCATGCGCGGATTCGACCTCGACAAGCAGTGCGCCATCATCGATGAACTGCGCGAGCAGGGCATCAACGCGCTGATCATCGACCCGCTCAACCATCCACGCATCATCCAGAAAATCGACGAATGTGTCGCCAACAAGATCTTCGTCGTCACGCTCAACAACGATATCGAGGCATCCCATCGCCAGTGCTACGTCGGACCGAATTACCCCAATGGCGGCAAGACGGCAGCTGCCCTGTTCTGCATGATCCATCCGCAGCCGCTCAACACGGGCGTGCTGCTCGGCTCCCTGCAGATGCTCGGTCATCGCCAGCGCCTCGATGGGTTCCTCGAGACCATGCAGGATCACCCCGACTTCCACTTCTGTGGCGTCGAAGAGTGCGAGGATGATGACATGATTGCCTACGAGAAGGTGCGCCAGCTGCTGTCCGACCATCCCGAGCTCAACTCCATCTTCGTCATCTCCGCCGGTGCTTACGGCGCCGCCCGCGCTGTCCTTGCATCCGAACGCAAGGACATCACGATGATCGTCTTCGACACGATCCCGACGACGATTGAGATGATGAAGAAGGGCGTCATCCAAGCCGCCCTCTACCAGCACCCGCGCCAGCAGGGTCAGCGCGCCATGCAGGTCGTCTTCGACTACCTCGTCAATGGCATCGCACCGGAACACGACAAGTACATCATGCGCAATGAGATCCGCATCCTGCAGAACGTAGAATAATGGTAGCGCGACGAAAAGAAGGCTCCCGTTCCTGAGATTGGAACGAGAGCCTTCTTTTGTGTAGGTGTATGGATATAGGAGCAATCAGCAGATCTCGACGAGGTTCATGCCGAGCATCGTGCCGAGATCATGGATCTGCTCTTCCGTGATGCGGAAGGACAGGACCGTGTGATGGCCGCCGCCAGCATGGATCCAGGCCGTAGCGCCCTGCTTGAGGCCGACTTTCGGCGTCCAGAGCTGCTTGGCAACCGGCAGATGCGGCGTCTCAGCCTCAGCCTTGCGGCACTCGACCGGATAGCTGATGAAGCGGAAGCCGTCGCGGAAGTCCGCAACCGTGCAATCAACACCCTCGCCATCAGCACCCGTGAAGACGAGACGGGCAGGGTCGTCCTTGCCGCCGATGTCGAGCGGATGGACTTCGACGCGCGGCTTGTCACTAGCAATCGTCGGATCAACCTCGAGCATGTGCGCGCCGAGGATGGCTTCATGGCCCTTGCGCAGGTCGAGCGTGTAGTCTTCCATGAAGACCGTGCGGTCATTGTGTGCCAGGATCTTCAGCAGGCGCGTCAGTGCCGCCGTCTTCCAGTCGCCCTCTGCGCCAAAGCCGTAGCCGTCGCGCATCAGGAGCTGAGCAGCGAGGCCCGGCAGCTGCTTGAGGCCCTTGAGGTCCTCGAAGTTCGTCGAGAAGGCCGTGTAGCCCTTGTCATCGAGGAACTTCTTGATGCCGAGGTACTCGCGCAGCTGATAGCGGACCGAGCTCTCGAATTTCTCCGGGCTGTTCTCCTGCGGGTTGAACGTGTAGAGTTCCTGCAGTTTCTTGTACTCTGCATCGATGTCTGCCTCGCTGACGGCATCGACGACTTCGACGAGGTCACCGACCGGCCAGTAGTCGACCGTCCAGCCGAGCTGGATCTGCGCCTGGACCTTATCGCCCTCCGTGACGGCTACATTGCGCATCGTATCGCCGAAGCGGCAGACCTTGATGTGGAAGCTCTCGTTGTAGGCAACGGCGACATCTTCCCACGAAGCGATCTCATCCTGGACTTCTTCATCGCCCCACCAGCCGTAGACGATCTTGTTGTTGAGGCCGAGGCGAGCATTGAGGTAGCCGTACTCGCGGTCGCCGTGTGCGCTCTGGTTGAGGTTCATGTAGTCGAAGTCGATCGTGTCATACGGGATCTTGTTGAGGTACTGCGTCGCAAGGTGCAGCAGCGGCTTCTGCAGGAGCTTCGTGCCGCGGATCCAGTTCTTCGCCGGGGAGAACGTGTGCATCCAGGTGATGACGCCTGCGACATCGTCGTTGTAGTTGACATCTTTCATGAACTGCGTGATGCCGTCAGCCGTCGTCATGACGCCCTTGAACTCAATCGGATACGGGAGCTTGCCACTCTCATTGAGCTTCTTGACGATGTCTTCCGCATCGCGGGCGACGTTCTTGAGCTGCTCCTCACCATAGAGGAACTGGGAACCAGCGACAAACCAGAATTTGTAATCGTGCGTGAGTTTCAACATGATGTTACTTCCCTTCTACCTGTATACTTCCTCCTGCAGCATGCTGCAGGAGACTCTCTTATTTGTGCGTGGCACCGCTCTTCGACTTGGCGTTGTTCTGGCCATAGTAGGCATTTGCGCCATGCTTGCGGTAGTAATGCTTGTCGAGCAGGAACTGCGGCACGCGGATGTCCGCGCGCGTGAGCTGCAGGGCATGGTAATTCATCTCGGCGATGACCTCGAGGATCTTCGCGTTCTCAACGGCCTTCTTGGGACTCGGGCCCCAAGTGAACGGGCCATGCTGCTTGACGAGGACGGCCGGTACAGCATCTGGGTCGATGCCATACTCCTTGAACGTGCGGACAATGACCTTGCCCGTGTTCTCCTCGTAAGCCTCCTCGATCTCCTGCTTCGTCAGGGCATCCGTCACCGGGACATCGCCGTAGAACGTATCCGCATGCGTCGTGCCGAGCGCCTCAATCGGCACACCGGCCTCTGCAAAGGAGACGGCCCATTTCGAATGCGTGTGGACGACGGCCTTGATGTTTGGGAAGGCCTTGTAGAGCACGAGATGCGTCATCGTATCGCTCGACGGGTTCATATCGCCCTCGACGACATGGCCCTCAAGGTCGACGACGACCATGTCCGAGGGCTTGAGGTCCTCGTAGGGCACGCCCGACGGCTTGATGACGAAGAGGTTCTTCTCGCGGTCGATGCCCGAGACATTGCCCCAGGTGAATGTGACGATGTCGAGCTTCGGCAGCATCATGTTGGCTTCATAAACTTCCTGTTTGAGTTCTTCTAACATAATATGGAATGGTCCTTTCGTAAAGAATGCTCAGGCATCGGCATGGTCAGCCACAAGCTCGCCAGCCTTGCGCTCGACCTCGAGCCCTTCCTTGTAGGCGGCGATGAATTTCTGGCAGCCGAGGCGGCCGGCTTCCGTCGGCAGCAGCGTCGAGCTCTTCGGATTGTGGAAGACATCGTCATCGAGGAAATCTGCCAGCGCCTTGCCGCTGTGCCACTTGGCAAAGACGGCGAGCACCGCCATGCCCCACGGGCCGCCTTCACCGGCCGTCTCCATGACGGTGATCGGCAGGCCGAGGCAGTCGGCGAGGACCTGCTGGCCGATGACCGGCGTCTTGAAGAGACCGCCTTGCGCGATCATGACGTCCGTCTGGACGCCCTCCTCCTTGACGAGGATGTCCATGCCGATCTTGAGCGGCGCGAAGCAGCCGTAGAGCTGCGCGAGCATGAAGTTCGCGAGGTTCATGTGACTGTGCGGCGTGCGCACGAAGAGTGGGCGGCCCGTCTCGACCTTCGTGATGTTCTCGCCCGACAGGCAGCTGTAATTGAGCAGGCCGCCCGCATCGCGGTCTGCGCGTTGCGATACTTCAAACAGCGTCCGGTAGAGCTTGCCCGGCGTCTGGCCGTGACCGATGAGCTCGGCGAACTCGCCGAACATGCCGATCCAGGCATTGAGGTCACTCGAGCAGTTGTTGGCGTGTACCATGGCCACCGGCGCACCGTCCGGCGTCGTCACGACGTCGATGTCGCGGTGCACTTCTTTGAGCGGTGCGTCGAGGACGTTCATCGAGAACGCCGACGTGCCGACTGAGATGTTGCCCGTGCGCTTGCGAACGGCGTTCGTCGAGACCATGCCCGTGCCGGCATCGCCTTCAGGCGGCGCCATGAGCGCCCCCGGCTGCAGTTTCCCCGTCGGGTCGAGCAGTGCTGCACCCTCCTTCGTGAGCTGGCCTCCAGATTTACCAGCGCGCAGCGGCTGCGGCAGAATATCCTGGAGCTTCCAAGGATAGGCTTTGACTGCGTCCAGTCCCTCGAACTTCTCGAGCATCGCCGCATCGTAGAGGCCCGTCTTCTCGTCAATCGGGAACATGCCCGAGGCATCGCCGATGCCGAGGATCTTCTCGCCGCTGAGCTGCCAGTGCACATAGCCGGCCAGCGTCGTCAGGAACGCGATGTCCTTGACATGGTCTTCCTTGTTGAGGATGGCCTGGTAGAGATGTGCGATGCTCCAGCGCTGCGGGATGTTGAAGCCGAAGAGATCCGTGAGCTGACCTGCCGCCTCGCCCGTGATGTTGTTGCGCCAGGTCCGGAACGGTGCGAGCTGCTTGCCATCCTTATCAAACGGCAGATAGCCGTGCATCATCGCGCTGACGCCGATGGCGCCAATTGTCTTGAGCTCCACATGGTAGCGGCTCTGCACATCGGCCGTCAGACTGTGGAACGCGTCCTCGATGCCGAGCCAGACCGTCGCAAGGTCGTACGTCCAGATGCCGTTCTCCAGCTGGTTCTCCCAGCCGTAGCTCGTCGAAGCCAGCGTCTCGCAAGCTTCATTGACCAGCACCATCTTGATGTTCGTCGAGCCGAGCTCGAGGCCAAGGGCTGTGCGTCCCGCCTCAATCGCTGCGGCATTTTTCTTTAAGTCCATGGTAAACCTTCCCTTTGCAATACCCTTACCTGATATCTATATGCGATCAGGCATTGTGCATCGATGCATTTGCGGATTTCTTCGTGCCAGCAGCCTCGATCTCCTCGAGCGTATGGCCGCGCGTCTCCGGCACGCAGTTGCGGATGAAGCAGACACCGAGCAGGCAGATGACGCCGAAGATAGCGAAGACAGCAGCCTGAGAGAACGAAGCCGTCATGATTGGGAACAGCAGGCCGACGAGGAAGGAGCCGATCCAGTTGAACGAGGATGCAAGGCCCGAAGCGCGGCCGCGGATGGCCAGCGGGAAGATCTCGCCGACGATGACCCAGGTGAGCGGTGCCCACGTGAAGGAATAGAATGCAACGTAGATGCAGAGGAAGAAGACAATCATCATCGGGTCAGCATCCGGGATGATGCTGTTGATGACAGCTGGCAGGATGAACGAGAGGCCCATGATCGTGCCGCCGACCGTCAGCAGCGTGCGGCGGTTGAACTTATCTGCGATGACGAGGAAGATCAGCGAGCCGAGGACGAGCAGGATGCCCTGGATGATCGGCCACATGAGCTGCGAGCTGGCAGCCTGCCCCGTCGCCTTCTCGACGATCAACGGGATGTAGTAGAAGATTGCATTTGCACCCTGGAACTGCTGGAAGGCTGCAACGCCAACACCAGCCGTCACGAGGTAGCGGTACTTGTCTGAAAGAAGCGTGGCAAACGTCGTCTTGCTCTGAGCCTGTGCTTCGCTTGCTGCCGTGTTCTGGATGTCAGCGAGCTCTGCTTCGACTTCCTTGTCATTCTTGCGGATGTAACCGAGCACACGGCGTGCCTGATCGACAAAACCGTGGTTGACGAGGAAACGCGGGGATTCTGGCAGGCGCAGGACGCCGAGGAAGAGGATGATGGCTGGCACGGCAGCGAGGCCGAGCATCAGGCGCCATGCCATCGTCTCCGGCAGGTCCTTGAGCAGGAAGTCGACGATGTACGAAAGCAGCATGCCCGAGACGATCATCGTCTGGTTGATGCCCGAGAGGCGGCCGCGCAGATGAGCCGGTGCCATTTCCGACATGTAAGCCGGGACGAGAGCCGAAGCCGCGCCGACGGCGAGGCCCAGGAGGATGCGGACGCCGATGAGATAATACTGGCCGTTGTGCGGAGCGATACCAGAGAGAATCGAGCCGACAACGAAGATGAGTGCGGAGATGAGAATCATCTTGCGGCGGCCGAGGCGATCAGAGAGCTGGCCGGCGAGTGCGCCGCCAAAGATAGCGCCGAACATGACGGCCGATGTGATCCAGCCGATGATGCTCGCATTGCCCTGCAGGTTCCAATCGTTCTGCAGGAACGGCAGGGCTCCTGTCATGACGCCGATATCATAGCCGAAGAGGATGCCGCCGAAGGATCCGAAGAAGTAAATGAATGCACTGGAGATTTTCTTCTCTGGCGCATTGCCTGTGCTTGTTACCATTTCTTTTCTCTCCTTTGTTCAAGTTTCAATACTTTACTCATTTGTGTTCGAGCACATTTCATGATTTAAATATAGCATCATACTCCCGGTTTGTCAATCTATTTTTATTGTTTTCTATTTCTCATCGACTTATATAAAAACACGGTATTTTCCGACTTTTGTGCAAGGTATAAAAAAGCAGGGTGCATCAAGTGATGTACCCTGCTCCTATGCGTTCAGGATTCCAGGATCTCAATCAAAAGATATCCTTGGCGATGACAATCGTCTCGTCGCGGTTCGGGCCGACGGAGACGATGCCGAGATCGATGCCCGTGACCTCCGCCATGCGCGTGAGGTACTTCTTGGCATTCTCCGGCAGGTCTTCGTACTTGCGGACCTTGCTGATATCGCACTTCCAGCCCGGGAACGTCTCATAGACCGGCTCGACTTCCGCGAGGACCTTGAGGCTGGCCGGGATCTCGTTGAGGATCTCGCCCTTGTACTTGTAGGCGACGCACATCTTGATCTCGTCGAAGCTGTCGAGGATGTCGAGGCGCGTGACGGCCATGTAGTCGATGCCCGAGAGGATGCCTGCATAGCGGACGACGCAGGCGTCGAGCCAGCCCGTGCGGCGCGGACGGCCCGTGACGACGCCGTACTCGTGGCCGACCTCACGCAGCTTGTCGCCCGTCGCGTTGAGCTGTTCCGTCGGGAACGGGCCCTCGCCTACGCGCGTGCAATAAGCCTTGACGATGCCGACGACCTTGTCAATCTTCTGCGGAGCCACGCCGGCGCCGATAGCGACGCCGCCCGAGATTGGGTGCGAGGCCGTGACGTACGGATACGTGCCGTAGTCGATGTCGAGCATCGTGGCCTGTGCGCCCTCGAAGAGAATCTTGCGGCCGGCCTTGATCTCCTCGTCAAGCAGGGCGATCGTGTCGCAGACGTACGGGCGCAGGCGGTCCGCATAGCCGTTGTACTCTTCAAGAATCTCCTCGTAGTCGAGCGGCTCATGGTCGTAGAGCAGCTTGAGTTCGCGGTTCTTGATGGCGAGGTTTTCCTTGAGGCGCTTTGCAAACTCTTCTTTGTCGATGAAGTCGCAGACGCGGATGCCGATGCGGTTGTCGCGGTCGACATAGCACGGGCCGATGCCGTTGTGCGTCGTGCCGACCTTGTTCTTGCCGCGCGCCTCATCGGCGAGCTGGTCCATCAGGCAGTGATATGGCAGGACGAGCTGGGCGCGGTTGCTGATGCGGATGCCAGAAAGGTCGATGCCGCGCTCTGCGAGGTTGTCCATCTCCTGCAGCATGACCTTCGGGTTGAAGGCGACACCGTTGCCGATGACGCAGTGCGAACCCTTGAAGAGGATACCCGACGGCATCAGGCGCAGCTTATAGTCTACACCATCGACGACAACGGTATGGCCAGCATTGCTGCCGCCCTGGAAGCGCACGACTGTCTCAGCCTGCTGAGCGAGATAGTCGACAATCTTGCCCTTGCCCTCATCGCCCCACTGGGTGCCCGTTACTACTACTGTTGACATAATGGTCTCTCCTTTATGATGCATGTTGGACCATCTACTGCGATGCTCCACAAACATAGAAAAGCCTTCTCCCCGCAGGGAGAAGAGGCTTTCATTCACTTATTGGATTCTCAGAGGCCGAAGCGCTCGAAGATCATATCGACATGGCGCAGGAAGTACTTGTAGTCGAAGCAGTCATCGATCTCTTCCTTCGTCAGGTACTTCGTGATATCCGGGTCGTTCTCGACGCTCGTGCGGAAGTCCTGGCCTTCCATCCAGCGCTTCATGGCGTTGCGCTGTACCCACTTGTAGGCATCCTCGCGCAGCACGCCCTTGTCGACGACCGACAGCAGGATGCGCTGGCTGTAGATCAGGCCGCCCGTGCGGTTCATATCGTGGAGCATCTTGTCCGGATAGACGAGCAGCTTGTCGATGATGTCCGTGAGCTTCTGCGTGCAGTAGTCGAGGTTGATCGACGAATCCGGCAGGATGACGCGCTCGACGGACGAATGGGAGATATCGCGCTCATGCCAGAGCGTGATGTCCTCGAGAGCAGCGACGGCATTGCCGCGGTTCAGGCGGGCCATGCCAGAGATGCGCTCGCAGTTGATCGGATTGCGCTTATGTGGCATCGCCGAAGAGCCCTTCTGGCCCGGGGAGAAGTACTCCTCTGCCTCGCGGATATCCGTGCGCTGCAGATTGCGGACTTCCGTCGCAATCTTCTCGAGCGTCGAGGAGCAGATTGCGATCGACGTGACAAACTCAGCATGGCGGTCACGCTGGATGACCTGCGTAGCAAGGCGCACCGGCGTCAGGCCGAGCTTCTTGCCGACCATCTGCTCGATCTTCGGGTCGATGTTCGAGTACGTGCCGACAGCGCCCGAGAGCTTGCAGACCGAGACGATCTTCTTCGCATGCTCCATGCGCTCGATGTCGCGCTCGATCTCAGCGCTCCAGAGCAGGAGCTTGAGGCCGAACGTCATCGGCTCAGCATGGATGCCATGCGTGCGGCCGATGCACGGCGTGTGCTTGAATTCCTTCGCGCGGCGGCGCAGGACTTCGCGGAACTTCTTGAGGTCATCGAGGATGATTGTGCAGGCATCGCGCATCATCATGCAGTATGCCGTATCCTTGACATCCGAAGACGTCAGGCCCTTGTGGATGTATTTGGAGTCATCACCAACATTCTCGGCAACGTTCGTCAGGAACGCGATGATGTCGTGATGCGTGACCGACTCGATCTCATGGATGCGGTTGACATCGAATTTTGCTTTCGCGCGAATGTTCTTGGCAGCCTCTTTCGGGATCTCTCCGAGTTCGGCCATGGCATCGCAGGCAGCCATCTCGACATTCAGGATCTGCTGCCACTCGTTCTCGATAGACCAGAGATGGCCCATTTCCGGATTAGTATAACGCTCGATCATTTAGTGATTTCCTCCTCAATTTCCTGGCGGCGTCTCTGCACCGCGGAAGTGAAAACACGACGAAAAAACTCAAATTGACTCCCCGACCGCCTATCATGGCATCTTACTTCCGGAAAATCTCGTTTTGAGTTTGGAGAAGTTACCGATATTCCCTTATCTATCATATCATCTTGCGGGCCCCAGTGTCAATGTGTCCACTCCTTTCCTACATTAATAGCAAAAGAATAGGAAAAGCCGCAAGCACGCAGCCGAGAAATTGCCGCACAAACGAAAAAGCCGTGCGCAGAGCGCACGGCACGATGTCAATCTGGTGCTCGCTGAGGGATTCGAACCCCCGACCCCCTCCATGTGACGGAGATGCTCTAGCCAACTGAGCTAAGCGAGCAAACAAAAAAGGTTTCGCCGTTCGACGAAACCTCATCTTTCTAAATGGTGGGGTTAACAGAATTCGAATCTGTGACCTCCTCGATGTCAACGAGACACTCTAACCAACTGAGCTATAACCCCATGTCTTAACGACAAGATTTATTATAAAGGAGTCCCCTCGAAATGTCAACAGGGAAATTCAAATTTCTTGAAAAAATTTTTGACCCCCTCCATGCGTGGTATAATAGTCGATAGGATACATCAACTGTTTTGGGGGATTTTATTATGAAAGACTTACTCGACGTCCACATGCACACGCTGGCCAGTGGCCATGCCTACAACACGATTCGCGAGATGATTGCGGCGGGCAGCAAGAAGGGCCTCGCACTCGTCGGCATCGCCGACCATGCACCGGCCATGCCGGGCTCGACGCACCGCTTCTACTTCGAGAACCTGCGCATCTTCGACCGCAAGGTCTACGGCGATGAAGCCGGCGTTGAGCTCCTCATGGGTGTGGAACTTAACATCCTGAACACGACGGGCAAGGTCGACCTCGAAGAGAAGGGCCTGCGCTCCGTCGACTACGCCATCGCGAGCCTGCACGACCCCTGCATCAATCCGGGCACGGCACTCGACAACACGACAGCCATCATGAGCGCCATGTGGATTCCACAAGTCAAGATCATCGGCCATCCGGACAACCCGGTCTTCCCAGTTGACTTCGACCAGATTGCCAAAGCCGCTGCAGAGCGCCACGTCCTGCTCGAGTGCAACAACAGCTCCTACCGCCCGGGCGGTAGCCGCGCCGGCTCGCGCGACCTCGCCAAGAAGATGCTGCAGGCCTGCAAGAAGTACGGCACGCACGTCATCATGGGCAGCGATGCACACATCGACCTCGATGTCGGCAACCACGCACTCTCGGAAGAGGTCATCCGTGAGGCCGATTTCCCGGAAGAGCTCGTCATCAACAGCTCGCCGGAGAAATTCAAGGAGTGGATCCGCGCCTAACGCCCACTTCCCGATATATTTTGCTGCAGAGAGCCTCTGTCGTATTGACGGAGGCTTTTTCCTTACTTATAATAATAGAGTTTAGTAAAGTTGTAAATCTTAAGGAAGAAAAAGAAAAGGGAATGGTAACTTATGAACTTATTCCGCACCAAAAGCATCGAGCAGATGCGTGAGACGGCTGCCCACTCGGGCATGGCCAAGACGCTCGGCGCCTTTGACCTCATCCTGCTCGGCATCGGCTGTGTCATCGGCACCGGCATCTTCGTCCTGACGGGCGTCGCTGCCGCGAAGTACGCGGGCCCGGCCGTCACGGTCTCCTTCATGATCTCCGGCCTCGCCTGCGCGCTCGCGGGCCTCGCCTACGCGGAATTCTCCTCCATCGTGCCGGCGTCGGGCAGCGCCTACACCTACACCTACGCCTCGCTCGGCGAGTTCATCGCCTTCATCGTCGGCTGGAACCTCATCCTCGAGTACACCGTCACCGCGAGCGCCGTCGCCTCGGGCTGGTCCGGCTACGTCACGGGCCTGCTGCTCTCGGCCGGCATCGACCCGGGCCACGCGCTCACGCATGTGCCGGCAGACGGCGGCATCATCAACATCCCCGCCATCTTCATCACGCTCCTGCTCTCCGTCCTGCTGATCCGCGGCACGCAGGAGAGCACGAAGCTCAACCGCATCCTCGTCGGCGTCAAGCTCACGGCCATCGCCATCTTCCTGCTGCTGGCCATCCCGCACGTCGACACGATGAACTGGGAGCCCTTCATGCCGTTCGGCGTCTCGGGCATCTTCGGCGGCGCCGCCATCGTCTTCTTTGCCTACATCGGCTTCGACGCCGTCGCGACGAGCGCCGAAGAGTGCAAGAATCCCTCGCATGACCTGCCGATCGGCATCATCGGCTCGCTCGTCATCTGCACGGCCCTCTACGTCGTCGTCGCCGGCGTGCTGACGGGCATCGTGCCCTACACCGAACTCAACAACCCGGAGCCAGTGGCCTTTGCCCTGCGCTACATCGGCTACAACCTCGGCTCAGCTCTCGTCGGCGTCGGCGCCATCGCCGGCATCACGACGGTCCTGCTCGTGCTGCTTTACGGTCAGGCCCGCATCTTCTTCGCGATGAGCCGTGACGGCATGGTCCCGGCCCGCGTCTGCAAGATCCACAAGCGCTACCACACGCCGTACATCGTCACCGTCATGGGCGGCATCTTCGTCTCGATCATCGCGGGCTTCGTCCCCATCGGCATCATCGCTGAGATGGCCAACATCGGCACGCTCTCGGCCTTCCTCATCGCCGCCATCGGCGTTCTCGTCCTGCGCATCACGAAGCCGGAGGTGCCGCGCACCTTCCGCTGCCCGTTCGTCTGGCTCATCGCGCCGCTCGCCGTCCTGACTTGCGGCTACCTCATGTATCACCTGCCCTGGGAGACCTGGGTCCGCTTCATCGTCTGGTGTACGTTCGGCTGCCTCGTCTACTTCGGCTACAGCTACCAGCACAGCGCTCTCGCACACCCGCACGACGAGGAAGAAGACTGAAATCACGAGCTGGCAACATTATGCTTTGACAAAGTTTATGACCTGGTATAAAATTAGGGCTATAATAAAGAGGAATTGTCCTGTGCGATGAGGGCCTTTCCGCACTTGCGGTCTTGAGGCTCTCAGGAAGGAATAGGGTATAGAATGTTTGTACATGAACTGATCTATCAGGGGAAGCCAGACTCCCTCGCCATCGTCGATCACGAGCGCCGCATCACCTACCGCGAGCTGCAGCAGCACGTCGCCGCCTGCCGTGACCGCCTCTACGCCGCCGGTGTGCGCGTCGGCGACCGCGTCAGCATCTTCTCCCGCAACAGTGCGGACTACGTCTACGCCTACATGGCCATCGTCTCGCTCGGCGCCATCGCTGTGCCGATCAACTTCCAGCTCAGCAGCCGTGAGATTGCCTACATCATCAAGGACTCCGGCTCACGCCACATCCTGACATACCAGCCGCTGAACCTCGTCGACGCGCTCTCCACCCTGCGCTGCGACATGCGCGTGACGCAGCACGACATCCGCCAGATGGGCAAGAAAGACGAGAGCCTGCCGGCTGCCCCGACCCTGCCACCGACCTTCGATGAGCAGAACCCCTGCGTCATCATCTACACGTCCGGCACGACGGGCTCGCCGAAGGGCGCCGTCCTCTCGCACCGCAACCTCATCACGAACGCCGATCAGATGAGCATCATGGGCTGCAAGGCCGAACATCACGTGCTCTGCGTGCTGCCGATGTACCACTGCTTCGGCTGGACCTGTTCCGTGCTCTACCCGCTCTACTGCGGCGCTGAAGTCGTCATCCTCGACTCCTTCACGCCGAAAGAGACCATCAGCGTCATCCGCGAGGAGAAGATCAACGACCTCTACATCGTGCCGTCGATCTGCAGCCTGCTGACGAAGCTCGCGAGCAAGGAAGACATGGCCTCCCTGCGCCTCGTCGTCTCGGGCGGCACGACGCTGCCGCTGCAAATCGAGCAGGACTTCATGAACAAGTTCGGCGTCGACATCTGCGAGGGCTACGGCCTTTCCGAGACCTCGCCAGTCGTCACGATGAACCCGCCCGAGAAGCCGAAAGTCGGCTCCTGCGGCCCCGTCGTTCCGGGCATCGCCTGGAAGCTCATTGACGCCGACGGCAAGGAAGTCCCCAAAGGTGAGGCCGGCGAGTTCATCGTCAAGGGCGACAATATCATGCTCGGCTACTGGAACCTGCCCGACGCGACGAAGAACGCGCTGCGCGGCGGCTGGCTCCATACGGGCGACGTCGCCCGCGCCGACGAAGAGGGCTACATCTACATCGTCGACCGCCTCAAGGACATGATCATCAGCATGGGCGAGAACATCTACCCGCGCGAAGTCGAAGAGCTCATCTACCAGTTCCCGGGCATCAGTGAAGCTGCCGTCATCGGCATCGAAGACAAACTGCGCGGCCAGGCCGGCGCCTGCTTCTACAGCCTGCACGATGGTGCCTCCATCAACATCCGCGAGCTCAAGAAGTTCCTGCAGGCCAACCTCGCGCTCTACAAGATTCCGCGTGAGTTCCACGAACTCTCTGCCCTGCCGCGCACCTCGACCGGCAAGATTGCCAAGCGCCAGATCCTCAAGGATTTCCTCGCAAAGAAGAACGCGAAGTAAAAGAAGTATAAAGCAGAGAATAGCAAAAAGAGAGACCTTCAGATGAAGGTCTCTCTTTTTTGTCATCAATCCAGTCTTACATATCCTTCGTAATCTGCTGCAGGTAGTCGATAAGCTGCTGCTCGTCCTCGTAGACCTGGCGTCCTTTCTTGGTGACGATACCAGAGTTGATGTAGAAGGGCTCTTCGAGGGCGACGGCGACGAGGTTCTCATCGGGCAGGACGGCCTGACGGGCGAGAAAGGTCGAGCAGATGCCGCGCTCGACGAGGTTCTTGATGGTGTGCAGGTACGGCGAGAAGTGGATGACGCGCGGCTTGCAGCTATGTGTGGCAAAAAGATCGTGGACCATGCGGTAGATGAAGTAGTGGCTGTCGAGCATGACGAGCTCTTCGTCGGCAAAGTCGGCGAACGAGACGGATTTACGCTTGGCCAATGGATGAGAGGGATAGGTGACGAAGCAGCATTCGCAGTCGTAGAGTTTCTGGTAGCAGAGTTTCTGGCTGAAGCCGGTCGCGTAGTTCGTCAGGGCGATGTCGAGCTTCTCGTCCTCGACCATCTGCAAGGCGCTGATGCCGCCCGTCTCGATGATCTCGAGCTTGATCTGCGGATGGGCAAGCCGGAACTCTCCGAGAATGCGCGGCAGGAAGCGCGTGCCAATCTGCAACGGCAGGGCCATGCGGATGTGATTGCGGTTGTGTGCCATGTCCTGGATTTCTGTCTCAAGCTGGTCCATCTGAGTTAAAATGTGGTTGACCTTACCAAGTAATTTGCTGCCCTCCGGCGTTACGACAAGTTTCCGGCCCTCGCGGTGGAACAGGTTCAGTCCGGTCTCTGCTTCGAGCGTCTGCATCGCCACGCTGATTGTCGGCTGTGAGACGTGGAGGTGTTCTGCCGCTTTCGTGATATTTTGCCACTGGCACACTTCATAGAAATAACGCATCTGCGTCAATGTCATCATCGTAAGGATCACCTTTCTTATCTTGCAGCTTATATCTTGCTGTCCATACTCATTCCTGTATCAGTATGTATTTTATTATAGCATAAAGCTATGAGGGGCCGCTGTAAGAAACGACACCTATTTTATTCGGATTTACCGTCGTTTTCTAACAATCAAAAAGGGCATCCCGCCAGTTGGCAGGATGCCCAGCGAGCAGGCGCCAGAGCGTCGCTCACAGATCTCTTTATTTTTTCATCGGTGCCTTGCAGAGGCCGTCGGCCCAGTCAAAGAGCTCGGTGAGGTCATAGTCGCCGGCATGTCCTTTCCCCCATGGCGAGGAGAAATCGACGTCATAGCCGTTATTCTGCAGCGTCAGGGCCAGGATGGCCGGGATGGCCAGACACGTGTCACGGTCCTTGGCACCATGGCGGATTCGCCAGTGCGGAGCGACGGTGACGCCCTTCTGGCCGATGAAGTAGAGCGGATTCATGCGGCGGATGTCATCCCAGGTCGCCATGGTCGCACCCATTTTCTTATCGCGCGTCAGGGCGAAGCCAGTGAAGTGGCGCGGCGTGTTGTCCGACGTGCCGAACTCGTCGTTCTCACCGGAACTCAGGTCGAATTTATCGAAGGCCGGCGCTGCCTTGAGGCGCGTCGCCCAGGCCGCGTACTTCGCGAGGTCTACATCCTTGACGAGACCGTTCTCGATGGTCAGCCAGTCGAGGCTCGAGAGGTCTTCGCCCGCATCGAGAGCCGACTGTGCCGAGGCGGCGTAGATGGACTTGATGTAGTCGGCGAAACTGCCCGTGCCATCCTCATTGAGCATCAGGGTGTGTCCCTGACGGTCCTTGAGCCCCAAACTATTGACGTAGTCGGGGAACAGTGCCTTGAGCTGATCCGAGGCCACGCGCTGTTCCTGTGTCATCTCCGTGCCGGCACTCGTCTCCGTCGGTGCATTCGCGGGGCGGTTCGTCACGGTGCTGCCATCGCCCTGCACGACAGGGCCTGGTCCAAGCGGCACGACCGTGTCGCCGGCCTTGATGGCGCCCGGCATGGAGCCGGACTTCAGCGGCAGCAGCGGGCTCATCTGGGCGCTGCTCTGATGCGCCTCATTGACGCCGTTGAACATCCACTCATAAGCCATGTCGGCATGGTCGAGGTTCGTGATTGGGCAGTAGTCCATCGAGGCGAAGATGTCGTCGCGCTCATTGGCCGCGCCGATGGCCTTGAGTTCTGCAGCGTACTCCTTGCTGTTGCCCGTCGCGCCGAGCAGTGCGGAGAGTGCGCCGCCCGCGCTCGTGCCATTCGAGATGATCTTGTCCGTATTGCCGGCTGGCAGGCGGTGACGGTTGTAGCGCAGGTAGCGCACGGCCGCCTTGTAGTCGACGATGAGCGCCGGCGCCTTGCCAACGTACGTCTTGCCGTCATCGCCGACCGTCGTGCGGCCGCGGATGGCCGGTGCCGCGACGACATAGCCCCTCGAGAGCGCGACGAGCGAGGCATTGGCGCCGCCGCTCATGCGATCGTTGGCACTCGGCTCCTTGATCTCGCCCGGCATGTAGCCGCCGACGCCGTTTGGCAGGAAGATTGGCGCAGTCTCTTTCGTGTAGCCATTGACCGTGCCGCCCTTCTGGAAGTACGCCTCAGGGATGAAGATGCTCATGGATTCAGCGGCGACAGAGGCCGGCTTCGAGACGTAGACGACATTGCGATAGGCGCGGAAGGCCACATCCTTGCCATCAAGCTGCAGCGTCTCCTTCGTGTAGTTCTTCGCGTTAAACTTCAGGCTGTACTTCACCTGCTTCGCCTTCGCCACGGCTTCATCACTCTTGGCAGCAGTATCGGCTTTGGCAGCCGTCGCACTGCTACTGCTGGTAGCAGCGGATGCATCGACGGCAGCGGCCTGCGATACGCCAGGTGTCCAGGGCATGGTCAAGGCGCTGACGGCCAGCGCCGTAAGGACATATTGCTTCAAGTTCATGGATATCCCCATCCTTTCACAGCGATCACGACGATCATGACAAAAGAAAACCGCTTTTCTTTACAGAACAGCGGTCTTTAATTCTCGTATTTAATGTAATGGTTTCGCCAAAACGAGGGCGTTTTCCTTCTCCCTGACGCCTCGGAGGCGAATTTATTTCCGGGTCCTGATGGAGCTGGACGCTCGGGCATCAGGTATTCTTGGCAATGACAGCGCCGACGACGGCGCCGAGGATGGCGGCCGTCGTGACCTCACCCGTCGAGTGACCCTTCGAGGACTTCTCTGTGCGACGGTGCTCGCGCTCCAAGCGCGCCTGATCTCTGTCTCTTTCGCGCTGCGAGATCTGCGGCTGCGGTCTATGGTTGTCGCGGTCCTGCTCGATGCGCGGCGGGTCCGTGCGGCGCGAGGAAGCCTCTGCGGGGACAGCCAGCGTCGTGCTCAGCACGCCAAAGCTCATGATGCCTGCCAGGACGGCGGCCATGCTTTTCTTCCAGTTCAACTTCATCATGATAATCTCCTCTTTTCTATATGGAGTCTGTTTTCCTTTTGATGATGACAGTATAGCCGCACGATTTTGCAGTCCGCTTAGATAGCCGTTGGATTTCCGTTAAATTAATTGACTGAGTCAAAAATATTCCAGGAAGTGCTCGGCAAGCGAGGAAATGTAGGCTTCGCGCGGCCAGATGGCGGCGAGCCGCGTGCGCAGAGAGGGCTCCGCAATGGTCTTGACGTGCAGGTGGTTGTGGGCGGCGAGGTCGACGGCGGCAGCCGGCGCGATGGCCACGCCGAGACCCGCATTGGCCCAGAGGATTGTCGTGCGCGCATCGTCGTTGAGGCAGGCGACGTCCGGCGTAAACCCATGCGCAGCGAAGGTATCGAGCAGGAGCTGCTCGAAGCGGCGGTAGAGGATCAGCGGCCTGTCCGCGAGCTCTTCCACCGCGATTTCCTGCTGCTGCGTTGCCCAGTCAAGCTCTGGCGTCATCGCGACAATCATCGGCTCCGGCTGGCGGTACTTGCAGTTGAAGCGCGAGGCGTTGAACGGCGTGCGGACGATGGCAATCTCGATGAGCCGCTTCTCCAGCATGTCGATGAGCTGGTACGTATTGCCGTCGTGAATCTCAAAGTGGACGCGCGGGAACTTCGCGCGGAAGGCCTGCATGCCCTCGTGCATCAGCAGATTGCCGGACGAGGAGACCGTGCCGATGGCGAGCGTGCCGCAGAGCCCCTGCTTGAGGTCTTGGAGCTCCCGCTTCGTCATGGCCGCCATGTCTAAGAGCTGGGCCGCGCGGGCGGCGAGCAGCTCGCCGGCCTCGGTCAGCTCGATGTGGTGCGGCCCACGCCGGAAGAGCTGGAGCCCGATCTCATCCTCGAGCATCTTCATCTGGTTGCTCAGTGGCGGTTGGGCCATGTGCAGCCGCCTCGCGGCCGCTGTGATCTGCCTCTCCTCCACGATCGCCATGAAATAGCGCAATTGCTTTAAATCCATTTCATCTATCTCCTCTCTTATCACCGCTCTGCTGCAACAGGACGGCGACGCGCGTGATGTACTCCTGCGGATTGGCGGTACTGAGGTCCTCCAGGATGCTCTCTTCATAGGAGTAGTCTCCCGGCCGCCAATCGGGATGCGCTTGCAACCAGCGGCGCAGCCGCGCATAGGCCGGCCCCGTCTTCATGTAGTCGCCCTTAAAATACGTCACGAGGTAGCGGCCCGCCGGACGGACGGCGCAGAGGTCCTCTGGCACATGATCAAGGCTCTTTGTCGTGACGGTGAAGAAGCGCGCAAAGAGCCCCGTCTCGCCATCCGGGCCGAGGCAGTCTTCCGTCCTCACCATCGCACCGAAGACCTGCCCCGTCGTTAGTTCGTGCTCCATCATGTAGCGCATGTGCTCCATGATGACGCGCTCCACGCCCGTCTCATCGCCGGCCTGCAGCAAGGCACGCACAGGGCGCGAGTAGATGAGGTTGGCGACCGGCCATTCCTCAATTGCCACCGTATCGCAGTGGATGCGGTGCGCGACGGCGAGCACATCCCTCTGGTTCCGCACGATCTCCTTCATGTACTGGAGACGGCGCAGCTCGCCGTCGAGCCACGCCTCCTGCTCTTCGAGTAGCGTCTCGAGGCGCGCGGGGCTGCGATGGCTCATGTAGTCCTGTATCTCCGCGAGGTCGAGCCCCATCTGCCGCAGCAGCCGGATCATGATGAATGGATAGAGCTGGCGCACGGCATAGCAGCGGTAGCCGTTCGCATCGACGTGGTCGGGCGAGAAGATTCCCTGCTCATCGTAGTAGTGGAGCGTGCGCTTGTTGACGCCGCAGAGCTTGGCAAATTCGCCCGTGTGAAGCATCGGTTTGGGTTCCATACAACTCCCCCTTGACTTTACAGTTACTGTATACTCTACCATGAGTATAGGACAGTTTTCTGAAAGGATCTTGATAGATATGCAACGCACAACGACAAAACACTCACCGCTCGCCCGCCGTTTCCGGCTCGGCAGCCTGCTGCGCTTTGCCGCGCCGTCCATCGGCATGATGATCATCATCTCGCTCTACACGGTGACGGACGGCATCTTCATCGGGCGCTATGCCGGCAGCGACGCGCTGGCCGCTTCCAATATCGTCTACCCCGCCATCAACATCGTCTTCGGCCTCGCCATCATGCTGGCCTCGGGCGGCTCGGCACTCGTCGCCAAGAATCTTGGCGAGAACAAGCCGCAGCTCGCGCGCCAGCGCTTTACGATGATCACCGTGACGACAGCCGTGCTCGCCACGGTCCTGGCCACGCTGACGATTGCCGCCGGCGACAGCCTGCTCACCTTGCTCGGCGCCTCGCCAGAGCTCATGGCAGACTGCCGCAGCTACCTCTACTCGCTGCTGCCGTTCTTCCCATTCGCCGCGCTCATGATTCTCTTCAACGCCTTCTTCATCGCGGACGGCCGGCCAATGCAGGGCTTCATCGTCTCCGTGCTGGCCGGTCTGACAAACGCGAGCCTCGACTACCTGTTCCTCGCGCATCTCGGCCTCGGCATCTTCGGCGCGGGCCTCGCAACGGGCATTGCCGACCTGATTGCCGGCGTCATTGGCCTCGTCTACTTCTATCGCTTCAGCCACCTGATCCG
>OGYL01000658.1_pt1 | contig 27568 bp, 49 predicted proteins | sample 1576541 | NCBI WGS metagenome assembly OGYL01 (sample SAMEA3541551, study PRJEB24748) | human gut metagenome | biome: human gut; feature: human-associated habitat; material: faeces | place: China | collected 2012 | reverse complement strand
GGGTTGTTCATCAGAATATTCAATTCCTTTTCCTGCTTTTCGTCCACGTCAATTACATCCACACGGAGCCTGTAGTCGTTTTCCGGGAATTTTTGAAGCTCATCCATAACCGTCAGACGCTGGTGGCCGGACACGACAGTCAGTCCAGTCCGCTTGTTGACTACGATTCCACCAACCAGACCGAATTTCTTGATACCCCGCTTCAATGTCTTTCTGGCCTCCTCAGACAGTTTCCGGGGGTTATAATCTGCGAAGTGAATGGCGGAACGGTTAAGTTCCACCGATTCACTCTTTATGTACTTGTTCAGTTCCATATTAGCCATTACTTAAATCTCTTGCAGATCTACCTTGACGAATCTTTGCTGACACTTTACGGTCGTATCCTTCCTGTATACCTTTTGCTTGAAGATAGTTTACCATTCTATTTGTTACATTTCCATAAGCACGTTCCATTCTTTGGCGTTGTTGTGGATTCATCAAATACGTAGAAAACATTCTTCTCCGCTGGTTATCCATATCTCTTAAGCTTTTCCTTCTGACTCAGCATTCCTCCTATTTAATAAGTTATACTTTTTGTTATCACATTCCCTATCGTTGAATGTCCAACATGATATTTCTTTGCAAGTTCTCGATATGTATAAGTTCCACTTTGATAATCCTTGATAATGTCTTTCGCCATTTGTGATGACAATTTGGCGTTATTATTTGCAGTTCCTCTTTTACCATGGTTTAATCCTATCCTAAATGCGTGTTGCTGATTTTCTTTCAATGTGCACCATTCAATATTGAAAATTGAATTATTCAACTTATTTCCATCTATATGATTTATATATTCCTTGCCATCAATTTTAGGAAGGAACGCATTTGCAATAAGCCTATGAATGTAATGTCTTTTGCTTATGCCGTCAACCATAAAAACAACACGCAAATAACCATCGGATTTATTTAATACGGGTTTAAATATTTTTCCCTTAATCCAACGTTTCCCATAAGCTCCTTTGACAAATCTATCAATAGAACGTACTCTCCCAAGATTACTTACTTGAAATATACCATTATACCCATCAATATCTTTCCAAACTTCATCCATTGTTATTTTGTTTATTATCATATTCAAATAAAATTCTACGACTCATAGGAAATACTTGATATATTCTTTCCAAGTCTTGAGGGTAATTATCTCTTAACCACAAAAAACAATCTAGTGAAAATCCGACCCCGTTTGATGCCTTTAACGAATAGCGTATAGGTTGTGGAAGATTATGTTGACACATATATGCCAATACATCTTTTTGAGTGTAGTCTGCCAAAGGATAGCACATGCCATTGTTTTCATACCCATTTGCTTCGTAGCCTTTCAGCATCAGGCGGCGGTTCATCCCGTCGGCCTTCTTCATGCCCAAAAACGTGTAATAAATCCCGTATCTGAGCTGCATGGCCTTCACTACATCAGCAAGTTTAAGAAGCTTCACTTTCGGATTGGGCACGCAATACATACCGCCACGAAGAATGTATGTCAGGTTCCAATGAGGCACCTGGACAAACTCTATCTTAGGATATTTGGCCTTTATCCAGCCTATCCATCGTTCAATGTGATTTAAACCTTTGACAAAATACATGAACACACAGACAATTCTGTCAAACCTAGGGTAAATCATGTCGAGTAAGGCCAAAGAATCCTTACCCAAGGACAGAAACAGCATAACCTCGTCAGTATTTTGCCTGACGAGGTCAATGTAGCTGTATGTCCTTTCCTGCAGTGTCATTATCCGCCACTCATACCAAGTCCGACACGGGCGTTATAATACTGCTGTCTACGGTTGATGAATCTGCCACGTTGCGACAAGCCTCCATTTTCAGTGGTCAAGCCTCTACGGCCACCACGATAACCGCCTGTTGAAAATGTACTTCTGTTTACTCTGACTCAGCGTAAGATTTAAATTAGACATGTTTTTCTATCACTCTGCCAAGGTTGTAGACTACCTGTGCAGCCAAATAAATCTCACCTTGATGGGTGTATTCAATCAAGTTGTGGTTCTCGTCTTCAAACAGCTCAATCTTTGCGTCTTTGACTTCTACCAGTGCGCTGGTTCTGCCTTTGTTGTAGCCAACAAAGAACTGAATAGCATCATAGTGTCTCGGCTGCAGCTCACCATTAACCTCTACACAAAAACCGTCAGCGTCAAGCTGGCAGTATTTCTTTTGTGTTGTTGGTCTGATCTCTCTGTATTCTTGACGTTTCTTGCCTGACAGGATTTCGTCAAAGAATTTCTGTTTGATGATAAGAGTAAGTATTTCCATAATCGTGTGATATGTTTTATTTAGTTGCGGATGCCGGACTCGAACCGGCGACCTCTACCAAGTCAAAGTAGCGAGCTGACCACTGCTCTAATCCGCGATGGTACCTTTTCACAAAGATACCTAATTATGAAGACAATTTTGAATAACAATTCTACACATACGAAACAATAAGCCAATTGTTCGTTATTAATTCACAAGCATATTGCTTTATGATTTGGACTGCTGTGTTTTCAGTCCTAACAATTGTCTGGTTCTCTCTACATCAATGAAGTTTGTCCATCCTGCATGATGCAGCTTTATGGCTGCCTCTTTTATCGTGATATCGCCACATGACACCTTTTCTTTCAAAGACTGCAATATACTTTTCATAACCATCTTAAATTTGAATAATATATACCATTCAGTATTTTATAATCACCGTATAGTCTCACCTCGCCCTGATACATCATGGCGAACCTTGAATAACCGCAAATCTGCTTTATAGCCCAGTCAGCCTGCTTTGTTCCATATCCAAACCGCTGTATTTCGGGATAAATTTTCATTCTGAAGGCAATTTCGCTGTCTGTCATGTCACCAACAGGACAAACGTTTAAAGTCCCATTGTGAGCGAAATAAACGCCATTCTCTGTAAACGGATGACAGTTGGCCCGGCATATAGAGCCATGAGTGGCAAATCTGAAATGTATAATGCAGTCTTCATCATCTCCAACCTCCGAAAGGCGGCGCAAGAATGTACGATAGTCCAAACCCTTATGAAAATGATTGGTTGAAACAAAACCGTAGCCGTTATGGTTGAGCTTTTTGATTTTTGCAAGAGTGTCCAGGCTCGGCATCTGGACACCTTTAGGCTTGTATATAATGCAACACATATTGAATTTATTTTAATTGTGCGAGGTTCATGCAAGAACCTCGGCACGTGATTTGAAAAATGATTTTTCTTTGGCTGTCAAGAAAGGTATCTCGTCGATTGAAGTTACCTCTGAACTCAATACGTTCTTCTTAGACCATGCAACCAGTTTAGCACAAAAGTTCACCCAGTTTGAAATCTTTGCAAAGTCTGTAGAGCCTTGATGCTGTCTGAACTCTATTGTTCTGTGGCGTGAATAAGAACATGCATTCACCTTGAAATACCTGTTGCCGTTCATGGTATCTAAAATGTCTGATTTTGTAGTACACCATGTAAAGTCATAGCCTTGCAGTGTTCTGCACCATCTGCTGTTGTTGGCACGCCTTGACCTTGCCATGAACGTATCAATAACTCTCTCTAACTTCTGATAGTTCTTAAATACGTTGATATAAGCCTCGTCAGACAAGTTCTGTGCGCCTATATGAACATGAAGGCCTGTAGACCTGTTGACCTGTGCGTTTGCCTCATTCAATGCCTTGCAGCATGTTTCTAGGCTTTTCATGCCTGCCTTGCCTGTAAGCACTGGCGACACACATTCTATTGGGTTGCTGCCCATTATGGATGAATCAGACACGAACTTATAATAGTGATTGTTGTCTGTGTGGTTGTAGCCCTCATACTGAAATGGCATTGCGTTTCTTGTCGCACATTCACGCATAATGCTTGCAGCGACAAGGCATTCTATCTCAACGCCAAAAGTAAACTTGTGCGATTCTCTTACAGGCTTAGGCAGTTCTGAAAGCAGAAGCTCAATCTCATACTTTCTCAAACCTAACTTTATGAAAGCAGCATTCTTTGTTGCCTTAGAGCCTTTCATGTTCTTAATCTCGTCAACTTGTTCATTCAATGTCTTCATAATCGTGTGTATTTAAAATGTTATTACTTCTTTTTTGATGATGCAAATGTAAGGTATATATATCACACTTCAAAATAATAAGTGATATTTATTGTTACTGTTAACATTATTTAGTGATATTTATATGTCACACTCATACAATATCCATATCTTTGCAAAAAGAAAAAGAATTGATTATGAATAGAATCAAAGAAGTAATTAAAGAACGAGGGTTTACTATAACAAGCCTTGCCGAAAAATTAGGTATCGCACGTGAAAGCCTTTCACGGATGATAGTTTCACCGTCATACCCAACATTAGAAAAGATTGCATCAGCATTAGATGTTCCCATGTGGCAGCTCTTTGCATCCCCGGATGAGGCAGCGAAAGAACTGTCAGGAGATAAGTGTCCCTATTGTGGGAATCCTCTAAGAATCAAAATTGAGAAAGGAGAATAGCCATGACGACAAACGAAATAGACAAATTGAGCCTTGAAAAAGCCCACGCCTTATTTGAAACAGGCGATATAGATAAGATTGAAGTAGGAACGATGAAAGGTCTGTGTGAGATTCACCGCTACCTGTTCGATGGCTTGTATGACTTTGCCGGAAAGGTTCGCACATTGAACATAGCAAAAGGAAACTTCCGTTTTGCCAACTGTCTGTACCTTGATGCGATTCTCCCGGTTATAGAAAAGATGCCAGAAACGACATTTGACGAAATCATTGCCAAATATGTGGAAATGAATATAGCCCATCCATTCATGGAAGGTAACGGGCGAACCACCCGTATTTGGCTGGATATGATACTGAAAAAACGTCTGAAAAAAGTAATAGACTGGCATAACGTAGATAAGAACCTGTATTTGCAAGCTATGGAACGCAGCCCCATAAATGATTTGGAACTCCGAGTACTGTTACAACAAGCATTAACAGACCAGGTAAATGACCGTGAAGTAATATTCAAAGGGATTACTCAATCTTACTATTATGAGGGATATGAAGCATAAAATTAAAGCCGGAAGCATAACGCTCCGGCTTTTTTACTTGATTAGTCCTTCATTTTTCAATCTTTCTAAAATCTCACTATAAAGATATTCTATGCCTTGCCGAAAGTTCTTATACTGCTGATAAATAAAGGAAACGTCAGCAATATTATTAGAAATAACACAGGGTGACACATCTGGAAATACGTTGGCTAACTCAGCCCTGATACCATTGGGCAGCCGTCCACCGGCAAGGGAACTTGGAGCATACAGGAACAGTACAATAAAAAGAAACTTCTTACGTTGCATAACGCCATCAGGATTTGGTGAATGATCTGTCTCTGCAACAATGTCCTTAAACCAGGAATAAATTTCAGAAATGAGTGATGTATCCTGCAATAAAGCCGATGAAAGTTCTCGTTCACGCTCTGAAAGTCTTGATTTTTGTTCACGAATGGCCTTTAACTCCATGATTGATGAAAATTCTTTTGTCATAATATGGTCTTTTAGAAGAAAAGTATTATATTTGTGGCCTAATCGTGCTTGGAGTCGGTCTTTTTATCGTGGGGCTGGCTCCTTTTTTAATATACCAACCCTCCATGTTTGTATGGACGCAGTTCATTATACTTTATCTTCTGCTCGATATGCCATGCAATATCTATGTTTTTTGCTCTACACCAAGAAAATATCCTTCCCAAAGAACAACTTATATGCAGTTTCAACCAATCCTTTTGGCTTTTATCTGGGTTGGTGATAAATGAGCAAAACATGTAAGAAAATTCCGTGAATGATATTTCCTCTATATATAAGCTATCCATGTACAATAATTCGCAATTACGAAGTCCTGCCAAATCCAACAGACGGATGCAAACGTCGGCCAGTTCGTCTTCTACACTATCTTTAATGTCGTATTTGAAAACGTACATAAATTCTCCATCATCCCGTTTTCTCTGTTTCATGTAATATTCAAAATTATCCCGTTTAGCGTGCATACCTTTTCGGTCAGCTTCATAGCTTCCATCAACTCAGATATAACAAGACAAAGGAAATGTTCGTTACTCAGGTTTTCATCGTGCCATCCATGAGATACTGCGCACAGGTAGGCTCTATCTCTTAATTCGTTTAAGTTCATAGTAATCTATTTTTCTTTTCAAATATCATTTCTGCAATCTTACCGTATGGAGATGTCAGGCGGTCTCTCATTTCCTTTGAAATATCATTACTCCAATAATTAGAATTTAATTCATCGCATATTTCTCTATACAATTCGTTAAAAAGTGATTTATTTCTTTTCATTCTTCCTGGATGCGTAATCCATACGAACAACTGCATCAGACAATTCTTTATCTCTTCCTTTTTTGTAGGAATGCTTATTGTAAATGTTTTCATCGTTTAATCCTCCAAATTATAATTCCAAAATCCCAATTTACCTTTCACATTCAGGACAGGCTTATCAAAAAGAACAGCATCTGTTAATACCCAGTTCCAACACCCTTTCTCTGCCCAAACGGACGGATAATTCTGTACGCAGTCAGCAATCACTACACTACCGATGATAGCGCCTTTAGGGAACTTATCATATACGCAGTTGAAATATATGCCCCTGTCTTTACGAAGTTCGTCATCCTGATTATAGCTCCATGTACGGACTCCTTTACAAGAAGATGCATGGATAAGCACCCTTTGGCCGATGTACTTCTGAGGGCACTTCCAAGTCCGGTTCTCGATGTCTTTGATACCGTGAGCGATTAAGCTTGCCCACGGCTGTTTGATGGATATTGCTTTCATTTATAATTGTCAGTTATTTGTTTCTTCATAAACCTTGCTCCTTTAACAAAGCCCTCTATGAAATTGTCAGAACAGATACGCATCAGTTCAAGATTGCATCTGCCATTCCCCAAGGGGCATTTTTTACACCGCTGGCTACGGCCATTGGCCAGCTTTGCTTCTTGTATTATTGATGACATATATTAATCATCCTTTCTATATATTTTCTAGATCTTAGTCCTATATTTTTTATATATTCATACAGCCACACAAAATACTAATTTTTATATTATACTTTGCGCCTGTCCTCTTATAAATAAAATCGTAATATTTGTCGTAAACATAAAAGAACCATTATAAAATACAAATATCAGTCAAACAAAGTCAGTTGCACTAAAACACCTTTAGGGGTTATGATTTCTCCTAAACATTCATTCTTGAATCTTTTTTCCTGTGCATCAAAATACTGTTTATCTATTTCAGTTGCGTAGAAATCTAATCCCATCTTATAAGCCGCTATCCGGGAACTTCCACTACCTAAATGGGTATCAAGAATCTTGTCACCTGGTTTTGCAAACTTTTTGAAAACCCAATGATATAATTCTACCGGTTTCTGGGTTGGATGAATTTTCATTTTTCTATTTGAGCCTCCTGTATTTGACAGATGTATAATTGCTGCAGGACAATCGAATGATGTCCACGCCAATTCAAATTGTGAGAAGTTTTCCCACGGTTGCATCTTATCCCAGCATAAAACGCCTCGTGTCGGTGGTAGAGAAAAGTAGTTCCCTCCCCATATTACTTGATTACGGCTTACCCTGAAGAGTTCATCAAAATATTTCTGAGGAGGTGGAGAATAATCCCAGTCGCAGGGCATCGTATTCAATACTCTGTTTTTTAATTTCCCCACACCTGAATTTAGCCTGCCTTTCTTCAGTCTCTGTGCAACAGACTGGCTGTTATATCCTCCGCGTTTCCTATTAAGATTGGTACCCATTGACATATTAGGGGCATTAATACCGTAAGGAGGGTCTACAACAGCCAAATCAAAGAATTTATCTGGAATTGACTTCATGTATTCCATACAATCCATATTATACGTTTCACTTATCATATTTTGGTAATTTATACTAGTTGAGACTTTCAACTTTTTCAATATATCCTCATATCATAAACATTTTTTCCTCTAGTAATATAGTCTATTACAAAAACTCCGATACTACGCAACTTTTCTTATTAGATTGATATTCTTGTTTACCAATTCTATTATTTCATCGTGCATCGGTGTGTTGCTGTTACATACTCCACGGCTCTGCACGACCTTAAAGTTTTTAAGGTTCAGTTCAATTGTTTCAATACGGTTCCCTGCTTTGTCCTTTGCTGATAGTATAAGGCTTTCTTTCTTCTTGTAATAGCCGCATGCATATACACAATGGTGCATTTTCTCGCCTTCCTCGGCCATTTCCGCTACAGACTGTATGACAGTTATAACAATGTGTTCATTGCCGAAGCATATACCGAAGAAACGGCCTTTTTCCTGTGCGTAGGTCTTTTCCCATCCCTGAGCTTCTCTCATTCTGTCAATCTCTCTTTGTCTGGCCTCCTCACGATTCTTTCTCTTCAAAAGGCGATCGTGTTCAGCTTTCAAATTTGCAGGACATACATAATGTGCGTTATGCGTGTCAAGATGGAAATACTGCAAGAGATCAATATAATCAATCCATAAAGATGCGTCCTTCACGATATAATGATTCCGGTTGCAAATATTTACAGCATGTTTAATATTTTCCGGTATTCCTCGTATTCCTTTAGTATAAAGAAGACCATACTGCTTTGTTTTTATAAGCATCTCAGCTTCATTGTCAGTCAGCAGCATGACAGCAAGACTGCTTACATATATTCCTTTGCAACGGAATGTAAAACCATTTCTCTTTAACTTTGGGATAAGTTTTCGTTTTGGATAGACAAATTCAGAATTTATGTCGTATTTGTCAGGGATGTATGAATATCTTCCATTCCCTTTGTCCTTTATGCTCATGGGCTTGCAGAAGTCCCATGCGTCATACACCCAGGCCATAGGCTTGCATGGTCTAGCCATGACATATTCCTTCCCGTCTTCTGATATCCAGTTCTGTACCGCTTCGTTTATACTGAAGTATGGCCCATGCCCTTCGGATATGTTTCCAGACATCTTATACATCTGTCTTTCGATGATGAAGTGGCGAAAGACCTGAAATCCCCTGCAGGTGGTTGCGATCGTAAAGTACCAACGATCATCAGATTTGCGTTTCCGGCTATTCACCAGCTTTAAGTGTGCCCCACAGTAAGGGCATACCGTTTCGTCTCCTACTATGTCTATTCCGAGCGGAGACGAATTCTTTTCGTGTACTTTACCGCAATTCATACACCATACTTCGCCTTTGCTGTAGTAACCGATTTTCTCAAAACAGGTATCTTTAGCCCATTGTTTCTGTTTTTCAGTAATGGCCGGCAGCTTTGCACTCAGTTCGGCTACCAACCGTTCTGTTTTGTTACGTGGTTTCATAATTTTAAAAGTCGAATAGTGATTGCTCGGCGTGTTTACTTCTTTCTCTCTCAGCCTTTCTGCGTTCAGCAAGCTTCTTTGCCTTTTCTTCATCGGCTTCGCGCATACGATAGATGCACTGCTGCTGGTATTCTTTCACAGCCTGCTCGTGGGCTTTTGCTTTGTCTTCTTCCGAAAGTTCATCTGCTGATGCAGAAGCGTTCACGTGTGTCCCTTTTGGCAGCTTGTTAATTTTTATATCATCTTCGTCGTAGTAGTGGACAGCCAGTCCGAAAACTTCGGCATCTGTCATATAAACAGCATTTCCACGCTTGCACGCTTCTCCAATGACATAATCGAAGCACTCATCTATATTTTTGTTAGTCTTCGCGTAGCTCTGCGCAAATTGTTCGTCATTTTTTGCCCGTTCGTCCAGATAAGCCTTAATGGCATCTTTGACATGATTTTGTTCTTTGCTCATATTATGATATCAATAAATCCAACTATATTTGGAGAAATTTGCTCCAAACTTCCCCAAATTTCCGTTTTATAACTAATATTCACTATCGTAAATACTACCCACAACTTCGATTTCATATATAGGGTTAGACAATCTCATATCTCCGAATAGTGCATCTAAAAATGTATCTCCTACGGATAATACGGAAGGTTCGCTTACAACTGCGTCTGTCCAATCACGTATGACATCACCTTTGAGTTCGTCCAATGAGAATGTCAATAGCTCATTATTATCAAATAGACCAAAACCTTTGTTTGCGTATTCAATTATATGTAACCTATCTCCCGGATATACTTCCTTGCCATTCTTATCTTTTAACCCCGAATATCTGGAAATAGTTTCTTCGTGTACCTTACGATCTTCAACTACATACCAAAAATTATCAGTGTTGAATGATTGAAGGTTATCAAATATTACTTTTTCGCATGTAGCCAGAAAAGGATAAGTGCCCTTTACTTCTGCTAAATATCCATAAAGCCATTCACCTGTTTTTATAGATTTTCCTCTATATTTAAATTGTTCCATATTATTCTGCTTTCTTGTTCAGCGTTTCCGTTTTATCAATTTATCAATTTATCGAAAGTTCCGGCACAATACAGCAGGGATAACATAATAAAAGCCGAAATTATCGCTTCCCAAAAATTATATTTACCGTCTTTCGGTTCGCCGTGCTTTGCTAAATTTATGCCAAGATTAATGGCAAAAATTACAAGTATTATTATTGATGCTATCATAATTATTCTGCTTTTGAGTTTTTGAAAATTTCTTTGATTTTGTCGGCGACCTTTTGAGCAGCTTCAGGTGTACGGAAATAGTTTCCAATATCATACATATCATTGTCGTAATTTGACCTAACGTCAATTGTTTTGTTCCCCCTTCCATGAGGGTCTATAAACCAATAGATACCATTACGCTCTGCTCTCCACCTTATTGGCTCTAACTTCTTGGTTTCTGCGTTCCAGCGTAGATGTGCCTCACTTTCAAGTCTTTCAAGAAAAGCGGATTTTTCTTCGGGGGTAGCATACCTAAACTCTTTAGTCATACCAAAACCTAAACCCGTTTTGGTCACTATATTATTTTTATTGATGCCTACATAAGTCACAATACCTCCAGTTTTGTAGGTCTCTTTGTAAATAACTGTAATATCGTAATATTTATCATGCAAGAAGTCCCCGTCTTTCGGCAGGAACTTATCTTTAAACTCGACATCAACAATAAGTTCTCCGTTATCCACGTGAGCATTAAAGCCCGTTACTTCTGCGCCTTTCGGCAGTTTGTTTCTGTATTTCTTTTTCATTGTTCGTTATTTTTATGTTCTACATGATTTAATTCGTCCGCCTTATCACGTGCGTATATCCACGTATCTGTGTCCGCCATAACGTTTAACACAGCTTTTAGCCCAGTTTCCACGGATTTGTCCTCTGCAAGGTTCACATCGTCCGTCAGCTTGTCCTCAACAAGTATGCGTGCTATATTTCGCAAACAATACTCAATTGTCGCACATGACATAGACGAGAGACACGACGATACGGTCTGTCTTACCTTTCCTTTCATAAGTATAGTGAAGTTCGTAAATTTTGATGAACGTCTCTTAACGTATTCAACAGCTTCACTGGCAAGCGACTGCGCAACCAAAATAGCCGCACAAACATTTATATCCGGAACATTGTACTTTCCAAGAGCATTTGCCAAGGCGACGCGCAACTTTTCCGTATATGGCTGCACTTTCTCGTATGCTGCATTGCCAAAGTCCATCACCCATGCCCTATCGCAGTCGTGCGCCAATAGGTCGCCAATCGAAAGTGTCAACCTCCGTATCTCGCCCATGCTCGCTTTTGTCCCAAGCATAATATTGACAAACTTTTTTATTGTACGTTCTTTATACAAGTCTGGCAGGCGCTTTTGCATCATATCAATAGCGTCAGTAGCGTGTATTATCGTGATATAGGCTAGTGCCGCCGCGCCAAAGACTGAGCCTGTATATTCGTCACGTGACTGTTCTACAGACAGCAGTGCGCCACGCATATAGAAAGCGTTTGATTTAATTGAGTTTTTCATTTGTTTCTGATTTGTATATATCCAAGTTTTTCAACTTCTTGTAATTCCTTATATTGAGCATCATTAATCTCGACAACATTTTCACCATTTACTGTCATTCCCTGACTGATGTTATAGCGTTTTCGGATACGATCAATAATATGGGTGTCTTTGGTCTTCCAGTAAACAGTAGTCTTCATACTCGTTGCCCCCATTTTAATGATTCAATAATCATATAATACAACTGTGCCTTTTCACTTATTGTACAGAAATCAAAGCTGTCAACATACTCCAAGACATTAAACTTTATCATTTTCATATCTATAATTCATATTTATTTTCTGAGACTAATCCCGCTGAAAAGAACGGTTTTTGTTATCGCCCGCAACCTGTCAATGGTTCTCTCTCCGTATTTCTCCCGCAATTCTTCTATTGTCAGGTTTGTCGTAAGAATCAGGAGTTTACCTTTCTTTTCAGCCTCATCCGCAAGTTCTGCAAAAGCAAGCCTTTTTTCGCCGTACTTAACACTTATATTTTCTGTGCCTATATCGTCCACGTAAATAATGTGCTTTTGCTTAACAGCGTCCAAATCAGCGTTCATCTGCTGTGAATCGTAGCAACTTACCACCTTTCCGCAGTAATGATTCAACAGCAATGGTATAATCTTACCACAAATAAGCGTCTTTCCCCTTCCACAATTACCGAAACAAAGAAGGCCACGCCCTTGATTGCCAGTCATCCAGTTTACCACTTCATCATACTCTGGAAGCCATTGGGCATTTTCCCCGGTAAAGTATCTGATACCTGCCCACAGGAGTCTTTTGGCACCAGGAATGGAAACTTGTACTGTATTGGGCACGGGCGAGAAACCAGTGTCTTTCAGACGCTCTATTGTCTGCTGAAAATTTATCTGTTCCATATTACCAGCCTTTAGTGTATTTTTCAGGTGAATTGTCTTTGAGTACAACACCTATGTTTGCTTTTGAAGAGACTTTTTTCTTCGCTTGTGAGATTATTTCGTTGAATTTTGAATTAATATTAGACACACTGAAATTCTCAAACAGCCAACCATCATTGATTGATGATAGCAGATACTGAAGTGCGTATAATATTGAGTCGTCTGATACATCCATCTGTTTTTGCTTTCTTTGAAATCTTAACTTCTGAAGCAATTGCGTCATATTGCCGGCATCTTTAGGTGTCCAATAATAATCACTTCCGTACACTTTCTTAAAATAGTTTTCAAAAAGAACACGGGCTTTAGAATTAATCTCCTTAGGCTCACGTTTATTTTTCCTACCTTCCCCCTTTAAAGGGGGTGTGGGGGATATATTTTCTTTTACTTTACTTTGTGTACTTCTGTATGCAGAAACCGAGTTATTGTATACAGAAACCTCGTTTTTGTTGTCAGAAACCAAATAATCAGCTACATATTCAATTTCCTCACGTCTTTTAACTGCGCTTTTAAATCGGTTTTGAATACCGTTTGAAGTAAGGATTTGGTATTTGTCAAACAGCTCCTTATTGAAGAATCCCACTTGTATCGCTTTCTTTACGACTTCTTCTACAGCACCCTCGGTAGTACCAACAATGTCAGCCACTACAAAAGATAAGTTCTCGTCCCACTCAATATAATACCCTTTATCTTTATAGATATTACACAGCAGGCAGATTAGTATTGAAGTCGAAGCTGGACCGCACGCTCTTGATATTCTTCGAATCTTTATGTCTGAGAAAAAATCCGTGTCAAATGAAAAGTATTCAAGACCTTGTTTCTTTGGTCTTGCCATAATATTAGAATCTTACGTTTGTCAACTGTCTGTTATTAGAGAATACAGCCCATTTACCGTGTCCTCCATCTACCAAGCGTAAATCCTTGACTTCCCCAAACCGTTTGATATTTCCACAGAGGTCTGAGGCGCATTTGTTACGCCCCATCATTTTTATATTTCCACACATATCCGAATGCTGATTTTTGATAATTCTTACAGCAAGCACAAATAGCTCTTACTGGTACGTTTGTTTTTCTTGAAGCCTCCATTAGTGAAGGATACTCCGCTATCATATCCCCATATAATGAATATTGTACAACACTTATAGCACCATGCCTATTTGTTTGCGCTTTTGCTCTTCTTTTAATAGAAGTACCATAATTTGTGTTATACTTTGCATCACACCACTCTAAATTAACGGCTCTATTGTCTGCTTTCTTTTCGTTCTTATGATTAACAAAAGGTAATTTATTAGGATTAGGTATAAACGCTTTTGCTACCAACCTATGAACTGAATGATAGTTTCTTTTGCCATCTTTGCGCAAATAAATCATTCGGTAGCCTTTTGAATTTGCGCATGAAAGTATTTTATCTTGTGGTAATCCTTTTTTTGCGAATGCTTTTATCCTTCCTAAATTTGATACTTGGTATAAACCTTCGTACCCTTCAATATCTTTCCAAATCTCGTCCATAATTATCCTTGTTTAAAAGTGAATTAAAGGCGGTCTATGCAGACCGCCCTATAATCGTGTTAAAGAAATTAGCTTAGTATTTTTCTATATACATATACTTTACTTAATAGTTCTTCTGCAGATTTATTAGTTAAACCTGAATAAATATATTGCTTACAAGCCCTGTAAACCATAACGAATACGTCCATTTCGATAAGCGTGTAATGCTCATAATTCGGTTTTATTCTCGGGTATAAAAATCTTCTGCAGTCAATCATGTAAGGTCTATTCATATTTTCTTTGAATCCAAACGGATAATATTTTTCCTTGTATTTCAAAAGTTTATCTTTAGCGCTTTGATTATCCGATCCACTTCGAATCATAGATGTTATAATATCAACTAATTTACAAAATGCTGATTCTTCAAATCTCAGATAGGGTTGTGTCGTTGAAGCTATTTGACAAAACTGATTGTATTCTTTTGCGCTAATTGCCTGAACCTTTTTGCCATACGCATCTGTTACTATATCCATAATCATGCTATTTTGATAAGATTACACTTCTTGAAACAACGCCACTCTTCTTTTTCGCAATCCCAGTACACCTGACAGTTATCTGCTGTTTTCTTTGTCCCCTTTATTTCAGGTATTCTGCCACTCATTAAAGTACCAAAAGCCTGACGAAGTGTACCGTCCGTTTTCTTGAAATAGAACTCAACCACTTTCTTGTGAAGCAATGCACGCAACTTAATATTAGTCCATGCTACTTTCAGTGCTTCACTCATTGAATAACCATTCTTGCGTACAAATGACCATGCCATTAGCATAATATCTTTCATCTGACTTCTAAATTTTGTGCTCATACTACTTATATTTTATGTGTTATACTTTGTTCGTTTACTTTGATGATGCAAAAGTAATGTTTAAAACATTACCAAACAAGAAAATAGTAATGTTTTATCTTTATCTTAACATTAATTAGTAATATGAATAACATTACTAATATAAGAATAAGTAATTTTGTAACATTAAAATATATAAATATGGATAATCTTGAAGCATTACTAAAAGAAAAGGGGTTAACAAAAACGGCTTTTTCTGATTTATTAGGTATCAAAAAACAAAATCTTAATGGATTGATGAAAAATCCGACATTGGAAACTATTAAAAAATTCGCATCTGTTTTAGGTGTTGAAACATGGCAACTTTTTATATCACCAAAAGAAATTCAACATACGGGAAATTCTTTAGTTTGTCCTAAATGTGGTACACCTCTTGAGTTAAAAATCAAAGAATAAAAGAAAGAGAGCGTTTCACAACGCCCCCAATCCAAAACACATAAAATATGTAGTATTAGCAGACTTTTAGGTCTGCTTTTTCTTTATCTCCTTGCTTGGCTGGAATACCAATGTATGCCCTTCGAGGCGGCTGGCAATGTCGGCTATAACCAGGCTCTTGCCGCTGTTATGATGAATAAAGAATTGCCCATCACAATATAAATGGTTTCCGTCAATAGTAAAACCATAATAGTTCCCACGCCCTAAATATTTGACTGAAAATCCTGTTACAAGAACGCTTTTCTTTTGTGAACGTGGCTTGCCTTTTCTGATTTGTACTTTTGTTGGTATAGTATCAAGTTCGCCTGTTATGACCATACGATAGTATGTTTCACCATTTACTATTTTTACAGCTTTAGTACCACAGAAAAAGCCAAGGGAACGGCATAAGAATATGACATCATCTGCAAGTTGTTCCGATTTGGTGCAATATTCGTAGGTGTTTTTATTGCTGTCATAGTAAGAGTCTGTGTCAAGCAGTCCTGCAAGAAGCTCCATTCTGTCAGATTTGGAAGCTGTTTTATAATGAATAGGGATGAATTTGAACGCAGATGTCAATCCAGTAAGCCCCAATTCATCTAAAAATATAGTTATAGGGTTAGGATTTGCCCGACTTACTCTAATGTTTGAAAGGCTATAAGTAGAAGCTAAATTATTTGGCTTTGTAGCTTTTCTTACTTTCATATTATATTTTGTAGCGAAAGAATACAGGAAATCTTCCACTTCTTTTCGTTGAGAGGTTATGTCAATTCCATTGATTGAACAACCATCCCCAAGGTATAAGCCAAGAAAATAAGGTTCAATGACCGATTTATCTTCATTACCGAAGTTTACAAAGCTTGGTTTTCTCAATTTATGAAGATGTTTGTAATTCTTGCTTGTATTGATATATTCTTCTACGGAAATTTCATCAATCCTCGGCATACAAGATGGAAAATTCTTACCCTCATTAGTTTTGTATAACGAAAGGATGTGACCGCCATTTACTACGAAAGGTTCTCCTTTTATGGGAGTTATTTCATATAACTTATCCACGCCTCTGTGAATTTCCAACACAGTACGTTTGTTGCCATCATCGCCAACAAGCTCATCCCCGACTTTTATATCTTCGACATTCTTAATTGAACCATCATACATTAGGATTTTAGATCCTTTCGCATGGCATCCTGTCGGTAACACCATGATGGCATTGTTCTTTTTGGCTTTGTTGGAAAAGAAATTCACAGCTGCATCACTGGCCTTCTGTTGGTAATCACGTAAAATATAACTCATAAGCCTTTTTCCTTACTCAGTTTGTCTCCCAAAGCCTTGTAATACTTGGTGATAGTGCGATATTTCACGCACTCTTTGAGAGAATTATTTATAATAATCTTTTGCATATTTCCATTTGTAACCGTAGGCTTGCGCCCTTTTTCCTTTTAATACCTTGCATATCTGTGAGGAATTATAACCTAAAATTCTTTCTACATCTCTTATTGAATCAAATTTTCTCACAAATGAATCATCTGCATTGAGTTGGATTATTGAAAGTGAAAATGGATGATTCTTTCCTGTACCACATCCAGGTATATTCCCCAAAGTTTTAATCGAATGATGAATGTTTTGCTTTTGAGTGCACCATTCAAGGTTACTATATATATTGTTTCTCCGATTCCCATCTTTATGGTTCACGACAGCACCTTTAGTATATCCATCGCAAAAACAAATAGCTACAAGTCTATGCACTTTCAAACATTTCACTTTCCCGTATTTGGATAGATAAACTAGAAAATAACCTCCTCTCAAATCGGGGTTTTGCTTTAAAATCCTTCCGTTTGTTATTCTTGTATAATTACCACATTTTGTAATGTGCGACAAAGAACGAATTCTGCCCATATTAGAAACTTGATATAACCCCTCGAATTGCGGTATATCTTTCCAAACTTCTTCCATAGGATATATGATTTAAGGCGGCCACAAAAGTAACCGCCAAAAGTTTATAAAGAATGAAGAATATTAATCTCAGTTGTTTCGGCAAGGAGGGTTTTCAATGCCTCTTGCATATTCACATAAGAATCGTAGAACTTATCACAAAGGGAATCATAATCTGCATCTTTGTTATCAGATTCAAGCTGTTTGTACTCTTTGTAAAAAGATTGCTCGATTAACCTTAAAGAAATAAGCAAGTTTAGCACATTGCCGTTGATGACAGAATAAGCCGTTTCGTGGCTAGACGTAGATAAGATGTTACTATGCTTCGCATCTACTCTAATCTCGTTGGTTCTTGGCATTGAACGAAATTTGAGTTATTAGAAATAAGAAAGGCTATCGCCTCCCGTTCCGCCAAGAACCGACACCGTTAGTGATAACGAGCATCCAATGGGATTTGATAGCCTTATATCTTTGCAGATTGTACGCTTACAAATGAACATAAAAAATATGCTCATTAATCACTTTATTATGTCGTTGTTCTTGGCGTGAACATTGCAAAGATAGCTCAAATTTCTGAAATACCAAATAATTTCCTTATTTTTCTGTTCTCATTTTTTTGTTCAATGCTTGGTAGTATTTTATCAGTTCTTTAAGTTCAAAGTCATTCCATTTCTTTGTTTGGTTATGTTTCCATTCAAGAATTTGGAATTTCTTCTCACCAATCCGATGTATCAACGCTTCACGTAACTTATGCAAGTGTTCCGCATTGAAACGGTTGTCGTAACGGCATTCTGCCATACAATTATCTTCATCAAACCGTGTGGAGTTGCTTCTTCTGCTGAAATAATGGGAGCAATCGGCTTGTTCAAACGGAAGAATCCTGCCGCAAGTCGGACACTTGAAATATTTGTAGCCAAATGGTTTGCTATCTCTTAATCGTATGTATAAGCTGAATTCCTTGTCGAGCTTCGCCTTTAAATCCGGCTTCTTCTTTACTTTGATACCCGCCTTGTCGAATAATGGCAAAGGCTTTTCTTTCTTCTTTTTGGGTTTTCGTTTTATGTAGTATGGCATATTAAAAGAATTTCAGTTATTAAGTATTTCTTAAATGCTTATTGCAGGACATATGGGATTCGAACCCATATAAATACGTCTATCCGTTCTACCCTTAAACTAATGTCCTCCAGTTGTCTTTCCAACTTGTCTTATCTGCACAGATTGTGGTATCGGCAGGATTCGAACCTGCAATGCTTGGCAATCTTCACGTCTTATGCGTAGAACAGTATGATTCGTTTTACATTGATGCCCTGTTTTCATAACATCTTAACCAAGTCTACTAAGAGTTGTCAGCGTCTACCAATTCCGCCACGATACCAAATGCCCGTCTTTCCGGGCTGCCAGTTATTCGTTAGCTTCATATGGATACACGTCCATAATCGCTGTTTCTTTGATACATATGGCATTGTAATCAGCCATCGTATTTTTCATTCCATCCGTTAGTTTAGCCATCGCATCACGAAGGTCGGCGGCTTGTACAAGTACGTTGGTTTTGGTTTTCTTTTCAATGCCTGTCTTTTCATCGAGGGTGATAAATTCCAGTTTGCAGGCAAACCATTTGTCGGCACTTCCTTCATCCGAGAAAAACAGTTCTGAATAGTTGGCTCTCTTAATGTCCGATACTGTAAACTCTCCACTGATGAAAGGAGTGATTTCTTCAATAATACGCGCTTCGGCTTCGGTGAAGCTGAGTGCATCCACTAAATAAGGCTCTGTAACCTTTTTAATCAATCCGTTTTCCATTGTTTTCTCGTAACGGATTTTGCATTCAAACCAATTGTGCATCATATAAACTCTTTATTACGTTCGATTTCTTGTTGCGCGTAGATGAGCATCTGTTGTTCGTTGGCAGCCGGCAAATAGATACCAGCGACAGATACACTCCAATTACGGAAACGGTCAATACTGAGAGTCATCTCACTTGTCGTCAGCTCTGTCGAGCTTCTCAGGTAGGTCACCTCCTTTCCCTTCTTGTTGACCGTCTTTCTCTCATACAAGTCACGGTTACATGTTCGCTTGTAGAAGTCTATCTTAGCTTCTTCAAGACTGCAACCGTATTCACTACCGAAATACCCTAAAAGCAAATGTAAATAACTATTCTGGGCAAGCGTGCGGTTAGGGTATTTTTTCCTGACCTCTACAACCGCACGCTCTTTGAAGAGTTTGTTTACGTATGCCTTAAACTTGGGTATGTCATATTCATTCTTCAGGTTAAATAAGCTCATATCTTAGAATGGTAAATCATCTTTTGGATTGCCGTTTGCATCCACTTCCAGAGGGAATTGGGGCGGCATGGATGTTTGTTGATTTACAGGTTGCTGCTGTGTTTGCACAGCTGGCTGGACTGCCTGTTGATGTGCCTGCCGCCTTGCTTCAAGCTTATAGCATCTGATTGAAGTCATACGCTTAAGCTTACCATCCTGATTAGTCCATGATCTACCTTGTAAAGCAAAATAAACTGTTACCACATCGCCAATCTGGAACTGATCTAATTCGGCACATTTATCGCCTGTGACCTCTAATGGCAGGATATTCTCATACTCGCTGCGCTCACCTGTATGAGTATCATAGGTGGTTGCATCCAATAAAAACTCACGCTTAAGAAACGGACTGCCGCCATTTTTGGATGGTATCTGGACTGTCTGATCTTTTTCAATCATACGTCCTGTTATCTGGTTACTCATCTTCTGCAAAAATCTTCTTATCAGTTATCAAATCCCTGTTGTCATTCAAAAACCGGATGAACTCCTCACAATGATTTGTAAGAATAGGCATATCACGTTCTGGTACAAATGTATAGCTTTCTGTATAAGTGGATTTGAAGTCTGTTATATTATATTCAAACAGTCTCACGTCATTGCCGTTTTGCATAAGACAATACGGATAAACCATGTGCTGCCAATGGTCTTTGAACTTGCCTACATAGTAACTGCCTGTCGTCTTTATGTCATGGACAGACATAGGCATCAGTTCATCTATATATCCATATAGAAGGACATTGCCAAAACACGTAGGTAAAACAGCCTCTACACGCTGCTGTGTCAGCGCACCCTTGTAGTAATTTGCAAACTCACGACAAAGAGACAACGGAAAGACAAACTGACGATTGTTGTATGTGGCACTCAGACCTACTGTAGTGCCGTCGTCAGACAGTATCTTCTCAACCTTCACCTTGTCTGACTTTCTATTCTCAATCAGGCAGTCAACGACCTCATTAAATGCCGTGCCTTTATCAGCTGCCTCACTGTCGAAGGGCACACGGTTTATTGTATCTATCAGATGCTGAAACTGCAGGTCTTTAAATTCATCGGGAGTATGTGGGGGATTCTCACTGAATCCCCAATACTTACCCCATATCACATCACTTTTCAGATAGCTGGTAAAGGCATCCAAAAGTGTTGCGTAGAATTTGAATTTAGGCTGCTTTGTCTGCATAGGTCTTAGTCTTTTTGTCAAATATCAAGCCGAGGGCTTTTACTTTAGCCGAGAACAGACTTCTCGCCATAGCAAGTGAGCTGCCGACATGTTCAAATTCATTAATTCTTGAAGCGAAGTCGTTTGCTGACTGTGCATCAGTTATCATTTCTATATTATCTTTTATCTCTTCCATTACTTTGTCGTAGCGTGAACGCTCTTCTTTTTTAATCTGAAGCATATTCAGGTACGGCTGAATTACCTTTGTCGTAATAAAGTCATTTTTAGCTGTCGGATTGCCGTTCTTGTCAAGAATATTCGGCACAAACATAATGCCTGGCAGGTTGCAGGTATTCTTACCATCGTTTCTTGATGTCGGATCAAAAGTAATTGTACGCTTCTGCACACCGTTCTCGTTTTTCATTTCGAGATAACCAAGCAAGTCAAGCTCTGTTACAATAGAGTTATACGATTTTTCACGCAGGGCCGGGATAAACACTGTGTCGTCACCGTCCTTGCGGGTATCTCTGTGAGCCACAAATACCACGTTCTTATTGAGCGATGAAAGAGTACGCGTCATCCATGAAAATTCAGCGTTTATACCGCCCCAGTCTCTTATCTGCGGCTGTCTGGTTCCACACTTGTAAGTGATGATGAAGTCCATCATCTTGCCTATAGTGTCGACTACTATTGTCTGGTACGCCGAAAGGTTTTCTTGTAAGACCTGCTGCACATCCTGCCATGAACTTACCTGTACGATGTCTATACCTTCAAGGTGAGCCATGTTTACACGCTTCACACCATTATCAAAATCGAGCAACAGCGGTTTCGGTGCGCTCAATGCTACAGTTGTATTGTGTGTTACAATATAATTATCGGTTACATACAATTCATCATCATTAGACACTTTAATACAAACGCACTCATAATCATCAATTCGGGTTGCATCAATGATATATCTTGAAACTTTTGTGTCGTTCCATTCAACAGCTTTTCTTCTCAAAGAAAATGGGCATATTTTAATTTTTATGCTTACTCTGTACTCGTCACTTTTGTCCTCTCTCTCATAAACATGAACATTGGCAATTCCTCCAAGAGAGTTTACAAGCTCTACTATATCGTAGGCCAACATTTTACTGCTGGTTGAGAAATAAATCCTATTCTTGTATGCAAAACCATCGGTATCCATCAAACCACGCAATAAAGAAAGGCGTTGGTCTTTACTTCCATATTTATAAATATCAGGGATAAATTTATCACCTGACTTTACGTTTAACCCCAAGCGCTTTAAACGCTGAATATATCCTTCTCCATCTCCTTTGAGAACAATGCTATATTGTGGACAATCCGGAGCATCATTCTTTTTTAACTCATATTCGCATGGCAATATATCCTTTATCGTTTCTGCAATTTGGTTGTCTATATCAGGATTTGAAAATAATGCAACGCTTCCAGTCAAAGAACCATCACCTATAAGAACTCCAAGAATGTAAGGACTGACTTCATATTCCCGTTCTGGAAATTCCATTGCATCCGCCACAGGAATTTCAAATCGTGGCATCGCCTTTCTTCCGGTACGCTCCTCTCTTGGTGTCTGTTTACAGACAATTCCTTTTGATAACATCTCTTTTAAAGTCAGATTTTTAAAACCGGCTTTTCTACTGTTACCAGAACTTGCACGAACATTCCAAATATGTTCTTCATCACAATAGGTAACAGCCCCATCATTTGTTGTTACTTTATAAACAGGTCGAACACCTTGCGGATATACACCGATAACTTCTTGGATTTTTCCATCCTTGCCCATAACCTTATCGCCAATTGAAATATCAGCAAGTTTCTTATACCCATGAGGGGTTAATACTTGACAATACAAAGGCTGGGCTTTTCCCATACCAGCCTGGCCATAAATCATCATCTTAACTGTAGATGGGATGACCAGTTCATTAGATTTCTTAATAAGTGACATAATTCAAAAATTTAAATTGTTAATAATATTTCTTCTGTTTCTTTCTCTATTCTGGTTCTGTCTACATCAGGCATCTTGCATTTGTCGTCAGGAGTGCATAATTCAATATCAATAATCCTGCAATCTGAATTTGTAGGGATAAATGCGCCCGTCCCATTATAGTAATCGTCTTCCATATATCCTTCAACGGTTACATCAACGGTTAATATTAGCGTCTCGTCTTTCTTGTCAACAGACACAGACGATATACCGGCATTTGCGCAATCGGCACATTTGCGTGCCAATTCAGCGTAGTCACGTTCGTAAAGTTTCATAGTAATATTTTATACCAGATTTTATAAATATCCTTGTAGCAAGTACAAGCAAGCCATAAAAAAGCTACTGCAAAGGCAGTGGCGTCACCTGTATGACAGGCATAAATAAATGCTATAATGTTTATAGCTAAAACCATCTTTTTCATATATCGATTATTTTTGATTATTCAACAGAATCCTGCCACGTCATCACGACGTAGCAGGCAAAGAAAAATATTCAGTTCTCAAGCAATCCTCAATAACTGACTGTTATGTATTTCATCTTGTCGTAGCCGATGAGAGGACTCGAACCTCTAACCTCGCGGACCATTCCGCGGCTCTATCCTTTTGAGCTACCCGGCTAACTGCTCGCAGTCCTCATTATTAAACACAGCAAGCAGATATAAATTAGGATGCATCAGCCAAAATGGTCGCCCACGCCATGCCCTTTATAACCTTTGTCTTATCGACCGGACTAATTTCGTAGCATATAGCATCACTCAGTATTCAGTTCAACAGAAGTACTAATATAGTACACATAAGCAGTTCGTTGCCCTATGCGATACCTATGTGTTCAGTCGCACCTGCTTATGATTTATGGCCTTTTGCGATTTGTATTCAATATATAGCCCTACTCGCGTCCTCGCTGCCGTGTCATAGATTGTCAGTCTCAACGGCAGCTTCGCTTTCGTCATTTGTCCCAATATGTCAAAGAACTTTTAAGCTATAGAGTTTTTCACTTTTCGTTCTTCACTCTTCACTTAATTGTGGTGCCGCCGCTCTCGCTGCGTGATGCGAGCCTTCAGCTCTCCCGGCACCTGACAGAATTATTCGTAAGTGTTTAGTGCTTTCATCAAGCCCAATGTTGCCATTGCTTGTTTTATCTCTTTTTTCGAATAATAGAGTGGCGAGTTAATCGCCGTACCATACCGTTTTGCCTTTATGGTGCCCTTGTCGACAAGAACCTTAAATGTCCTGTAGTCGATAAGCATCATCTTTAGCCATTTCTTGACATCTTTCTGCCTCAGTCTGTCCTGAGACGGCTCATAAGCCCTTACAGCTTCCATGAAACCGACCTGTATAAACCTCTGCAATGTGTCATTAAGTTCATTAAATTCAATTGTGACTTTCATAGGCCTTTCAATTACATATTGAAATCAAATTTGCTTTTTTGAAGCATCGCCACTCTTGTTTCTCTGTGTCAAAGTAGACCTGAACAGTATCATTCTTCTTTCTGTTGTTGCCACCGGTTGCGGGGATCAGATTTTCTTTAAGAGTGCCGTATGCTTCACGTATAGAACCGTCAACTTTCTGAAAGTAGAACTTAACGATTCTCTGTTTCATTGCAGCTCTCAGTTTTATGTTAGCCCAAGCTGCCTTCAATGCCTCACTCATTGTAAAACCATTTCTTTTTACGAACTGCCATGCGAGGCTCATAATATCGTGTAATACATTTCTTTTCATAATCGTGCTTTTTGATTAATTCTTAATAATCTAAATCTCACTTACATAGCCCTTTTCATAAGCTGTCTTGCGTATGCGTTCAGCAAGGTCTGTGTCTGTTATGTATGCCAAAGCCAACATCACTGTGTTAGGTGCACACTGACAGTCAGCTATCAGCTTCTTCATGCACCCTCTGCGTAGTTTTATTTTTTCTTTCTGTGCCATTGTATTTATTATTTTATTTATGTATATTTGCAAATAAATATCAGTGTTTCTTTAATTCTGATGCAAAGATAGTCTTATTTTTAGGACTATAAAAATATATAGTCCAAAATTTGGGACTATATATTTGTTTTTAACAATTAAATCAGTTTTAGTTGACAATTATAAAGTATGAGTAAATATTCAAAGATAGCTATATGGATGAGCGGCATTGCGCTTCTTTTGTGTGTAGTGGCTATACTAATTACATTGCATAACAACATAACAGGCGATGTTTCTATCAAAGAGATTATGGAAATCAGTATTGCTACCACCTCTATCGGTGTGACTGTCCTTTTAGGAGTTCAGATATACACTATTATATCCATAGACAAAAAAATTAAAGAGAGTATAGAAGAGGCACATGCAATGTACAAGTCGGAAAATGAAATTTTAGCCATGAGAATGAAAACTCTTTCCATAGCTATCCAAAAGTTTACAACAGGAAATATCTACATAACAAGGGAAGAGTACAATGAGGCACTTTGTGTGTTTTGTCTGTCCGCGATAGAAGCAAACAAGTTGGGTGAGGAAGACCTTGTTTCATTGAGCCTTGAACAGGCAATAAGCCTATTCAATCATTGTAAATACTTTCATTTAAGCGATATAGGCAGGAAGTACATGAATGAAATCAAGGAGGAAATGGTGAAAATCCCCGATAGGAAAGCCATTGAAATATACAACTTCCTGTCAGGGATTGAATGTTCTGGGCGGCATACCGTCAATTCATAGGTTCTTGGGAGTTTTGAGGATGCTTAGGAGGCTTAGGCTTAATGCACAAAAGCTTTAGATCATCATAAGATAACATAGAAGACTTAGATTCTTTGGTATCTTTAAATTTCTCAGAATCCTTAGAATCCTTAGAATATATATCCAGACCAAGCAAAGCAAGTAATACTTTTGTCCAAACAAGTATCGCTGCCACGCACATGAGTACAAATAGAAGTAATAGCAGAACTTGAATCATAACAATAACCATATTAAAACACCCACAATAGGTACGAGCTATATAGGTGTATATATTATAACCTCTTTTGAGGAATGTTTAACCAATTTGTTTCTGTGACATCTCGTACTTGTTACAGATGCAAAGATAGTCTTATTTTTAGGACTATAAAAGAAGTTTATAAAAAAATGAATGATTTAACAAAAAGATTTGTAGAAACATACAAAGCCTTAGGTCTTACAGGTTATCAGATGGGTAAGGTAAGCAACGTCATAACAAAGCAAAAAATTTCTAATATAGAAAAAGGGATTACAGATGTTAGCACGGAAATTTTACAGGACTTTATAATTCACTACGGAGATAAAATCAATGTAAATTATATTATTAAAGGCGAACAACCTATATTGGCAGATAAACAAGAAAGCGAAAATAAACCTAGTATCAGCTACGCTTCAGGCGTGCCTTATTATAATGTCGATTTTATAGGAGGGTTTGATATTGTCTTAAATGACCAAACGATCAATCCTGAATATCTGATAGACTTTCAAAAGTATAATGAGGCGACATGCTGGTGTAACGTATCTGGACACTCGATGGAGCCGGAGATAAACAATGGAGATATCATCGCTCTAAAAAAGATTGAAGACTTCTCATTCCTCCCACTCGGCGAGGTCTATGCCATAGTAACAACTAATGGGATGCGCACAATCAAGCGCCTGGGTCCCTCACAGAACCCGGAGTGCTATACTCTCGTACCGACAAATAAATCACCCGAATACGGCATACAGGAACTTCCCAAAGATATGATAGAGCATATTTTCCAGGTTCTTGGATGTATGAAAAAGCTGTAATTTAGAAAAGGAGACAAACTATGAAAATTAAATGCTTACTATTATTACTTTCTACAACATTAATATTTGCTTGCGGGAACAGCAAACCTTCAGCAGAACAAAAAGATAAAGCCGAAAGATATATCCAACGCCTTGTGGACGCAAAAATTAATATACATGACGGGGAACTTACTGATGCAAACTTTCTCATACTTGCCGTAGATGCTTATCCTGGAGCTAACTTTGACAAATATGCAGAAACCTACCTTGAAGATGCCTTACAGGCAGGACTTGACATAAAAGGAGTATATATTGTAGATGTAAAGGACTGTCAAATTGGTGACGGATGGGTAACAGGTAAACGCATAGGAAAAGCTTACAAATAATAGTATATTTCAAATATGTTTTAGCAATGTTTTAGCAAGATACAGCAAAACGCCCATAAATAAAGGAATGACGCTTAGATTCCGGTTCTGAAGGTCTTGGGTTTGAATCCCAACGGGATCACACAGAAAAAACAAGCGGATTTCCTTTAGTAAAAAAGGCTTTCCGCTTATTTTTTTTAATTAGACATTTGACTTTAACTCCTTTAACTACTCTAACTCCTTTAACTACTATGTCATAGGAAACAACAAGGCTAATGTTCTGTCGGATATGTTATCCGACAGCATTAAATATTAGGATCTGTGATCCGAAATTCCGAAATTCTTACCTAATAATCTAAAATAGGAAGTAAGCGGATTGAAAATCCTTATACTCTATTCCGGCAGATTGCAAATCTGCCGGCAC
>OGYL01000650.1_pt1 | contig 27743 bp, 17 predicted proteins | sample 1576541 | NCBI WGS metagenome assembly OGYL01 (sample SAMEA3541551, study PRJEB24748) | human gut metagenome | biome: human gut; feature: human-associated habitat; material: faeces | place: China | collected 2012 | reverse complement strand
GTTTCCGTTATTCCTTTTGCTGCAATTTTAGAAAATCGAATCAATCTTCCCATGATGTCGGGTGTTTTAGACAAAATCAATCATCCAAAAGAAGATGGAACAGCATTATATGATTTATGTATGTCCGTTGTGACAGATACCATTAACAATTATCGTGATATCATTATATTGACAGATGGAGCAGATAATTGTAGTCATGTTTCATTAAATACAATTACAAACGTGCTTCAGAAATATGGAGTTAGAGTTAACATTGTAAATATAAATTCAGAACGAGATTCTGTATTATGTAAAAGCGTTGACCCAGACACCATTTTTACAATAAAAAATGAGATGCCGTTCAAATCAGATTTATTATATATAACAAGAAAGACTGGTGGACTATTGATAAAATGTAAAAACAATAAGGATATAGCTAAAGTGGTAAAAGAGATAATAACTATACCAAAACGGCCATATAAGGAAAAGAATTTACGACGAAACGAAGAGATTCTTTATACTAGGCTTAAACGTAATTATTGAAATATCAATCATTTAAATATTAATTTCGCTGCACCGAATCAAAAATATTGATTCGGTGCAGTTTTTTTTTGATAGAATAGGTTACAAAAGTTGCTCATATGCCATAAAGGAATAACAAATAAATTGGATATGAGACAAGAAGAAATAGTTAATGAGATTATAAAGAAATGTGGTAATGCAGAAATAATACCTTCAATGGGTTGGCATTTTATGTACAACGGACGGAATTTCTTCTACATTACGGGAAAGGATGATGGAATGATACGCTTTTGTATTCCTCACCTTGTCAAAGCCGATGAATATGACGCAGCACAATTATCAGAGGCAATAAATGACACTAACAGAAGCGTAAAATACATCAAAGTTGTTAAACTTGACTGTGGTAGCGTTTCCTTGAACTATGATCATAAAACGAGCCCTGATGAAACGGCTGCAGATATTGTTTCACATATCATCACAGCTTTAGATTTTGCATCTGTTTATTTACTCAATAAATTGAAAAGAAAATGAAAAGGTTTATTTCAATAATATTAATTTCGTTTGCCCTTTTGTCGCTAAATGCACAAAACGGATATTACATAAAACAGGCACAATCGTATCAACGTGAAGCTGAATATTATACAAATCAGGCATTAAGATATGAACGTGAAGTAGACTATTACAATCGTCAGGCACAAGGTTATCTGAGGGAAGCGGAGTACTATTCAAAACGAAAAAATTATGATAATGTGAATGCTTATCAGCGGCGTGCAAAAAATGCTACAGAAAAAGCTGAAGATTATGCCCGGAGGGCAAGGTCTGCAAGAGAGCGTGCGCAAGACTACATGAGAAAGGCTGAGTATGCATTGAAGAGAGCGAGATAATAAATTTTAATGATAAACAATCAACGAAATACAATAACAATGAGAACAACTTACACACATCTGCAGACCATGATTCTTTTGGTCTTGTTTTTCTTTACCACAGTGCAAAAGATTAATGCATCAGCAAAAGCCGGAGAGGCTTCGGTGTATGAGGGTTATACCGTGACCATTGCGTTAGCTGATACATATAAACGTACTCTTATGCAGTCGACGGGTGTCACTTACCAATGGTATTCAGAGAATAACTCGTATGCAACAGTGACAAGTTCAACGCGCTATAATGCTACAGTCAAGGGAATTAAGGCTACATCTTCATGCAAGGTATATTTTAAATGCAGCTATTTTATTGACGGTTTTTATCGCACAATGGATTTCTATTACACCATCACCGTTAAATCGTCAACAGTGAGCGTTACGAGTGTATCGCTAAATCAATCGTCTATAAGTTTGAAAGAGGGCAACACATATCAGTTATATGCCTCTGTCTATCCGACAAATGCCACGAATAAGAACGTGAATTGGTCGAGCAGCAACAATTCAGTGGCAACAGTCAACAACGGCCTGGTATCGGCAAAGTCTGCAGGAGCGGCCACGATAACTTGTCGTGCAGCAGACGGCAGCGGAAAATATGCTACTTGTAAAGTGTCGGTAGAATCTGCAACAGTATATGTATCAGACATCGTATTGAACAAGACGTCTGCCACTCTTAATGTTGGAGAAAATGTTCAGCTTAATGCCAGTGTCAGTCCGAGTTCGGCAACTAATAAGAGTGTCAGTTGGACTTCTGATAACACATCTGTAGCAACAGTTTCTGGCAATGGCCTCGTTACGGCGAAGTCGGCAGGAAATGCCATAATAACATGTAAGGCTAATGACGGCAGCGGCGAAAAAGCTACTTGCACAATCACTGTGAAAGAGCCGGTAAAGCCTGAGTCGATTACTCTCAATAAAAAGAATGCCTCACTTACTGAAGGCGAAACATTGCAGCTGACAGCCACTGTAAATCCATCTGATGCAGAATATAAGACTGTGACATGGATAAGCGACAATACAGGTGTTGCCACGGTCGACGATAATGGCCTAGTAACGGCAATGAGGGCCGGCACGGCAAATATCATTGCCACCACTTCCAACAACCTTGCGGCTGTCTGTACTATAACAGTATTGGAGAAAACTGTAGGAGAACCTACGTTGTGGTCTGGGCATTATAGAGTTTCATCAAGTCATGTAGAAAGCAATCCTACGAAAGAATATCAGGATGATTTTGAAATGACAATAGAAGAAAAAGACGGAATATATTATATCACATCCATGTTTGGTGAAGATCTTACGCAATACAATGACGGAGGCTTCAAACTGCATGACAATGGTGACGGCACGGCCAATATTGATGTTTCGTATTACAATATTCTGAAATACACAGATAACGACAGCCCGTTGTATGCAATATATGTATTTGATGAAGATACTGACGACTGGACTGATTCGTGGGTATTGAAAATGAATGGAGACGGTTCAATTGCTTTAGGCGACTTTTATGTAGCTGCATTTACTTGGAATGAAAGTGAAGAAAAGTGGGTAAACGGACAGCTGGAGGCTTTGTATTACAAAATGACGGCCAACAAGGAAAGCGTGAGCGGCATATCAGACACTGTTATAGAAATGCCAAAAATCCATATTGGCAATGGATCTATCACTCTGGATGAAATGAAAAATATAACGGTGTACAGAGACAACGGCATGATTGTCTTCTCAGGAAAAACGGATAGAGTGGAGAATCTGTCAAAAGGATTGTATATTGTCCGGATTGGCAATCAGAGCAAAAAAATTCTGATAAAATAATGTTCTTGCATGGTTACCATTCCTGTATAATTTTCATAAACAGGCAAAAGAAACAATAATAACAAACTTAGAAGTTGCGCCCGACACGTATCAGGGTATATTACAATGAAGAAGTTTTTTGCAGTTGCTTTCGGGTATTATCTACAGATCAGACAACAAAAATAGAAAAAGAAACATGAAACGGAACATTAAAACCACTTTTTGGGTCATTGCTGCCATTATTCTACTGTTAGGCTGTATTATCGTCGGACATTACCTTATGAATTCACCATTTGACGAAACGACGATTTATCCAGATGATAGCAGAGAACGTCCTGCAGATACCACATTAATTGTGAATGGCGTTAAATTTAAAATGATTGGTGTTAATGGAGGGAAGATTAAATGTGAAGGACTAAAGAAAGCCATAAATCTGAAGGATTTTTATATTGGTGAAACTGAAGTTACTCAGGAACTGTGGACGGCAGTAATGGGGAACAATCCTTCTGTCAACAAAGACAGTGTTGTTTGCCCTGTTGAGGATGTAGATTTGGTAGAATGTATTGATTTTGTTCAAAAACTGGATTCTATCTCTGGAATTGATTTCTATATCCAATCTTATCCTGAATGGCTGTATGTTGCCTATCTTGGTTCTTTTGACTCTAATGCCTCCTCATATTATGAAGATAGTATGAGCTGGCATAAAGAAAATTCAGGTAAAACCACTCATCCTGTCAAGCAGAAACAGCCCAATAAATTAGGCGTATATGATATGATTGGCAATGTGGCCGAATGGACAATCAGTGGTCCTGATCCTTTGTTTTTTGTTATGGGGGGCAGTTTTGAAACAGAGAAAAAGAAACTTGGTGTCGATGCATGTGACGTTTACCATGCAAACGTCAAAATGGGTTCGCTTGGTTTAAGACTTGTCTGTTATCCTAAAGAGCAAAAAAATAACATTTTAGATGTTTTATAATCGTTTTTAATTATCGGATTATCCGGCATGTAGTAGATTTAAACAAGAATATAAGAATGAAACAAAAAGACAATAACAAGATGAAGAAGACTCAAGTCTTCAATGTGATTATCCTCGACCGTAGCGGTTCGATGGAGTGTATTCGCCAGGCGGCAGTTGATGGCTTCAACGAGACTCTGGCAGGTATCAAGAAGGCTCAGGAGCAGTTTGCCGAGACACAAGACCATTTTGTATCCTTGGTGACGTTCTGTAGTTGTGAGACCAGGTATGTATTTGACAAGACACCAGTGGCAGAATCACATCCTCTTAAGATAGAGGACTTTCAGCCCTGCTGCACCACACCTTTATATGATGCAATGGGAATAACACTGACAGCTCTCCGCAAATATGTTCAGACCATTGATGACTATGTCGTTGTTGTTACCATTATTACCGATGGCATGGAGAATGCCTCACGTGAGTATGACGGCAAGACAATAAAAGAACTTGTAGAGCGATTACGTGGCGAGGGATGGACGTTCACCTATATGGGTGCCAATCAGAACTCTGTAGAAGTGGCCATGAAACTTTCAATCCGTAATTCACGAAATTTTGATTATGACAACGAAGGTACACGTGCATCTATGAAAAAGGACATCAATACCCGTATGAGCTTTTTTACCTGTCTTTCAAATTTTAAACATGAGGCGAAAGAGCGTGCTGAGTCAATGTCAACAGAAGAACTTCAATCTATATATACAAATATGGCCGATAAGGCTTTTGATGAGGAGGAAGAAAAATGAAAACAAAGATAACATCAATGAAAAGAGCTTTTATTTTGTTTTGGCATGGCCTGACAGCTCTTTTGGCAGGCATCGCCAATTGGTTTACAGTAATATTGGGAATGAGGGACGACTCCAAATATGGAAAATTCCTCCGTCGTGTTGTAGGTAGCTGTTTCGCTTTTATTATGATTGTGTTTGCAGCAGCTGCAGGTTCTGCTTTATGTGAAGCCGTGTATGATGCATTGGAAATAGACAAATATTTAGACGACTCATATTATGACCAGCAATATTTGTCACGTAACGCGATGTTTTATATTAAATATGGCGAGGATGGTTTCGTGAAGACAGTTGATGGGGAGACAACTATCACAGGTATAAAGTGGATTGCAAAACCTCTGGGTATGGACTCTCTTGTATGTTATAGCGATGGTGAAAAACGAGGTTATTTCAATAAGTTTACGGGTCAGCCTGTCGTCAAGCCTCGGTATGATCATGCCTGGGTATTCTCCGACGGACTTGCTGCTGTTGATGATGACGGCTGGATTAAGTTTATTGATACTACAGGCAAAGTGGTAATCGACCCTAAGATTCCTTATATTTCAGACTGTGAGGGTTATGTCTTCCATAACAACCTTTGTGTAATAAGCAATGACCGCCTCGACCGCTTCGGAATGATTGACAAACATGGCAAATTGGTATTAAAATCTGAATACTTTTCAATCATACCTTCCGGAAAATATTGGATAGTTGATAATGGCGACGGAAAGTGTGTATTGGATAGTGCATTGAACACCGTCATCCCATACTTGAAGGGTTATATATGGGTTAATGACGATTATATCAGCGTGACCTTAGACAACCACATCATACAGCGGTATAGTTTAAGCGGAAAACTCATCAATGATTTTTATGTCAATGATGTAAGCTATCTTACATACGAAACAAACGATTTGCGCTATATCACCTCGAAAACCTATAATGATGACGGTACATTGGCAAGTGAAACCGAAGATACTGATCCACAACCGGTAGAAAGGATGGCTAAATGCAAACGCTATGAAGCTGAAAGCGGATGGTATGGCTTGATGACGGCTGACGGAAAGGTTCTCACGCCGCCTTCATACTGCGAAATAAAGGCCATCGGTTATGATACCTATTTCTGTAAAGATAATAACGAAGATGGCGTGATTCTGAATGGCAAGGGCGAAAAAATACGTTAATATTTTGCGCAGAATATTGGTATAAGAAAAACATTTCAGTATATTAAAATTTTACGTATCTTTAAGACAGGGCTGTTTCCTTTTGCAGGATTCAGCCCTAAATATTTACTTCACTTTTCCACACAAGATACAAGAAGCTAAGTGCAGGCATAGGCATTTTAGCTGACAGGTGTTGCTTTTTGAGGAGATTAAATGTAGTTTACATATAAAAACATTCTTAGACCACAGCTGCTAAAGCTGTGGTGTACATCATGCTTTATTCACGTTTCTGTTATAATAATACCTCCGGCGCATGCTACATGTGAAGTCTTTGTTGCGGAGCCTCAGAAAAAATACGCCGACGATAACAAATGTCAGTTTTAAAAGTATCTGATGGTCTTTGAACTGCCGTAGTGCATTTCCTAAACAATAAACTATCATTTAGATGATTTTATCCTGCCGAAAGTAATGTCCGTATGTCAGTTTTCGCCGTCGGTCAATGCTCCTTCTAACAGCTTTCTCCTTATCATTTTTGCGTCATTTCAAGCCCTGTATTTCATCATAAGGCAAAAAGTACATGAAAATCGTAACATTTTCGGCTTATTATGTTTAAGGCTGATATTTTTATTTCTTTTATATAATGCTTGTATAACAAAATAACGCGCATTCACTTTCAAACTGTTAATGGCCTGTTTACGACCCGTAACTCGGCCACTTTTCACTCAAAAGTGGCCCACTTTTTATGCGTAAGTCATAGAGTTATTTTTAGGAAATCAGCGTGAACATTTTAGCCATGCTTTCTGTCGCTTTAAGTTTACATAGATTTAATCGTACAGAAGGGTAGGTGTAAGAAAATAATAAATGTGAATTAGAAAAATAAAATCATAAATGTCGCATGGTGCCGTTTCAGCAATATGATTGTTGTAAAAATAAGAACTTATGTTTGTGATAGGGCATGTCAAATTAAAAAACTTACTGTGTGAAAAAACTTTGCGTCTTTTTCATGTTAAATCTATGATAGTCTTGTCCGTTATTATTAAAACCATATAATATAAACGTTCAACTGCTTGTGTGGCAAAAGAAATAAAATAGTATGTTCATGTCCGTTTTGTCCATGAGAAAAGCTACAGAATAATGCCTACGGTATAGCTCTTCTCATGGACTTTTGTCATCCCGCAAATACTGTTCATACGTTTTATCAGGCTGTTTGTAACAATAGCTTTCAAGAACATACCGAACAGACACCTCCCGGCGGTATGCCGAATTGCCGCTTGAATGCGCTTGAGAAGTGGGAGCGGTTCTTGAAACCAACAGCCACATACACATCCGAAGGTTTGATGTTGCCGTTGGACAACAGTTCGTATGCCTTGTCGAGCCGTTTCTTTATAAGCCATTTTTCGGGCGACAGGTCGCTCACCTTGGCAAAGTCACGCTTAAATGTGGCAAGGCTGCGCCCCGTGTAAGTGGCAAACTCGTCGAGTGTCATGTCCTGTGTGTAGTTGGCTTCCATGAAGGGTAACAGGTCTATTTTCCACGACTCGTTGAAGTCGAACAGCGTAGGATAGAACCGCTTGTCTGTATCGAGCAGACAATAAAGAGCCTCCTGCATCTTTAAACGGATAATCTCATCTTTCGGCTTTACGTTGGCGTCAGTATATGGAAAGAGCGAGAGAAACAGACTTTGCAGTGCCGGCGTTTGAGGCAGCAGGATGGCTGCCTCGCGTATTCGTCTGACGTCGTTAGGCAGAGTCTTCTTGTCCAGTGTGCTGAAGAAGTTGCGCAAGAAGTTGCGCTCAAAACGTATACTGATTGCTTTGTAAGGAGCATCATCCACGGTATGCTTCAGCAGTTTTACCTGATGGTCGCGTTTTATGAATACGTAATTGCCTTTGCCCACTTTCAGTGTGCGTCCATTGTCGTTCACCACCATCTCTCCCGAATAGACATAGATGAGAACGTGGACAGGCATTTTGTATTCAGACAGCATCTCTTGCGGCACGAAGCAGCTGTACACGATGTCCCAATAGTTATATATTTGTGATTCTTTTATCATGACGGTACAAAATTAAATGTTTACCACTAGTTTAACAAACTTTCTCTCCTTTCATGCAATATGAAACGTTGCATTTATCTGCCAAAGCCATAATTTGCATTAGCTATAGCTGATGTATTATTTTCAAAATGCAGTCTTATAGCTAAACAAATTAAGCCTGGCATAAAATATAGTTTATATTCTTATCATTGCCACTCCTGCCATCATTAGTGCAATACCGGCAAGCTGGACGTATGAAATCTGTTTTTTTACAGATTCCATCCAACCATATTTTTCCATCAGCAGACTGAGTAACATCTGTCCGAGCAACAGAGCCATAAAAAATGCGCCTGCCCCAATCTGTGGTATCAGCCATGAATTGCCGAATACGGCTATGGCTCCGCATAAGCCGCCAACCCACATCCACCACGGATTGCCTTTTTTGAATGCCATGCGTATGCGTCCAAGTTTGCCGCTCACGATGCATACAGCAGCAATAACGGTGGTTGCTACGAAGAATGATAGGGTGGATGCCTGTACTGCCGAGCCTAAGCTGAGGCCTAATCTGCCGTATATGGCACCGATGGATGCCGTAAGACAGCCTGCAACAATGGCAGACAGTTGCCAAAGCAGAACATGACTGCCGGCGGTAAGCGGAGTTTCTTTCTTCTTCTCAAAATTCGGCATTACCACTACTAACAACACGCCGACAACAAGCAGAAGCATTGCCACCATGCGCATGGCGGAAAACGGGATGCGTACAGAACCGAAAAGTCCAAAATGGTCGATGACAAGGCTGAACAGCAGTTGACCGAACAGCGGAAGAATGGTGGTCTGCAGCTGCCCGAGTGCACGGAACAGGCAGATGGTTATGGTGATGGTACACAAGGCGATGATGCCTCCAGTCCAACCCCACCATGGTGTAGCGTTGATTTGCTGTGCTGATGGCAGTAGCGGTATGCCTGTTACGGCCGAAACAGCTGTAAGCATAAGAGACGACACCGTGAATGAAATGAGTGTAACTGTCAGAACCGGGCCCACGCTCGTCCGCATCCGTGCGTTTGCCGCTGTCTGGACGGGGACGAGCATGCCCATCAATAATGTTATAATTATAATGCCCATATATAAAAGTTTCTACTACTTGTGTACACCCGAACTTCCGTAAAGTCTGGTGCGCAATTCGCCCAATTCGGCAATCTGTTCATCAGTGCGGTTGCCGTACACCTTAAGGTTGTTAAGCTCTGCGGTGAGTGTGTTATATTCATCATCGGTAAGCAATACATCTGCTGCGCCTAAGTTCTCCTTAATACGGGCATCACTCCGCATGCCGGGAATGGGCACTATATGTTTCTGTTTCATTACCCATGCCAGTGAGATTTGTGCCGGTGTGCATTGTTTTTCTTCGGCATAGCGCATCACAAGGTCGATAATAGGCTGGTTGGCCGTGACATTTTCAGGCTTGTAACGCGAAATCACCCGGCGTATGTCATCGCCTTCATAATGTTGTTGCGCAGTATATTTTCCGCTTAGCAGTCCTCCCGCCATAGGAGAGTAAGCCACAAAACCGATACCCAGTTCATGGCAGAGTGGAATAACATCGTTTTCCCATTGTCGGGCCATCATTGAATATTCACTTTGTACAGCTGTTAGCGGTGTTACGGCATTGGCTTTGCGTATATCTTCGGCTGTAGCTTCTGATACGCCCCAAGCCAGAATTTTACCTTCACGGATAAGTTCGCCAAACCATTCTGCCATTTCTTCAACGTCAGCTCCATCGGGTACGCGGTGTGCGTAGTAAAGTTCAACATGGTCTGTCTGAAGTCGCTTCAGACTGTTCTCAATGGTAACGCGCACACCGTTACGGCTCAGTTTTCCTCCTTCTATGTGTTCTTGTCCCATAAGGGCTGACGGTGAATACTTTGTGCAAAGTATTATTTCGTTACGGATAGGTTTCAGGGCTTTCCCAACCAGTTCTTCGTTGCGGTAAGTGGCATATATTTCTGCCGTATCGTAGAAGTTGCAGCCCATATCGTGTGCCTCGCGCATCAGTCTTATTGATTCCTTCTCTTCAGGAATTTTGCCGTATGCCGTGCTGAATCCCATGCAGCCCATGCCCACGGCCGACACCTCCAAATCTCTAAGTAGCCTTGTCTTCATTAATGTCCTCCTTTCTTATTTGTTTGTTTCAGCATAAACTATTTCACACTCGTTGCGTTCGTTGTACATTTTCCAATAACTTTCGGCAATGCGTGAGGGCGCAAAGAAGTCATTGCTTCCTATCGTTCCGCATACTGTCACGGTGCCTACAAAAATACCTTGCGGCTTAAATTCGTCATGCAAGGCATACGCCATAGCCCTAAGCGCAGCCTTGTCGAGCGATAAAGGCAGGTAAGCCGCACTTGGCGAGAGAGCAAGTCCGCCGCCGGTCAGGATTATTGTGCCGTTATTCTGTCCAAACTCTTTATTGGCAACCTGGCGTACACAATGGTAGGCACTTGCAACGTCCACCTGATAATGGCGCATAAGTTTTGCCACGTCTGTTTTTCCCGGCTCGTCGGGTGTAGTTATACCTACATTATAAATAAATACGTCAGGTGTTCCAATCTTGTTTTCTGCCTGATGCAGAGCATCTGTCAATGTCTCAGGATTTGCAGCATCCACGCAATATGTATAGGTTTCAATGCCTTCAGCTGCAAATTCGTGCTTGTAATCTTGCAGCGACTGTTTGTTACGTGCCATAAGTATAACACGAAAGCCTTCTTTTCCGAATCTCTTTGCTATGTGGTTGCCCAGACCTTTTCCGGCACCAACCACTACAATAGTCTTTTTGTCCATAATCTGATTGATAATTATTTAGTTATAAGTTAATTCCTAACCTTTCGGCTTCATTTCGGCTTGTAGCCATTCCATGATAGCGTAGACCGAACAGACGGCAAAATATGCCAATCGTATAGTTGCCGGCTTCGAGCATTGCCGATGAAGGGCCGGCACCTTGGAAGATGAAATAGAGGTCTTTGTTTTTGAGTTTATGCTTTAGTGGCGTTTCATATATGCGGTCGAGCAACGTGCGGAACTGTCCTGTCATTGAATGCCAGTATACAGGACTGCCCATAACAAGCACGTCCGCTTTCAACATACGTTGCATTACTTCGCTGAATTGGTCGTCGTCGAAATGCTGCCCCAAGGGATAAATTTTGTAATCAACAAGATTCAATGTCTCATATTCTTTGTCTGTCAGCATCCGTTTGGCCATGGCGGCTGTGTTGCCGTTACGGTTAGGACTTCCGTTTATGAATAATATCTGTTTCATGTGTTTCTGGTTTATTTGTTTTACGGTTGCAAAGTTATGGCAGAAATGAGATAATACAGTTGCTGTACGGCTCAAAGGCCTGTTGCCCTGTAGCTCAATTTTAATGACATAAAGAAGGTGTTGGTCATAACGTTTGAGAGACTTTAGAACCATAAACCAAAACGTGTCAAAGATCTTATGTTCGCAATAAATAATTTTATCAACAGTTTTGCCGTTTTCTTATAATAAAAAGATAAAATATTTGCTGTTTTGTTGAGATCCTATAAAAGGTATATTGTGATTATATATTTCCGCAGAAATTAAAAATTTCTTGCGCAACTTCTACCTTTATACATTGTGATGACATTAGAAAACATACTGTTTTCTGCAATTTTCAGTGTTTCCTTATACGGAATTCACTTTGAATTAATGTGAATAAAATAGTTTTTTGTATTTTTGTAAAGCTTTATCGCAAGTTCTTAATCAGAATAGCGAATTGGATATTTTCATACAGGCATATTGATGATGCCGTCTGACGACATAATTGACTAACCATCTTACGATTGAAAAGCATGAAAATATGGAAAAGATTAATAGGAGGAGTAAAGGCTGAAGATAAGAATGAAATCTTCGGCAATGAGACTGCGCCTGAACCATATAGCCATGCTCCGCGTTATGCCGTTATAGATACCGAGATTGGGCTTAATGACCATAAGGTGCATGATATTGGTGCGCTGCGTCATGACGGAGCCGTGTTTCATAAGTCATCCAAAAGCGAACTGCTCAGTTTTCTGAAGGATGTAGATTATCTGTGCGGCCATAACATCATACACCATGACATAAAATATATGTTTGAAGACGAGCCGTGCCCATGGATTTTGGTAGATACGCTCTATGTATCGCCGTTGCTTTTTCCTGAGCGTCCGTATCACAGGCTTGTGAAAGACGACAAGCTGGTGAGCGATCAGATGAACAATCCCGTGAACGACTGCGAGAAGGCAAGAGACTTACTGATGGACGAAGTGGCACAATGGAATTCGCTGTCTGATGAAAAGCGCATGCTGTTCGCGTCGTTATTGAAAGATAAACGTGAGTTTGAAGGATTTTTCAAGATGGTAGGTGCAACGGATGTCGACGACAGACCGGCAGACCTTGTGCGCAGCACATATAAAGGAATGATTTGCGGCCATGCAGACTTAGACATGATGATAAGGCAGTATCCCTGTGAACTGGCGTATGCGCTGGCGCTGATAGATACTACAGACTACCGCTCGGTTACTCCCGGATGGGTGCTTAAGAATTATCCTGCCGTTGAGTTTGTCATGAAGTTGCTCCGTGAGACAAGCTGCAGCGAAGGCTGCGACTACTGCAACACAAAGCTCAACGTGAGATATAACCTAAAAACTTTCTTTGGATACGACGGTTTTCGCACTTACGACGGAGTGCCGCTTCAGGAGCAGGCTGCCAAGGCTGCGATAGACGGCAAGTCGCTGCTTGCCATTTTTCCTACAGGCGGAGGCAAGTCGCTTACGTTTCAGTTGCCGGCACTGATGCAGGGCCGTTCCGTTCACGGACTGACTGTGGTAATTTCGCCTTTGCAGTCGCTGATGAAAGACCAGGTGGACAATCTTGCAGACCGTGGCATAACTGACGCCGTTACAATTAACGGACTGCTTGACCCAATATCGCGCTCGCTGGCAATAAAAAGAGTGCAGGACGGCGACGCGTCGCTCCTGTATATTTCTCCCGAGACTCTGAGGTCGAAGACAATCGAAAAGATATTGACAGCACGCAATGTGGTGAGGTTTGTCATTGATGAGGCCCACTGCTTCTCTTCATGGGGGCAGGACTTCAGGGTTGACTATCTCTACATAGGCAAGTTTATCAGCGAATATCAGAAAAGAAAAAGGTGCAAAACACCTATACCAGTGTCGTGCTTTACTGCGACGGCAAAGCAGAAAGTGATACAGGACATCTGCGATTATTTCAGCAAGACGCTGAACATCAATCTTGAACTTTTTGCCTCTGATGCCTCAAGAACCAACTTGCGATATTCGGTAATATATGCCGAAACCGACAATGACAAGTATATAAAATTAAGGTCGTTGGTGTCGGAATTCAACTGTCCTACTATTGTATATGTGTCGCGCACCAAGCGCACTGTCGACCTTGCGCGCAAACTGACTTCCGACGGACTGAAGGCTTTGCCTTTTTATGGTAAGATGGATGCCGATGAGAAGATAAGCAATCAGGATGCCTTTATGAGCGGCAGGGTTCGCATAATTGTTGCAACCTCGGCCTTCGGTATGGGAGTAGACAAAAAAGATGTGGGGCTTGTTGTGCATTATGACATATCCGACTCGCTTGAAAATTATGTTCAGGAGGCAGGCAGGGCGGGGCGCGACCCCGAACTGACGGCACGCTGCTACGTGCTGTATAATGACAACGACCTGGACAAGCATTTCATATTGCTTAATCAGACAAAGTTGAGCATCAGCGAAATCCAGCAGGTGTGGAGAGCCGTGAAGAATCTTACCAAACTCCGCACTAAGGTAAGCTGTTCGGCATTGGAGATAGCGCGTTGCGCCGGATGGGACGATTCGGTGTATGACATAGAAACACGCGTGCGCACGGCCCTCGCCACGCTGGAGCAGAGCGGATATCTGATAAGGGGCAACAACGTGCCGCATGTTTATGCTACAGGTATCACCGTGAAAAACATGGACGAGGCAAGAATGCGCATATCATCGTCGGTATTGTTCGGCAGCGACGAAACAGAGACAGCCGTGAGAATAATAAAGTCGCTGATTTCGCAGAAAAACATAGCCAAGGCCGGAGACGCTGAGGGCGAGTCGCGCATTGACTATCTGGCAGACATATTAGGACTGAGCAAGAGCGAAGTGGTGTCTGCTGTTGAGCGTATGCGGCAGGCCGGCATCTTGGCCGACAGCAGGGACATCTCGGCATACCTGCTTGACGCTGGCGACTCAGAGCGTAAGGCAATGTTGTTGCTGACGAGATTTGAAAAACTTGAGAAATATATATTGACCTGTCTGCCCGATGAACCGCTGCGCATATCGTGCAAGCAGTTTAACGACAATGCCTTAAACTATGGAATAACCACGTCTAAGGAGAAAGACATACGCACGTTGCTTTATTTTCTGACAGTGAAAGGATATGTGCGTAAGAAGGAGGACGCACAGCATAACATGGAACTGAGGCGCATGGGCGATATGGAGTTGACTATTAAGCGTCTTGAAAAGCGTATGGAGATATGCCAGGTTGCGATAGAATGGCTTTATGGGCAGGTGGATGATAAAGACGGCGACAAGTCGGGCAGCAAGCCGGTTATGTTCTCTGTTGTAGGACTCCTTAATTATATAAAGCAAAAACAAAAATCGTTTTTCACCGAGTTAGATAATGTAAAGCTCGATGATGTGGAAGAGGCTCTGCTGTATCTGTCGAGGATAGGCGCGCTCAAGCTTGAAGGAGGATTTCTTGTTCTTTATAATGCGATGAACATACAAAGAACAAAGGACACCAAATCGAGATTCAAGCAGGAAGATTACCGCATGCTCAATGAGTTTTACAAACAGAAGATACAGCAGGTGCATATCGTAGGTGAGTATGCCAACCTGATGGTGAAAGACTATAACGCGGCTCTGCAGTATGTCAGCGACTATTTCAGGATGGATTATAAAAAGTTTATATCAAAATATTTCAAGGGTGAGAGAGTTAACGACCTGCAGCGCAATCTTACGCCAAAGAAATATAAGCAACTTTTCGGACAGCTGTCGGAGCGGCAGATGGAAATTATCTCTGATAAAGAGTCGCGCTGTATTGTTGTTGCAGCCGGTCCGGGCAGCGGCAAGACGCGTGTGCTTGTTCATAAGCTTGCATCGCTCCTGTTGCTTGAAGACGTGAAGCATGAGCAGCTTTTGATGCTTACGTTCTCGAGGGCTGCGGCGACAGAATTTAAGCAGCGGCTGATGCAGCTTATTGGCAACGCAGCCCACTTTGTTGAGATAAAGACATTCCATTCTTATTGCTTTGATTTGTTAGGGCGTATCGGCAATCTTGACGATGTTGACAATGTTGTTGGGCGCGCGGCTCAGATGATTGTCGACGGTGAGGTGGAGCCGTCAAAGATAGGCAAGACGGTGCTTGTTATTGACGAGGCACAGGATATGAGTGGCGACGAATATAAACTTGTAAAGGCACTTATGGATGCCAATGATGACATGCGCGTGATAGCCGTTGGTGATGACGACCAGAACATTTACGAGTTTCGTGGGTCTGACTCTAAATATATGTTTCAGTTGACCAAGGAAGAGGGGAGCCGTTTTATAGAAATGACGGAGAATTACCGCAGTGAGCGTCATCTGGTTGATTTCTCTAACGACTTTTTGCGTAACGTAAGCCGGAGAATGAAGGTAACGCCTATAAAGTCGATGAAAGAAAGCGATGGTAGAGTAGAGGTCGTCCACTGCAATTCTTTGTACATGTATAAGCCGCTTGTGGACTGCTTGATGTCGCATAAGGGCAAGGGTTCGTCGTGCATACTGACACAGACAAACGAAGAAACGGTTACGCTTGTCGCCATTTTGCGCAGGAACGGTATAAGATGCAAACTGATACAGTCGATGGAAGGCCTGCTCTTCTGGAACATGGTTGAGGTGAGATATTTCATGAAATACATAAGCAAGCATGTTGCTTCACCGTTAATTCTGGATGACTTATGGGAAAAGGCCAAACATAAAACATTCTCGCTTTATGAAAGAAGCAAGAGTCTTGCATATCTGAAGCGTTGCATCGAACTGTTTGAGCAGACCAGCAAGACTAAATATCTAAGTGATTTCAAGGAGTTTGTGTATGAGTCGTCAGTCGAAGATTTTTGCGACATATCAGGAGCCGATGTCGTTGTATCGACAATCCATAAGGCAAAGGGCCGTGAGTTTGACGATGTGTATATGCTTATTTCCGGAAATTATGCGAAAGACGACTGTCTGATGCGCCGTTATTATGTAGGTATGACCAGGGCAAAGCAGCGCTTGTTTATCTATACCAACGGTAACTGTTTTGATAATTTGAGAGCTGACATGTATATTACTGACAGAAAACAATATGACATGCCCGAAGAAATAGTCTTGCAGCTTTCGCATAAAGATGTCTATCTTGAGTTTTTCAAAGGCCGTAAGAATGATGTGCTTGCGTTACGCAGCGGTGACACTCTGACTTATGACAAATACCTATTATATAATAAGGTGGGCAAGCCTGTGGCAAAATTATCCTTAAATATGCAAAAGAAATTGGCCGAGTGGGAGAGCAGGGGATATGCCGTAAAGTCGGTGTCCGTAAGATTCATTGTTGCATGGAAACCAAAGGACGCTCCTAAGGATGAAACTGAAACGGCTGTATTGTTGGCTGATATGGTATTGTCTTTGTAACAGAGATGACAGACGAATGGTCAGTGTAATATTTATATAGATTAGGCTTGACCTTAAGAACTTGAATTTTTATTAAACACGATAATATGAATATCAATGTTATGCTAATTTATTTAACAGTTTTGTCGTGAATGTTTGTTTTACTATTAATTGTATTTCCAATATTTATGTATATGGCTATATACAAATTATAATTTATTCTTAATCGCTTTTATTAGAATTCGTCAATGCGATAAAAGGAAACACACGGACGGCTTAAATTATCAATTATTATTTAGAATAAATTATACAATGTCTAAAGTTATTTGGGATTAATAATGTCTTGTAAATAAAAACGAAATTGAGATTTTATTTTATAAAAAAACACTACAATTATTAAAATTAGGAAACAAAAACTAAAGATTAAAAAACACTAAAATGGAACATTTATATATTAAATATTTTGATTTTGAAATATTGTTATTTATCTTTGTAAAAGGTATGTGAGAAAGTTTCAATTTTATTGACAACCTGTTATTTGATAATTAATAGGTATACTCCATCTTAATATGTTTAAGTTCTTTGGCCTCTTTGCGGAAACGCAGCAGATGGCGACACCCTCTCGACAGATTCAAGTTTAATATGACTTGATATTTTAACCTTTAAATAATACAAATAAAATTACACAACAAAAACTTTATCAATGAAAAAAAATTACTGTTTGTTTTTGTTACTTTTAGTAGCCACGTCGCTTTCTGTTTGCGCACAAACTGGAAGTAAATTTCCTGCATTAAGAGCTTTCTCTAATAAGAAGGCTGCTGGCATGATGAAGGTCAGTCCTAACGCTGACAAGGAAAAGGGTCTTGTGATGTACGCAACCACATTAAGTGACTATTTCAATCAAGAGCGTGGATGGTACACTTTCAGGTCTAATGAGCCTGGAAATGCCACTAAAATTAAAACATGGAATCCGGGAACATATTCAAACGTTGACGGTTTGAGATGCGGATGCTGGGGCGGTGATGCATACTATGCATTTTATGTGCTGCAATGGTCAATGGGACTTGACGTGCCGTATGCATTTGTGAAAGTTGATGTTAAGACAGGAGACTATGAGAAAATTAAAACTTTTGAAGCGGGTGATGACTTTTATGACAATTGGCACAGCTATTATTTGTATTGCATGACCTACAATCCTGTAAAAGACGAAATCTATGCTCTAGGACAGACGACAAGAGCCGATAAGACTCAAGCTTCAAGTCTTTACAAAATTGACAAGGCTACAGGCGCTCCCACAAAGTTGCATGACTTTGATTTCATATCTTATGGAATGGCTGTAGATATGGAAGGTACATTGTGGGTACAGAATTCTGAGTATGAGGATGGAGATGTTACAAAGAACTTAGGCGCAAAACTTACTGCATTCGACACAGACAACTTTGAAGTTAAAGACGAAGTAAAACTTACTTATGATGAGCGTCCATTCACTACAGAATATTACGGTTCTATGTCATTTGATTATACAACCGGTGATTTGTATTGGATAGCTTCTTCAACCAATACCTACAATCAGCAGTTGTTCGATGTAAATCTGGAAACTGGTAATATGAAGTCTCATGGAGTGTTCTGGGGTGATTTCGTAGGTTTGTATAATTAATACTTATTATGTTGTTCCTGTTAATGAATATGGAGAGGGTGTTAAAGACAGTATTAATGTATATGTAGGTGAGGATGCTCCTGGTCCAGTTAGAAATATAACTGTACAGAACAATACAGAGAGTGTAACTCTTACATGGGATGCTCCTGAAATTGGTCAAAATGAGGGATATGTAAATCCTGAAGGTCTGACATACACAATTGTACGTTATCCTGGTGCTGTTGAAGTAGCTAAGGATTTGACTGAAACTAAATTTACTGATACAAACTTGGGTCAGCAGCAGTGCTTCTATTACACAATACAGGCTTCTAACAGCTTAGGCAGCGGTGATATTGCTGAATCAGAGAAATTCATTGCAGGAAGCGCATACGATATTCCTGTTACATTCAACTTCGCAGATCAGCTGTCATCAGAAGCTTGGACAAATCTTGGTGAGTGGGCATGGAGCGCCGGTGTGCAGACTGGTGATGAGAGAATGATAACATCAACAGCACAGCGTGAAAATAACTGGCTGATTTCACCAGATGTCAAGTTAGAGGCTGGTAAAACTTATAAGATTCGTACAACCGTTAAAACTGATTATGGCCCTAATGGTGCTACATCACACTTCAAGATTGCAATAGGTAAAGGTAAGAATGCTGATGCAATGACAAAGGTTATACGTGAGGAAACAGATTATTCTCCTAATGAATATTATTATATTGAAACATTTGAGGATTTTGTCACCATCGATGAAAGTGGTACATATAACTATGGCATAGATGTATCTTCTATCACTGGTGGAGATGCTTTCAGCCTTATGGGAGTTTCTATAGAAAACGTCAATGAAGTAGATATGAGCGTAACTGGTGTTGATGGTCTTGATGAGGCTGTTTGCAACGAAAACAATACATGTAAGGTTCAACTCTACAATAATGCTTCTAAGACAGCTGAAAACTACAAAGTTAAGATAGCACGTGTTGACAATGATGGCAACTACGTTGTTTTGGGTGAAACAACTGACGTTCCTGCTATTGAGCCGTTCAAGTCAGCAGAAGTTACTGTGACTTATGTTCCTGATGTTGAAGATCAGATTGATGTTGTTGGTATGGTTGAAATAGACGGTGACCAGAATGCTAGCAACAATATTTCTGAGCCATATTCTATTCTCGTATTGCCTGAAGGTATGGCACCATTCAATGTAACTGTTACAGATGAAAATACCCTCGGAGAATACACCAGAACTCCTATGTCGTTCGTAGTTAACGAGAGTATGTCACAGTCATTGTATCTTGCAGACGAGATTGGCATGGAAGGAAAGATACAACGTATGGCATTTGAATACAAAGGCAACGATATCACTTCTGTACTTGGTCCTGTAAATGTTAAGATTTATATGTGCAATACAGATAAGGACATATACAGTTCTGAAACTGATGACATTCCTCTTGAGGAGATGCAGCAAGTTTACGAAGGAGAAGTAACTATCAATCCTGGAACAAACATCATGTCATTCATCCTTAGTGATGAATTTGAGTATGACAAGACAAGACAAAGAACCTCTGTATAGCAGTAGTAAAGACGGGTCTTGTTGGTAACTCATATCCGGCATTGTTCTCTGTATTCAATAATGGTCAGTTTGACATAACAAGAACTATCATCAATGATGGCTCACCAATTGCGTCATGGTACGTACCTGTTGTCAAATTAGCTATTAAGAGCGATATCACAGGAACTGTTCAGAATGTAAATATCGGCGGTAATTCTGTATGGTATGATGCTTCTAATTCAACATTGAACTTTACTGAGGGCAATGTTAATAAGGTATATGTATATGATATCAGCGGTAAGATGGTTAACCAGTTCAACCTGAAGGGTACAGAGACTTCATTGTCTGTTAATCTCCCTGCCGGATTGTATATTGTACGTACATTGTCTGTTGACGGTTCTGTTAATAATGTTAAGATTAGCGTCAACAAATAATAATATTTGTATTTTACAACCTTCCCATAGTGGGAAGGTTGTATTTTATTTTTCTTTGAAAAGGTTATTACACAACTTCACACTCATACACAGAGTTTAAATTTATCCAAAATGAAATATTTAAGGCTATTATTATTTTCTCTAATCTGTATGCTTGGCCATGCTGAAATCACAGCTCAGATTTATTGGGGATACAGTGACAACATTGTTGCAACTGGCATGGGCATCGGACAGAATACTGTTGCTTCTGGAGCTATATATATACCTGCAGAAGTGGCTGAACTTTATAAAGGTAAAAATGCGACATCTGTGCGTGTCGGATTAAACAATTCAGTAAACGAATTGAAGGTATTCATTACAGAAGATCTTAATGGTACACCTGTTGTAGAGAAAACATACGGTTCAAGTAAGGCTGGTGTCTCTTCATTCAATTTTGATACTCCTTACGTCATAAACGGCAAAGGATTCTATGTTGGCTATTCTTGTGTAGGTATAAATGCCATCGGACGTTCTAATGTATATAATGTCAACGGCTGCTGGGTGAAAGATGGTGACGGCGAATGGGTTGACTATGCCGGAGATGAAAAATATAAGTTTAATGCTCTTAATATTGCTGTACGCATAGAAGGCGACGATATGCCTGAAGATGCACGTCTTGTGGTTAACAATGAAACATGGGTAAAACCAGGAGAGAACATAAAATTCACAGCTAAGCTTGAAAACCTCTCGACAAAGGCCATAAAGAATTATAAGATTGAATATAATATTGACAACGGCGAGACAAATACTATCGAAAAAACAACATATATCACAGGTGGTTCTTCTACGAGTATTAACATAGATGTACCTGCATTCAGTACATTCGGAGTACACACTATAAATATGAAACTCGTTTCTGTTAATGATAAAGAAGATGCATATCCTGCAAATAATGATGTTGTGGGATATATAAAGGTAACTGAAGAGTCTTTTGTGAAAAGAATGGTTGTCGAGGAAGGAACAGGTACTTGGTGTGGATGGTGTCCTAGAGGAATTGTTGCCTTTGATTATATGGAAGAAAAATATCCAGATACATTCATCGGAATAGCCGTACATGTTGACGATGCTTTAAGTGAGACTACTTATGAGCCAATACTGACGTATTTCACTGGATATCCTAGATGTATTGTTAACAGAGATCCATCAAAGGTTTATGATCCGACATCAAGCACTCTTGAAAGCGAATATAAAAATATTTCTAAAGGTCAGGCTGTTGCAAGCGTTATAACAAGCGCATATTTGGATGGTGACATTATACATGCCACAGCGACAACAACATTTGCCGATTCAAATAAAGACCTCGATTACCGTATAGCCTTTGTAGTATTGGAAGACAGTGTGCCCGCATTGCAGAACAATAACTATAGTGGTGGTAAAAATGGAGACATGGGAGGTTTTGAAGATATGGAAAGCAGTGTATTCATCAAATTGAATCATGTCGCAAGAGGTATATACGATTATGCCGGAATTGAAAACAGTATTCCTTCCGAAGTTACTAAGGGTGAACTATACGATTTCAGCAAAGATATAGAAATACCGACAGTGTTTAGTAAGGACCATCTGTCTATTGTTGCATTGTTGATAAATGGCAAGACTGGTCTGATTGACAATGCTGCTAAAGCATATATCGGTTCAGAGGGAACTGGCATTAAGAACAATGAAATAGGCAAAGTTTCTATATATGCAACTCCCGACGGAACAATATGCTGTTCAGAGGAAGGCAAATTGGAAGTATTCAATCTTCAGGGTGTTCAGGTTCCTAACCATGGTCTGAATCACGGTATTTATATTGTTAAGCATACTTCTGAATTAGGACAGACAACAGTACGTAAAATCAGATTTTAGTATTATTGGCGTAAGGTAAAATCATTTTTACTAAACATAATCAGGGCTGAAATCCTTAATTGGGTTTCAGCCCTTTTTTATTGAATCTTTAACACATTATTGTGAAGTATCAGAATGTTTTTCTACGGTATATGGTAAGATTAGATGTGAATATACGTACTTTGATACCTTGCCATACATACAGCCTTCTTGGCTGTCTATGTAAAATGTAAGTAGATATTGGCTGTATTTTCGCTTTATATTTGTTTCCTTGATAGTAAAATTTGATAAGGCCCAAATAGGTCAGTCGTCAAGATTCGTTTGTAAGACGTCTTGTATTGAGCCGATTGTTGTCAGCTTTTCTTGACATATATTACTTCTGGAAAATTAGACAATAATAGAAACTAAGAAGACGGCAGAGAGAGTATAAATCTGTTTTGTAGAATAAGCAATATGTATATTGGCGCCTGCTCCATGTTAAAAGTAGCGAGCATAGCAGTATTATAAAAACAAAAAAGTCCGTGTAACTTATTGAGTTACACGGACTTATTATATTTAATAGGTTGTTAGACCTTATTTAACTTCCTCAAATATAAAGTATATTGATAATCAGTTAGTTACTGTTATCAAGATACAAATGATATGCAAATGTAAGTATAAAACCATATAGAAAAAGTACAAATGGACATTACTTTGTATGATAACATCCTTTTCTACAGATTAAGGGTTAACACAATGTTATACTACTGATATTCAGCATATTGAAGCTGTTCTTCCTTGCATTCAACAAAGAGTGTTAAATTATATTAAATCCTACAGGGCAATTATGATTCGTGCAAAGATAATATTTTGCAGTCAAAGGAAGAAAGACTTCTTGAACCACTTCTATGGTTCTATACTTCTGTTTCTGACGTAAGCTGACCCGTACGGTTTTCGGGTTTTAGACGGACATATATACAGTTTACTTTAGGTTAGCATATATATAAGAGCTAACCAAGGTAAACTAAAGTGTTTTTGTCCTGTAGATACTGCACTTTGTGGACTCTTTTCTCCTTTGACTGCAAAAACCTCTTATAGCCTTATCTCCACCTATAACGTCACTTCACACTGCTGTACCATGCAGTCTGCCATGTACCACCCCATCGGGCTTTGATAAGAATTGTGTTGCAAAGGTACCTGTCATGGCGTTCATCCTGCAAGGTCGGTGCCTGTGGTTTGTCCGTGAAATCTCCACGCTCTGATTGTGGCAGAGGTAGTATTTGACGGCAAAACCTTGCATTGATGAGCCATAACACCTTTTGGGGCAACATAATTCTTTAATCAATCCCGATGGTAGTTGGTTCTACATAAGGGAAGAAAATAAAAATTTTATCTTATGGCTAACATTTGCGACACTCAGTACAAGGTGACAGGCTCACGCAAAGCCGTGGCAGACCTTTGGAACACACTCCAAGAGTTGGAGGTGAACAGTAATAATGTGTATCTGTATCTCTTGGCAGAACACTATGGCATTGACTACGAGAAGAAAGGCATCTCGGTGAGAGGACACATCTATTGGGCAGAGTATGAGGAGAACGTGGAAGACGATTATGCCCTCTTGTCCTTTGACACCGAAAGTGCTTGGTCTTCATGCGACTTGTTCTTTGAGGAGGTGAACAAGGCACTTGGCGATGAACTTTCAATCAGTTGGCGAGAGGTTGAGCCAGGTTGCGACATCTTCTATACGCACGATGAGAACGACTTCTTCCCCGAAGAGTGCTACGTCACTGCATACGGAGAACTCTTTGAGGATTGTGAGGGTGCTTACTCCACCTTTGGTGATGCTATCAAGTTGTGGTGTGAGAAGACTGGTGTCTCACAGGACGGAAGAAGCGAACAGAAGATGATTGACTTCATCAATGAATACGAGTATGAGGCAGAGGACACGAATTTCTGCATCAATCCAATCACATTCGGCTAACAAGGAGGAACGGATATGGCAACGATAGACATGGAGCAGTTGGACGGCGTTGTAGGGTGTTTCTGCACCTTGCTTTATCCCCGAAGAGGTCAGACAGAGGGAACGATTGTCGAGGACTTGGGTTGTGAGGTCATTGTCCAGCTCATCAACGGCAAGGAAGTGACGGAGTACAAGGATGATGTTGTCATCTGTGAATAATCAGGAGAGAGTCTGTTGGCTATGTGGCTTGCAGACTCTTTCTTCCTTTGACTGCAAAAACTCTTTTAGGACAATCCTCCAATGAGGTTATGGCTGTTGTAACTGAAATACCTTGGGAGCAAGTTGTGCGGTTTGCTCACTTGCTCCAGTCCTGTTATAGAAGCGATGCTTCGACACCTGTATAGCGATACGTCGCCAAAGTCCCTTCGCCGTTTTAAGCGTCTCTGTACCTTGTTATAGGAATGGTCATTTCGCCTTTTGGTTTTACTCGTCTGTCTTTTGCGACTCTTCCTTGTCGGACACAGAACTTGGTCTTAGCATGATGACAGTGCTATCGCCAATCCTCTGATGTCTGTCCTCTTTTGGCTTGATGCCTCTATTGCTAAGCTGACCCTTAGGCTTGTCGTTCATCGTGCATCAGTGTTCATGCTCCTCACTCTTCTGATGATACAGCTGTAAGGTCGGATTTCCCGCTTCGTTTCTCCAGGCATACAGCCATAGCAGTGCCCCTGTCTGTTGCATACGGATTGCCTCCTTGCTTACAACCTTTGTTCCATTGTTTGGCCCCGTCTTTTTCTGAATTGAGCTATTTGAAAGCCACTTATTTTTACCATGCAAAGGTAGCGTGATGCTGCGAAGGACTTCCTCCTTCTTGTGTGGCCGCTATCGCTGTGACCAATAAAATAGTGCGTAATCTTCCTTTTTCTCCCTTACCGCCAACGACAAAAAGAGTATTGCGAACGATTTTCATGGTGCTTCCCACATGGTGCCACATCCCTGCTTTTGAATGCATGTAAAAATTAAGTTTCACTTTTAAATTCAATTCAAAATGAAAAAGATCGAGAACAACTTCACAGTTTCAGGTTTCGTAGGTAAGGATGCAGAAATCCGTCAGTTCGCAAACGCCAGCGTAGCACGCTTCTCATTGGCAGTAGGCCGTCAGGAGAAGAACGGCGAGGAAACCAACCGCGTATCGGCTTTCATGAATATGGAGGCATGGCGCAAGAACGAGCACACCGAATCATTCGACAAGCTCACCAAGGGCACGTTGCTCACCGTCGAGGGTTTCTTCAAGCCAGAGGAGTGGACAGACAAGGATGGCGTGAAGCACTCCAGAATCATCATGGTTGCAACCAAGTTCTACGAGTGTCCCGACAAGGAGGAGACTCCTGCGGAAGAGCCGGCCAAGCCAGCAACCAAGAAAGGCAAGAAATAGCCTTTCCTCTCCATAACAAGGCGACCTTCGGGTCGCTTTTGTTTTGCTCAGGGACATCAATCTGCTGTTATAGCGTGTGATAATCTTCTCTAATAACAACCATGTGCATTTATTAACCATAACGGCAACGCCGTCTTCCTTTATTCTAACCACTTCGTCCCTCACCATTTGCGAAACGTCACCAAGATGGTTGGCATACAGATATTCCCGGCTGATGGCGACAAAGTCGCTATTAGCCAAGAAAGACAGTATGCCAAGGTCTGAACGCGAGAGGACTGCCATCTATGCCACAAGATGCCGAAGCCGAGGCTTCTGATAATTGTGTCCTTTACTGGCTATCCACTCGCCTTGATATTCAGACCGTCAATCTTGCGACAGCTTCACTACCCACCCACACCTGCTTTACTATTCTTCTTCTCTTTGACTGCAAAATATTTTCTGTTATAAGCGGTGGTTTCGTCCAAGTGCGTTGTATCGCTTCGCCCCACACCTTCAGAACGGCATTACTGTACGGACACCGCACGAATCCCATGTGACAGGCAGCCAACAATGTCACTATCAGAAACTGACACTTCTGATAACTGCCTTTATTGCTGTCTGGCTGTCCCATTATCGGGCTTCGGCAATGTCCGTGTAATGCCATTCTGCCCACCCATACCACCTTTACCACTAATCAACTGTTTTACAATTTCTCTTCTGCTATACAAGAGGCAGTTCTTGTCCACTCAGGCATATTGAATGTGGCAGACATGTCTGCTACGTCCAATCTGCCTCAGTGTCCTGCGGCAAGGACAAGGCACATTTGTCATGCTGACAGGAGTGCCCGATTTGTCCGTTGCGCAACTGTCTCTTCTTGCCTGATATACGTTACTATCTACTTCTAAATTATACTGCTTTGCCCCACGCCTTTGCGAAGCGTTACATGGTCTGTCGTCATACAGACATCCTTGGCTGATGGCAACACGTTGCTATTAGCCAAAGCTGACAGTATGCCGAAGTACCGACGCGAGAGAATTGTCTGTCCGTGCTACAAGCTATCAAGGCTGAAGCTTTGATGACTTGCATCCCGGTCAGCCAACACACTCGCTTTATGTCGGTACAGCAGACCTGCAAACACTTCACTGCCCACCCTTACTGTTTCAATCTTTCTTCTTACCTCTTTATATATAACACATCATTCCTCTTGCAGCCAATATCAATAATCTTCTTCCAATCAGCGCAGTGGTAGGCATATTTCCTGCAAAGTTAGCCGCGTCTGAGACAATCGTCAAATTCTGCTTGAGGTCTTGTGACTGTGAACAATCTTCCTTTTCCTCGGAAAAGAGTATTCTTCACACATAATTTGTCTTTATGTCTTTTCTTGCGGCTTGTGGGAGCAGAAAATATCCCTCCACAGGCTGAAAGGTCTCGAAAGGAGGGAAGAGAAAGAAACGGTTAAGCGAACGCAGAGGGAATTTATTCACTATGCTGAGCGTAAGTTTCTTCAACGTAGTTAAACAAGTCCAGCGACATGGGCGACAAACTTATTTGTATCACTAAAAATAGAAAGGCAATGAAGATTATCATCCTGCATGATGCTGACGCACGCATCGAGTATCTTGACGTAGCCGACCACCTTCTCGGCTCAGACATCGAGGAGTTCCTCACCAGACAGGGCTTCTCAGTGAACAACATCACATGGCTTGTCACATCGGCAGACCATATCCCAGTGGTTTACCACAAGTATGACATCGACTGCAAGACCGGCGAGGCAACCCACACCAAACGAGAGGCAGAACTGCAAGACCTCACTATCCACGGACAACTCCAGGCATTGCAGCACCGGGAGCAGGACGAGCTGAAAGCGGCTCTTCGCAAGTACGGCACGGAGGTGGACGGAGGCTTTGAGGTGCATTTCGAGGGAGAGCAGCCCATCGTGGCAGGTTATCTCTTTGACGAGCCTCGTGACATCGTCATAGACGCAGCACGTTTGGATGCCGACGGAAACTTGTCGCT
>OGYL01000648.1_pt1 | contig 27759 bp, 23 predicted proteins | sample 1576541 | NCBI WGS metagenome assembly OGYL01 (sample SAMEA3541551, study PRJEB24748) | human gut metagenome | biome: human gut; feature: human-associated habitat; material: faeces | place: China | collected 2012 | reverse complement strand
TGTCGGGGTACCAGGATTCGAACCTGGGACCCCCTGCTCCCAAAGCAGGTGCGCTAACCGGACTGCGCTACACCCCGTTTTTGCTTTCATTGAGTGTTGGTTTATTTCTCAATTGCGAGGCAAAGGTACGACTTATTTTTGAACCACCAAACTTTTGAGATACTTTTTTTGAATTATTTTTCATCTATTTTCGTAACATACTATTAATCAAAGAAATAAAAATGATATTTTTTTCGCACAAAAGGACAAATATTTTTGATCACTCTTTAGTTAATCTTGAATGAATACACAAATTACAAGAAAAGACACAGCCTTTGGACATAATATTAACTGGAATCATTTTTGAATCCAACGAAAATCAGATTCAATTCTCGTTACTTTTAAATCCGATTTCAAACCTATCCTCTTTTTTAATATTCGGATTTTATCCATTAAGCTCTTTTCGGCTATGCGTTCTATAAAAGAGTTGCGTTTTTCGTTCATTAGATTTGTCCAACTAACCAAATTTGTGTTTCTTTGTACATTCATTAAATAAAGTAACAATATGTCTTTAAATAAAGTTATTCTTATCGGAAATGTGGGAAAAGATCCGGATGTCCGTTACTTCGACAGCGGTTCGGCTATTGCCAGTTTTCCACTTGCCACCTCAGAAAGAGGATATACCTTAGCTAATGGAACTGTTATCCCTGAACGTACAGAGTGGCATAATATCGTTGCCAGAAGAGATTTAGTCTCTTTTGTAGAAAAATGGGTAAAAAAAGGATCCGGTCTTTATGTAGAAGGGAAAATCCGGACCAGAACTTACGATGACCAAAATGGTATCAAACGTTATGTAACCGAAATCCATGCCGACCGTATTGAATTTTACAGTACAGGATCTCGTCCTGCTGATTCGTCTATGGCACAAACTGCCACAAACACGAGCAACACCATGGCTCAGCCTGTACAACCCAATACCGGTTATCAGCAGCCTGGAACGGCCATGCAATCGCCGTCCCCATCATTTTCAGAATCAAATGAAGCAGATGATCTGCCATTTTGATCATGTCTAACTAAAAGAAAATTCCTTGGACTCAGATTATATATCAGAAATATTTAGCCAAGTAGGTGTACAGGATCTGACAGCAGGTCCTGTCATCGCCTTGGCACTGGCTGTTTTACTTTTATTTGCCTCAGGTTTTATCTCAGCCTCCGAAGTTGCTTTCTTTTCTTTAAAGCCTAACGATATCAACCGAATCAAAGAAGGGAATCATCCCGCTGATTCTGTAATTCTGGATTTACTCAACAATTCCGAGTTTCTATTGGCCACAATCTTAATAGCCAATAATTTCGTCAATGTAGCCATCGTCATGTTATGTACATATGGTATCAACGAATGGCTGGACTTTTCGAATGTTCCCATGCTTGGATTTGTGTTGGAAACAATCGTCCTGACATTCCTCTTGTTATTGTTTGGGGAGATCATGCCTAAAATATACGCAAAGCAAAACACTTTGCCTTTCATCCATAAGGCAGCGCCTACCCTGCTGAACATCCGGAAGATTTGTAAGCCTCTGGCAGCATTGTTGGTTCATTCTACTTCTACCATCAACAAAACATTGGCTAAAAAGAAATATGATATTTCGGTAGATGAATTGAGCAAAGCTCTCGAATTAACTTCCAAAGCTATTCCGGAAGAAAAAGAGATGCTGGCCGAAATCATCAAATTCTATAACAAGACAGCCGATGAGATCATGACTTCCCGACTGGATATGGAAGATCTCGATATCAAGGCTAATTTCAAGGAAGTCATTGATACGATTATCAAGTGTGGATATTCACGTATTCCGGTTTATTCTGGTACAGAAGATAATATCAAAGGCATCTTGTATATCAAAGATCTTCTGCCTTATCTGGACAAGCCTGAAACCTTCCGGTGGCAAAGTCTGATCAGACCTGCTTACTTTGTGCCTGAGACGAAAAAGATTGACGACCTGCTGGAAGAATTCCGGACTAACAAAATACACATGGCTATCGTTGTGGATGAGTTCGGAGGTACTTCGGGTATCGTAACGATGGAAGATATTCTGGAAGAAATTGTCGGTGAAATCTCGGATGAGTACGATGAAGATGAAAAGCAATACATCCGACTGGCCGACGGCAGTTATATCTTTGAAGCGAAAATCCAGCTTACGGATTTCTTCCGGGCTACTGATACGGATCCGGCCGACTTCGAAAAGATCACTGAAGAAGTGGAGACTTTGGCAGGATTACTGCTTGAAATCAAAGGAGACTTTCCGCGTCGGCGGGAAGTTATTGAATACAAGAATTATCGTTTCCAAATATTGGAAATGGATAATCGCCGTATCCTGAAAGTAAAATTCAATGTGATTAACGCCTCGGAAGATGACAAAGAAGAGGAATAAAAAATATGGTTTAGCCGTCCGAGCAGGAATGTTTCTCACATTAGCAATCGGGATTGGCTGTACAGATTATAGTCCCAAACCCAGAGGCTATTTTCGTATTGAGCCGAAGAAAGCTACATATATGCCATTGTCTCTTCCGTCTTTGCCCTATTCGTTTGACATTTCGCAGGAAGCAAAAGTGGATTCGTCGGTATTGGCTGAAAAGAACGGATGGGTCAATCTGGCCTATCCCGAACTGCATGCTACTATTTATTGCAGTTACCTGCGAGGAAAACAAATAGGACAATCGCTGCAAGACAGTTATAAGCTGGTCGACAGACAACAGCGTATCCAGGACGTTCAAGAAAAAGTCTTTGAGAATCCGGAGAAACAGGTATATGGTTCGTTATTTCTCTTAAAAGGAGATTGTATCTCTCCCATTCAATTCCATCTGACGGACAGTACCGATCATTTTTTCCGAGGTTCTGTTTACTATGCCTTTGAACCGAAAGCCGATTCCATCGCTCCAGTTACCCAATATCTGATTCAGGATGTCATGCACCTGATGGAAACCTTTAATTGGAAAGAATAGACATGTCCGTTTTATCAATTATACCTCCCATTGGCATTTGGAAGATGGAAGAGACGACCGAAGAAATGTGGTCGCTCCTCCAGCAAAAAGCATGGTACCTGCCGGAGTTCAGCCGTCTTAAAGCGGAACAACGCCAGAAAGAATGGCTAGCCACCCGCTTGTTGTTGAAAGAAATGCTCGGACACGAAGCCATTATTCATCATCATCCGAATGGAGCTCCTTACCTGTCCGATGCGGAAAAGAAGCAGATCAGTATCTCGCACACCAAAGATTTTGTTGCCATCATGCTGACAGATGCCACCCAAATGGCAGGAATTGATATCGAATACCGGTCTGAACGTATCCGGAAAGTCAGAAGCCGGTTTCTCAATGCCGAAGAAGAACTATTCATTGATCCGGCTCATGAAACGGAACATCTGCTTATCTGCTGGTGTGCGAAAGAGACCTTATATAAAATAATAAACCGGCAGGAAGTGGACTTCTGCCGGCATTTACATATTCAGCCTTTCTCTTACGGTGAGCAAGGTACACTGATTACCTTCGAAACCTGTAGTGAATCAACTCAACACGTTGTTCTTCAGTACCGCGTAGAGAAAGATTTTGTCATCACCTGGGTAAAAAATCCCTGACTTAACGCTGCCAAATTTCCCATGCAGCAAAAGCCTGGAGCAGCAACATCTCCAATCCGTTCTTGACGACAGCACCTTGTTCTTTTCCTTTACGCATAAACAAGGTTTCATCCGGATTATAGAGCAAATCGTACAACAGATGGTCTGGTGTCAGCAATTCATACGGGATCTTCGGACAAGCATCTACATTCGGGAACATACCTAATGGAGTTGTATTGACGATTACTTTATACTGTTGCATAATTTCCGGAGTAATCTCTTCATACGTAATACAATATTCCTTTTTCGTACGCGAAACAAACGTAGAACCTACTCCCAGTTGTTTCAATCCTTGAACAACAGCTTTGGAAGCACCACCGGTTCCCAAGATCAAAGCCTTTGAATGCTTTTCGGTCAATAGAGGCTCGATAGACTGCTTGAAACCGATAATATCCGAATTATAACCCACCAGTTTGGTCTTTCCAAAAAGGCCTTTCGTAAACTTGATCACATTTACGGCGCCAATCAGACGGGCGTCTTCGTCCAGATCATCCAAATACGGTATAACTTGTTCCTTATAAGGTATCGTTACATTCAACCCGTTCAGTTCCGGGTTCTCTTTCAATACTTCTTTCAAGTCCTTAATTGTCGGGATTTCGAAATTAAGGTACTGGGCATCGATCTTCTCTGATTCAAACTTCTGGTTAAAGTAATTACAGGAAAAAGAATGTCCCAACGGATATCCTATCAAACCATACTTCTGCATAACTAGCCTATTATTATTTAGTTCCTGTATACAACGAACAAATTCCGAAAGTTAAAGTACGCGCTTTCGCCTCTTTGTATCCGACTCTGGTTAACAAATCAGTCATTACCTTACCTTGCGGAACTACTTGAATAGAAGCTGGTAAATAATCGTATGCAGCCTTTTCCTTCGAAACAAACCGACCAACCGTCGGAATGACCACTTTCGAATAAAGCTGATAAAGCTGCTTCATCGGAAATGATTCGGGTGTGGAAAGTTCAAGAATCATCAGATGTCCTCCGGGTTTGGTTACCCGGTACATTTCCCGCAATCCTTTTTCTATATCCTCAAAGTTCCGTACGCCGAAGGCAGCCGTTACTGCATCAAATGTATTATCAGCAAATGTCAATGCGGTGCAATCCTGGTATTCGAATGAGATATGGTCTTGCAAACCGGCATCCTTTACCTTCTGCCGTCCAATCTCCATCATACCTTCCGATATATCTGCACCGATAATCATGTCTGCGTGCAATTGTTTCTGCATCGCAATAGCCAAATCCCCAGTTCCCGTCGCAATATCCAAGATCTGCTTCGGTGAATAAGGGCGCAGAAAGCGAATCCCCTTTCTGCGCCACCCTTTATCAAAACCGAATGACAATGTATGGTTCAGCAAATCATATTTTCCGGCGATCGCGTCAAACATACGTCTGACCTGTACTCCTTTATGTTCATCCTGATTATAGGGTAAAATCTTTTCCGAACCGTACTGCGTCATATCGTCACTTTCTTATCGTTTGTTCAAATAGTCTGTTACATTCTTTTCGATACGCTGAGCCAGGTTATCGGTATCTTCCTTCTCGAAAGTTTCGCCGGTGATGTGTTCATACAGCTCAATGTAACGGTTGCTGATGCCTTCTACAATTTCAGGAGTCATTTCCGGAACTGTCTGTCCTGCCTTGCCCTGGAATCCGTTGTCCATCAACCATTCACGAACGAATTCTTTTGACAGCTGCTTCTGCGGTTCGCCTTTGGCAAAGCGGTCTTCGTATCCTTCCAGGTAGAAGTAACGAGAAGAATCCGGAGTATGGATTTCGTCCATCAGATAGATTTCACCGTTGTGCTTACCGAATTCGTATTTGGTATCAACCAGAATCAAGCCGCGTTTTTCAGCGATTTCACTGCCTCTCTTGAATAAAGCCAAGGTATATTTTTCCAGCAAGGCATATTCTTCCGGTGTAGCCAAACCACGGGCCAGGATTTCTTCCTTCGAGATGTCCTGATCGTGTTCTCCGATTTCAGCTTTGGTAGTCGGAGTAATGATCGGTTCCGGGAAACGCTGGTTCTCACGCATGCCTTCCGGAAGCTTTACGCCGCAGATTTCACGTACACCGCTCTTGTAAGCACGCCAGGCGCTTCCACACAAATAACCACGGACAATCATTTCTACCGGGAATCCTTCGCAACGTACACCGACTGTTACCATCGGATCGGGAGTAGCCAACTTCCAGTTCGGGCAAATATCCGTTGTTGCATCCAGGAACTTGGCAGCAATCTGGCTTAACATCTGTCCTTTGAATGGAATACCTTCAGGCAGAATCACGTCAAATGCAGAAATACGGTCGGTAGCTACCATGACCAGCAAATCGTCACCTACACTGTACACATCACGTACTTTACCATGATAAACACTCTTCTGACCCGGAAAGTGAAAATCTGTTTTTACTAAAGCTGTTTTCATAACTTAATCTATTTTATTTTCTGTATGACTTGTATCCTTTTTAGCGGCACGAAGCTTACTCTTGTCAAACTTGTCGTAAGCTTCCACAATACGCTGTACCAGCTTGTGCCGTACAATATCTTTCTTGTTGAACTCTACCCGTCCGATGCCCGGTACATTTTTCAATATGCCCATCGCTTCCTTCAATCCGGAAGTAGCCGAGGCCGGCAAATCGATCTGTGTCATATCGCCCGTCACGATCATCTTGGCATTCATGCCGAGGCGTGTCAGAAACATCTTGATCTGATGGGTGGTCGTGTTCTGGGCTTCGTCCAGGATAATAACGGCATCATTGAGGGTCCGCCCACGCATAAAGGCCAAAGGCGCAATCTGGATGACATTGTTTTCCATATATTCCTTCAGCTTGACAGCCGGAATCATATCTTGCAAGGCGTCGTAGAGCGGTTGCAAGTACGGATCGAGTTTGTCTTTCATCTCTCCGGGCAGGAATCCCAGCTTCTCTCCCGCTTCCACCGCCGGACGGCTCAGGATAATCTTGCGCACTTCCTTATTCTTCAGGGCTTTCACGGCAAGGGCAATGGCCACAAAGGTTTTTCCCGATCCGGCAGGACCCGTCGCAAAGACCAGGTCGTTTTCCTCAAAAGCCTTGACCAGCAGTTGCTGGTTTTCGGTCCGCGCGGTAATGGGTTTGCCGTTCATCCCGTGGATAATCAAATTCTCCTGTTTGACCACGGTCGGCCCTTTTCCCTTCACAATGTCGATGATGACTTCCTCGCTCAACGAGTTGAATTCTTCGCAGTACTTTTCAATTTCACGAATCTTCTTTAAAAACAGTTCCGATTCCTCTTCATCGCCAATTACTTTCATCACGTTGCCTCTGGCCACAATCCGAAGCTTGGGGAACAGCGTCTTGATGAGCTGCATATTGCTGTTATTCACACCATAAAATATGACCGGATCAACCGTCTCAAGAATATAAATTCGTTCAATCATTCAGTTTTTATTTTAGTTAGAAAGAAATGCACGTTGCTTTCTTTTTTGAATAGGCAAAATTAAAAATAAATTTCCAAAATTAGTCGCTTCCGAATGGAATATTCCGTGGCTTCGCCGATGTGGTTCGGATAAGGATTGATGGCAGAGAAAGAAATAAGAGTTTTGGAAGAAAGAGAAGTTATTAGCATTTTTATAAGGAGACGCAACGTTGCGTCAACCGGTAGCGCAGCTAAGCGAAGACACCGTTCGCAACTAAGCGAAGACATCATTCGCAACTAAGCGAAGACATCATTCGCAACTAACCGAAGGCACCATTCGCAACTAAGCGAAGGCTTCATTCGCAACGGGGCGAAGACCGCCTTCGCTTACTTAGTGGTTATTCAACTTTCAATGGCACCGGGCAAACGAGGGTACGCGGATTCTTTAATAAACTGTTCCCGCTGGCAAAATAGGTTTCAATCTCCAGCCGGTAATTGCCTGCCAATAAACCGGTCGGGAAGATGAAGATGATTTTCGACGGGTCATTCACTCCTAATACTTTCACTTCTTCGGCCGATTCGCCCTCATTATACAAGCGGAAATGACCGATGCCGCTGCCATCGGCATTGAGGCATTTGATCTTCGAGCCGGTAACTTCCACCATGCCGCCCGGCGTAACGGTTCCATCGGTCTTGCCGGAGGTGAGGTCTTTCACGCGGTCAATCTTCGCGCCGCCCAGTTCCTGCACGCTGTCAATGTAAAGCTTCACGCCGGCCAATCCATCTTTTACAATCTGGTTGACGGTTACATTCACCCCGCATTTCATACCTTTGTCGTCCAGCACCTCGCCGTGCGAATCGAACGAGCCGGTGATGGTGGGCGAGAAACGCACGTTCTCGGTCATGACCGGGTAACCGGAGTAGAGGATGTGGCGGATCTTCTCTTCCACCAGCTTCATGATGCTGAGGATGGTATCCAAACGATATTCGGTACGTTCGCGTACAATCTCTTTGGCGATGTACTCCAGCGACTTGGTATCACTGAATGTCTTGACGGAAGCGGTATAATCGTCCGTCCGTTCCGTAATCTTGTTTTCCCGCAGCTCCACGGGCCAAACATACTCTTGTTTTTTGTTTTCGTCAGCCATAATAGAATGGATTTAGAAAGTTAATATATTTAGATGATGTCAGGCTGTTTTTCCTGACACCATCCATAAATGAGTTATTTAATTGAAAAAGGGATGTAAACGGATAACATCAGGTCAGAAAAATGGCCGCGACGCCCCATAGCCGGTCCGTCATTAAAATGTTTCAGTACATCCAATAAACCATATTGGTAAGATAGACCTAACTCACAGCGTTTGCTAATGCGATACCCTAATTTAGCTACAATACTAACATCAAATACAGTTTGAGGTTGTACATAGAGTGTTGGTGCAGCACCAAAACCTGCGTGAAACTTATCCGTAATCCGGTAATTCCATGTGGCAGTTACAGAAATTGGCATAATGAAATCGGTAAAACTTTCTCCGGGGGAAATAACATAATCTCCGGGTTTTACTTTGTCGATATCTCCAAGTTGAGCAGCTTTGTATTTATAGACCTGCATTCCTTGGAATCCGATCGTTGCATCCAAATCAATAAACGACTGTTGCTGGGGGAAGAAACGGAATCGATACCCGATCATTCCATTTCCTTTCACGTCATTAATATAGCCATAACGAGGTTCGGGACTATATACCGATCCGTCTTGCATGGGGAAACCGACGCCTCCACCTACCAATAATCCATGCTCCACTTTCTGTGCAAAGACAGAAGAAGAAATTAATAATAATAGGAATAATAACTTATTCATTTTATATAATTTAGTACTATAAGAAAACCAATTATTTATCGTCAAACAGAATTTTATTATAGATTTAATGTATTAGTATCATCCGTTTATCTTTTATATTCTCAATGTATTTTTTCGTAAATCAATTCTGTTTGACTACAAGGAAAACTACATCTAAAATATATAGTTTTATCTTCCACTACAACGGACTGTCGTATATCCTTTAATTGGAATTTCATTAGACCAAATTTCCAAAGGTCCTCCAAGCCCATAATTACCTTTACTATCAGCCGCAACAGAGAACATTGGATTATCTTCAGCTGAAACCTTTCCGTAAACATGTATTTTTAATTCATCCTTCTTAAAAGAAGTCGAAACAATCTGTTGGTTTATATTATATTGAAGGCATTGTAGATCATAACTTAAGAACACATCTGCATGATGCTTTTTCCATAAAACTTTCTTTTTTTGACTAAGAAGTTCTGCACCAAAAACCCCTAATTGCCTATTAAGATAATCAAGCGTATAACCAACAAACTCAGGTATAATTCTAACCTTTACATAATCACCCCCAGGAATTTGATATTTGGTTTCAGCCTTGTTTATACTTGTATCATCTGTATGCTCATTAGATCCTAATGCCATCACTGGAGATCCAAAAACTTCTTCAGGCGTATATTGTGGTACATTTATTAAACTATCCCCTATAAAGAATATACCTTGTCTATTAGTAAAATATCTATACATTGAAGTTTTATAGTTGGGAATAAAATCTGTTGAATCATAAGGATTAAACAAAAAAACATCTGCATATTTCTGTTTAAAATTCTCAATTTGCTGATGAGGGAAAGCTTGGTTTAGATCCTTTTCGTAATTATCCACAATAGCTTCTTGTTCTTTTTCGGCCTCTTCCATAATATCCATCTGGCTAATGAAGCCTAGTTTAGAAAACATACTCCTTTTTTCTGAACTAGAGGCATATGTTATTTCTGAAACTATTTCTTTAAATATAGAATCGTTATCAAATCTGATGCAACCTTCTCCATTATAATCTATAACCTGAAATCCTTCTTCTATAAGACTTCGAGTTTGTAACTTTCCACTCTCACTAGGTTGGATTGTATTCTCCAAATCTTCCGTACAAGAAAACATGAAGAAACTACTTGCAATTGTTGCTAATAATACATTTTTCATCTTTACTTGAATTTTTATTTATACGTTAAAAATTAATTTCTCCATACACTAAATTTATTCCATCCGTTATAGAAACAGTGCCATTCTGAACAGACTCATCTAAGAATACCGTCCAAGTAGGCGTATTACCAGTAGTTACCGTTTCCTGATAAACCGTTTTTCCAGACGCATCCGTCACAGTTACTACTATATCGCCCAAATCTTCTGCAAACTCTAACGTAAGTTCTCCGGTTGTTTCTTCAATGTTCCCTTTAATAGGAATATTGGAATTAATAGATTTTCTAGTGATATTCCAATCTCCTGCAAAATGAATTTCTCGCTTAGCTAATACCGGAATCGATATTAGGCAAGCCATCACCAATGCGATTAATCTTTTCATCTTATACATATACATTTTTGTTTTAAAATTCGATGGCAAAAGTATAATTGGTTTGTAGGTTAAACAAAAGAAATGGATATTTCGACTAAGATATAGTTTAATTGATTATCAATACATTAAAACATAAAAAGTAAGATATAGATATGTTTTTAGTTTAGAGTTTGATAAAATATGGTAGATTATTTCAGTTCCAATAAAAAATCACAGAGTTTCTGAGAAGGGTTTTGGATCTGTAATTTTTTACGGATATTCCGACGATAGGTATTGACTGAATTAATGGCAACATTCAATAAAATGGCCTCTTGGTTTGTATCAAATTTAAATAAAGACAAATAACAAAGTTTTTCTTCAGAACCTTTTAATCCAATTGTAAGGATTACCTTTTCTACAGCCGGATAAAGTGTTCGGACTTGTTCACGAATAGCATTCCAGTCTTTGTCCGTCAATGGAGACTGAGTGGCATTGGGATTAACTTTCCGAACTAATGTTTGCAAACGTTTAGTAATGGGTGAAACCTCCCAAATGGAACGGGTCTGCAAGCCGATCTCCTCTTCTTTCTGATGGATTTCTGCTACTTTCTTCTCGTACAGAGCCTGCCATTCTACCTTTTGTTGAGACATTTGCCGGCTTAACAATTCCAACTCCAATTGCTTCTGCTGTAAATCATTCTTCAATGTTAATAAGGTGTTATTTTTCTGTTCCAAAATCAAGGCCTGCTGATAAATACATTTATTCTTGCGCTCTAAACGGGCTTTATAATGAAAATAAAGATAGAGAGTTAATAATACAACGATAGCCAGAAATGCTGTCCGCCGGGTTTTAACTGTCCTCAATTGGGCATTGTCTGACAAAAGCAAACTATACTTGTACTTATCTTCCAATCCATTTATTTCAGCATTGTTTCTTAACCATAAAATGGAATCAGATACAGTAATAAAATTTTCCAATTCGGCTAATGCTTTTGTCGTATTTCCAATCTGTTTTTCAATTAGATAATACTGATATGGTAATTCTATAGCTGTACCCTTATTAATCGTAGGACGTTCTGCTTGTTTCAAATACAAACGAGCCTGCTCATAATTCTGTTTTGACAACTCAAGTTTTGCTAACGCTAAATAACTGGGAGCTGATTCCTCCAAATCATATTTAATAGCTTTTTGCAAGTATTTTTTTGCCAATATTTCATTTCCTCTTGTTTTATAAATATTCCCTAAACCATTTAATATACAAGCTCTATCCACAGAATCCCCATACAAAACCACCATCGAATCCGCACGTAGCATGTAGGCTAAAGCGATATCTAGCGAGTCCATAAAGGTATAATTCCGACTGGCATCTATAAATGCAATACCTTCGCTGCGATGGTTTCCGGCCTGCCGGAAATAACGGGATGCCGTCAGGTATTTCTCGACAGCCTGCTGGTACATGCCTTGAAACTGATACACATCACCCATATAGCTGGAAATATAGCCCGACTGGTTCGGCTTGTTTTCCATAATACTTTGCTGCAAGGCTTCGGTATAAGTCCGCAAGGCGGCTTCCTGGTCCTGATCGTCCATATAGGTACGGCCTAAATAAAGGGCGGCTTGCATCTGTTCATCTATTGTGCCGTGTCGTTTCATATATCGGTATGCCCGCTCCATTTGGGGCACATAAGGCAACGACGTACCAATCGAATCAGCCAGTTGGCATAACATGAGGCACCAGCGTGCATTGACTTCCGGACTTAACAACTCTGGATGGGCAACACTGTCTGCCAACAGGACATGAGCCGCCTCGGGATCAGACTGCATCAAAGGTGCTGCCTGTTCCATCTGCCGGATGGCGTTGCGGTCTGCTTCATTGGTGCAGCCTTGCATGATCCAGCCCAGAGCGATGATTAAAAGTGCCAGAAAAATTCTCATGGGCACAAAGATAGAGTGTTTTTCCCGATTTCCTAAATACGAAAGAGGATAGTTTTCGCCCAACAGGCAGCAAGCTCAAGAAGTAAAAACACCAAAACTTAAAACTTATTTCTTATTTTTGCATGGAATAACAATGGTATAAAGAATTATAAAATGAAGAACTTGAAAGCATGTTTATTGGGCCTTTCTGCCGGATTGCTGACGCTGGCTATCATGCCATCGTGTAAAGAAGAACGAGGCCCATTGAAACGTATCTGGTATAACGGAAGTTACAACCGTGACTTCAACGACTTGAATGATGTACAACTGGAAATGGCCAAGAAGATAGGAATCAAGCCTGCCACAACACGCGAAGAGGCCGAAGAGGTAAAACACGAAATGGAAGAAATCAAGACCAATGAGTATTACGAAGTAGAAGAACTCACCCACTCGATTCCGTACCTGATTCCGCAAGCCGCCGAACTGCTGCACGACATCGGGAAGAACTTCCAGGACTCGCTGACTAATCTGAACGCGTCTCTCTACAAAGTCAAAGTAACCAGTGTTACCCGCACCGTTACCGACGTCAAGAAACTAAAGAAAAGAAACTCCAATTCGTCGGTCAATTCTACCCACCAGTATGGTACGACATTCGATATTTCGTGGGTCCGCTATACGAAGGTAGATGAAAAAGACACCCTGAATATTGATAAAGACGAGCTGAAAATGGTATTGGCCATGGTCTTGCGTGACTTGAAACGGGAAGACCGCTGCTACGTCAAGCACGAACGCCGGCAGGGTTGCTTCCACATCACCGTGAAAGACGGAGAATAAAACAAAGAAGCTAGCGATACCGGAGAATGCTCCTGCCTCGCTAGCTTTTATTGTATACGATTCATTCCATTCGCTTCCGGCAGCACCACCACGAGAACAGGAAACGGCAGCCGGTAATTATCAGTGCCAACGCCAAGCCGGTATAGAACACGGCGATAAACGATCCCGGCAATAATTGAAACAGCCGGACACAGACACCCAATGAAATCATCACGCCCACCACCAGCCAACTTTTCCCATCAAAGAAAGAAAAGACGGGATTCTTTTCCGGTTTGTGAATAATCCGAAGCGTATGCTTGCGGTATAGATTCTGAAAGATAAACCCTAAGAAGACGAAGAATATCACCAGCATCTCGGACAACTTAAACAAGAAGTATCCGGGATTGTCCATCCAATAGCGAATACCCAAACGCAGCACGTTAACTCCGGCCAGTGTCCAGAAGAGACCGGCCAACAGCAACAACGTTTCTCTGCTTACTCGATAAGGCATATTCTTACAGCAACTGGATAAACAATAAGCCCAAAACAACAGAGACCACCGTAGCAATCAATCCCGGCATCATAAAAGAGTGATTCAAAACGTACTTTCCAATTCGGGTAGTACCGGTCTGATCGAAGTTAATGGCAGCTACCACAGTCGGATAGTTCGGGATAAAGAAATAACCGTTTACTGCCGGGAACAAAGCGATCAGCATCCAAGGAGAAATACCCAGCGCAATACCTAAAGGCAACATCGCCCGGATCGTAGCCGCCTGACTGAACAAGAGGATGGACATGACAAACAGAGCCAAACCAAACAACCAGGGCATCTGCGTCACAATATCGACAATTCCGCTCTTCAGTTCTGCCATATTACCGGCAATGAAGGTATCGCCCATCCAGGCAATACCGAAGATCGCCACGACTGCCTGCATACCGGCTGAAAAGACCGAACCTTGAGCCGCCTTGATTCCATCCGTCCGTGTCACCAGCAAGATCAACGCAGCAGCCGACAACATCAGGATTTCTATAATATGCGACATTTCCATGACTACAACACCCGACTCCAGTTCAAACCGTGGGCGCAAAGATTCCATCGAACCAAATAAGACAATCCCCAAAGTAGCCAGCAGGAACAATGCCACAGCCCAGCCTGCTTTCTTCGGATCGGCCACCTCTTTGGCTTTATAATGACTATCCGACAATTCGCCATTGGCCAACCGGCGCTGGTATTCCGGATCGTCTTTCAACTCTTTTCCTACCCGCAGTGAATACAAGGCACCAGCCAAAACGCCTAACAATGTGCAAGGTACCGAAATCTTCAGGATATCCATCAAGGAAATGTCATATCCGGCCAGCAAACTCAGCAAGGCTACCGTCGCTGCCGAGATCGGACTGGCTGTAATAGCCTGCTGCGAAGCGATTACGGCTATCGCCATCGGCCGTTCGGGACGTATTTTCGTATCTCGTGCTACCTCGGCAATCACCGGAAGAACCGAATAAGCCACATGTCCGGTTCCGGCTACAAAGGTAAAGAAGTAAGTCACCAGCGGACTCAACAGCGTAATCTGTTGCGGATTCTTTCGGAGCAGCTTCTCAGCCCATTTTACCATCAGGTCCAAGCCTCCGGCCGCCTGCATACAACTGGCTGCCGCAATGACGGCAACAATCATCAACATCACATCAATCGGAGGCGCTGTTGGAGCCAGTCCAAAAACAAATGTCAGCACAGCCAACCCGATTCCACCCATCACTCCTAATCCGATTCCACCGATCCGGGCACCTATCACGATGGCCACCAGCACGAAAAATAATTGTAACAGCATATAAATAATGATTTAAACATTGCATGCAACAGGACGAAATGCCACATTTGTGTTGCGAGTATGCAAATATACGCTATATTTGTAGGATAGACAAATAAACTAATTAACACAACTCACGTATGAAAAGAACTTGTATGCTATCCCTCATGGGAATCATCGGATTTCTTTCCAGCGTTTCTGCCCAGGTCAGAACAGAGTTTCTGTTGGAAAAGGGCTGGAAATTTACCCGCGAAGACAATCCTGAATCCGTTCAACCTTCATTCGACGACAGCCAATGGCAGTCGGTTACCGTTCCTCACGACTGGGCCATTTACGGTCCGTTCAGTATTCACAACGACAAGCAGAATGTTGCCATCTCACAAGACGGACAAAAGGAAGCTATGGAACATGCCGGACGAACCGGAGGTCTGCCTTTTGTCGGTGTCGGCTGGTATCGGACTACACTGGATATTCCTCAATTCGCTCCCGGTAAAAAGGCCTTCATTCTTTTCGACGGAGCGATGAGTCATGCCCAAGTATATATAAATGGTAAGAAAGTAGGCTATTGGCCTTACGGGTATAACTCATTCTGGTTTGACATCACACCTTTCATCGAGGCCGGGAAAAGCAACACGCTGGCTGTCCGCCTGGAAAACATGCCGGAATCTTCCCGTTGGTATCCGGGAGCCGGTTTATATCGGAACGTACACGTAGTCGTAACGGAAGATGCTTATATTCCTATTTGGGGAACTTACATTACAACTCCGCAGGTGAATGATAAGTTTGCCCGCGTCAGAGTTGAGACAAAAGTCAATCTGCCGGAGCAGGCTGATCCGAGCCAATACCGTATCAAGACTATCTTATGCAAACCGGACGGCAGTCGGTTGCAAGAGAAAATACAACCTCTCACCGACATTGTTTACAACAAAGACGTGTTGGTGCAGGAGTTTATCGTAGAAGATCCGGAACTCTGGTCGCCCGAACATCCTACTTTATACACAGCCATTTCGAATGTCTATAAAGGAGAAGATCAGCTGAAGGATGAATATACAACCCGGTTCGGTATCCGTTCCATCGAAATTATCCCCGACAAAGGTTTCTTCCTGAACGGACAACGTACCGTATTCAAAGGTGTTTGCAATCACCATGATTTAGGTCCGTTGGGTGCTGCGGTCAATGATGCAGCCATCCGCCGGCAAATCCGGATGCTGAAAGACATGGGTTGTAATGCGATCCGAACTTCCCACAACATGCCAGCTCCCGAACTGGTCCGTGCCTGCGACGAGATGGGAATGATGCTGATGGCCGAAAGCTTCGACGAATGGGACAAAGCGAAATGTGCCAACGGCTATCATACCTTGTTTGACGAATGGGCCGAAAAAGACCTGACAAACCTTATCCATCATTATCGGAACAATCCGAGTGTCGTGATGTGGTGTATCGGCAATGAAGTACCGACGCAATGGGACGAAGGCGGTTGTAAAGTAGCCCGCTTCCTGCAAGACATCTGTCACCGGGAAGATCCTACCCGACCGGTTACCCAAGGTATGGATGCGCCGGATGCTGTTGTCAACAACAACTTTGCTGCCATCATGGATGTTCCGGGATTCAATTATCGCCCGTTCCGTTATCAGACCAATTACGCCAAACTGCCGCAACAAGTCATTTTGGGAAGTGAAACGGCTTCGACAGTCAGTTCAAGAGGCGTCTATAAATTCCCGGTTGAACGAAAAGCCATGGCCGTTTACGATGACCATCAGAGTTCATCATACGACGTAGAACATTGCAGCTGGTCAAACCTGCCGGAAGATGACTTTATCCAGCACGAAGACCTGCCCTATTGCATGGGCGAATTTGTGTGGACCGGCTTTGACTACCTGGGAGAACCGACTCCGTATTATACCAATTGGCCCAGCCACAGCTCGCTGTTCGGTATCATCGACCTGGCCGGTATTCCGAAGGATCGTTATTACCTGTACCGCTCTCACTGGAATAAAGGCGAAAAGACCTTGCACATTCTGCCTCATTGGAATTGGGAAGGACGCGAGGGCGAAGTAACACCGGTCTTTGTTTATACCAATTATCCTTCGGCCGAACTGTTTATCAATGGAAAGAGCCAAGGCAAACGGACAAAAGACCTCAGCGTTGAAATAGACAGCAGTTATACCGAAGCAGCTCAAAAGAGCTTCGAACGACAGAAGCGTTACCGCCTGATGTGGATGGATACGAAATACGAACCGGGCACTGTAAAGGTGGTTGCTTATGATGAAAATGGGAAGGCCGTAGATGAAGCAGAAATCCATACAGCCGGCAAGCCGCATCACATCGTTCTGACAGCCGACCGCGATCAGCTTCAGGCTGATGGAAAAGACTTGTCGTTCATCAATGTCAAGATTGTGGATAAAGACGGAAACTTCTGTCCGAATGAAACCCGACAAATCAAATTCAAGGTGAAAGGCGCCGGAACCTTCCGGGCTGCTGCCAACGGAAACAGTGCCAGTCTGGAATCATTCCAAGAACCGCAAATGAAGTTATTCAGCGGACAACTCACAGCCATCGTACAGTCTGCAGAAGAAGCCGGAACAATTACGTTCGAAGCTTCTGCTCCTGGAGTCAAGAGTGCGAAACTGATCTTGAAAGCCGAATAAGAAGTGAAAAGAAAGGCACGAATTTCACATCTAGAAAACAGGTGAAATTCGTGCCTGAATATATCCGGGAATCAAATGATTCCTTTTGGATTACTTACTTCTTCTCGTCAGGATAGGTAAACGGAAGGAAACGGACCAGAATCAAAACCGGTATGGCGGCAAACAGAACCACAATAAAGTACTGCGCATAACCCAACCAGTCACTCAAGAAACCACTGATCATTCCCGGAATCATTACACCCAGATTCATAATTCCCGACGCAAAAGCATAATGCGCCATCTGATGTTTTCCGGGAGCTACCTGTTGCATCATAAACAACGTCAGTCCGACAAACCCGAATCCGTATCCGAAGTATTCAAACGTGATGGCACCACCGATCAACCAAGGAGAATCCGGCTGGTAAAGAGCCAACAAAGGATAAACGACGAACGGGAAGTTGAATACGCAGCACAAGGTAAACAACGTCTTCTTCAATCCGCTATGAGAAATGTAATAACCGGCCATAAAAGAACCCAGCACAAAGGCTGCCGCTCCAAACGAACCATAATACAATCCGATCTGTTGCTCGGTCAGACCTAATCCACCATCAGCCAAAGGAGCTTTGAGGAACAAGGGAACGATCTTCATCACCAAACCTTCTGCAAAACGATACAGAATGATAAACAGAATATATAAGGCAATATACTTCTTCTGAAAGAATGTAAGGATCACATCCTTCAAAGCATTCCATGTATCTGCGGCAGAAGTAACCCGATTCTCTGATACTGCTTTATCGCTTGGCAACATCTTCCAGTGGTATAATCCCAGCAAGAGCATGATAGCTCCACAGCAACCCATGATCAACATCCAGGCCTGAACGACACCCACATGTTCAATCAAATAACCGGCCAGATACACCAAACCGCCGGTAGCCGCCAGCTTCGCCACATTATAAAAAGCTCCTTGCCAGCCGATATACTTGGCTTGATCGTCTTTATCCAAAACGGCCATATAGACACCGTCGGTTGCCACATCATGCGTGGCACCGCTGAAGGCAATCACGGCCAATAAGGCAATGGATACCGCAAAGAAGTTCGGCAACTGCAACGACAAGGCCACCAGTCCGAAAAAGATACCGGAACAGAACTGCGTCAGTACGACAAAGAACTTTTTGGTCTTGAACATTTCCAGGAACGGACTCCACAACGGCTTAATCGTCCATGGAAACATAATTACCGAAGTCCAGAAGGCAATCTGGGCATCCGAGATACCCAGTCCTTTAAACATTAAAGCAGTCACCATGTTCAATACCACGAAAGGCATACCCATGGCGAAGTAAACGGTCGGAACCCATGCGACCGGAGAAATCTGATGTTTTGGCTGATTGGTATTCATCATTGTTTTTGTTTAGAGTTTATAACCACTGGTTCATAAAACCATCCATTTCTTCTGCATGTGCTTCCAGGCTCTGCAACAACTTGAACTGAGCTTTCGTACGGATCAAGTTATGCTTCGGACTGTGAATCTTATAATAAGTATCTCCATTCAGATAATCGGTCAAGAAACGAACAGTCTGCATGTACGTCAGCAAACGACCGCCATACGGCAACATCTTAATTTCAAGCGGAGTCAGGAAATCTTTGGCTTTTTCCATATATCCACGGGTATAAGCCTCGAAGATAGGCAGGTTTACGTTTACATGATCCAGATTTTCATCATCTTCAGCACCCTTGTTTGCAGCAGTACGGATGAAATCACCGATATCCGACAAGACAAAGCCCGGCATAACCGTATCCAGATCGATTACACACAATACTTTATCGGTATCCGCATCAAACATCATGTTATTTACTTTCGTATCACAATGGTTAGTACGTTTCTTCAGCTTTCCTTCCCGATACAAGCGTTCCTGGATACACATGGCTTCAGCCCGTTTCTCAATCTCTTCAACCAAATCCTTTACTTCTTCCAGACGACCGGCCGCATTTGCCTCAACTGCCTCATGGAATTGCTGCAAGCGGAACTCCATATTATGGAAATTCGGAATCGTTTCTCCCAGTGATCCTTCCGGCAGATCCGACAACATCAGCTGGAAATCACCGAATGCCTTACCGGCTTCGTACGACAATTCCGGCGTTACTTCCTCATAACTCTTACTGCGAGGAATGAAAAGACAAACACGCCAGTAGCTGTCACCGTCAAAATAATAGTATTTTCCGTCTTTTGTAGGCAAGAAAGTAAGGACTTTTCGATCGATATCCGTTTCTCCTTTCGCTTCCAGTTTCTCACGGATATGTGTTGTCACGACATGGATATTATGTTGTAACATCTCTACATTGGTAAATACCAGATGATTGATCCGTTGCAATACATATTTGATCTCACCTTTATCTGTTGTGACTTTTAACGTATCGTTGATATGTCCATTACCAAAAGGTTCTGCAGAAACGACCTTTTCTTCCAAAGCAAACTGGCTTAGAATGGCCAGCAATTCATCATTTGTTTTTGCCATGATATTTGATTTTAAACATTAATTTGCAGGCAAACTTACAGAAAAATCTGGAATAACCGAAGAAAATTCACAGAGTTTATGTGGACGTTCACTGAAAACTAAGTAAATCCCAACCGTTTTTGCTGTTTTGCCTAAAACAAACTAAATAATTCACAATTATGAATTAATCAAATCACAATAGTGAATTAATCAATTCATATGGGTAAATCAATTAATTCACCTATGTGATGCAAATAATTTATAACTAAAAATTCAAAAGAATCAGAGAGAAAAGAATTAAATCAGAAGAGGAATCACCATAATTTGTTCCCAGAACCCAACAGCATCCTTTGCCGATTTCATCCGAAAATGAATATTATTTTCTCAAAATATTGCCTGAACCTCATCTCTTATAAACCTAATTCGCAAATATTTACAGTGAGTGTGTTAAACAACATATTTGTACTAAGTACAATTTGATGGCATATCTATTACTTTTGTAAATAGAAAACGGATAGAAGATGAGATGAGAATCAATCAAAATAAATCCAAATAACTTAAATATAATGCTATGTATTTATTAGGATATGATATTGGCAGCTCGTCGGTCAAGGCGAGTTTGATAAACGCTGAAACAGGGAAATGCGTTGCTTCAGCTTTTTATCCCAAAACAGAAGCAGAGATCATGGCAGTCCGCTCCGGTTGGGCTGAACAGAATCCGGACAGTTGGTGGGAATATCTGAAACTGGCTACTGCCGCCGTTATGGATGAATCGAAAGCCGATCCGGCAGATATCCGTTCGATTGGTATTTCCTATCAGATGCACGGACTGGTATGCGTGGATAAAAACAAACAGGTTTTACGTCCGTCTATCATCTGGTGTGATTCCCGCGCCGTTGAAATCGGACAGAAAGCATTCAACGACTTGGGTGAAAACTACTGCCTGTCGCACCTGCTCAATTCACCGGGAAATTTCACTGCCTCCAAATTGGCGTGGGTAAAACAAAACGAACCGGAGGTTTTCGACCAGATATACAAAATCATGTTGCCGGGAGATTACATCGCCATGCGGTTGAGCGGAGAGATCTGCACGACGGTTTCCGGTTTGTCGGAAGGTATGTTTTGGGATTTTCAACAGAATGCCTTGGCCAACGAATTATTGGATTATTATGGTATTGATGCTTCTTTGATAGCCGATATCAAGCCGACTTTCGGTCTGCAAGGCGAAGTTTCCAATACAGCCGCAGCCGAATTGGGATTGAAAGCCGGTATTCCGATTACCTACCGGGCAGGCGATCAGCCCAACAATGCCTTGTCATTGAATGTATTCAATCCGGGAGAAATTGCTTCTACAGCAGGAACGTCAGGTGTTGTCTACGGGGTGAACGGACAAATCAACTACGATCCGAAATCGCGGGTAAATACTTTTGCCCACATCAATCATACAACCGACAACCCTCGCTTGGGAGTTTTACTCTGCATCAACGGAACAGGAATCCTAAACTCATGGATTCGCAAGATGGTTGGTGCCGACGGTCTTTCATACGCTGCCATGAACGAACTGGCTGCACAAGTAGCAATCGGCAGTGAAGGCGTATGCATCCTTCCTTTCGGCAATGGCTCCGAACGCATGCTCGAAAACAAAGAAACCGGATGTTCGTTGCTGAATGTCAATTTCAACCGACATGACCGCCGCCATCTGATACGCGCTGCCCAGGAAGGTATTGTCTTCTCGTTTAAATACGGTATTGATATCATGGAAGGCATGGGCATACCGGTCAAGAAGATCCATGCCGGACATGCGAATATGTTCCTGAGTCCGATCTTCCGGGATACATTAGCCGGAGTGACTGGTGCAACCATCGAGTTATATGATACCGACGGTGCTGCCGGAGCAGCTCGCGGAGGCGGTTTAGGTGCCGGCATCTATCAGAACACAGAAGAAGCCTTCTCGAATCTGGAACGGATAGCAGTCATCGAACCGGATACTTCAAAAGCCGAACAATACCAGGCGGCTTACGAAAACTGGAAACAGGAACTGGAGCACCGGATACAATAATCCGGAACGGCAAAAGGCAAAAACAAGAACAAATTATTCAATAACAAACATAAAACATTTTATATCATGGAAACAAAAGAATACTTTCCTGGCATAGGAAAAATCAAATTTGAAGGAAAAGAAAGTAAGAACCCGATGGCTTTCCGGTATTATGATCCCGAAAAAGTAATCATGGGCAAGAAGATGAAAGACTGGTTGAAGTTCTCAATGGCTTGGTGGCATACATTGTGCGCTGAGGGAAGCGATCAGTTCGGTGGTGGAACCAAACAATTCCCCTGGAAAGGTAATCCCGATAAATTGCAGGCAGCCAAAGAAAAGATGGATGCCGGATTTGAATTCATGCAAAAGATCGGAATCGAATATTATTGCTTCCACGACGTTGACTTGTGCGACGAAGCTGATACAATCGAAGAATACGAAGCTAATCTGAAGGAAATCGTGGCATACGCCAAACAGAAACAGGCTGAAACAGGTATCAAACTGTTGTGGGGTACTGCCAATGTATTCGGCCATGCCCGTTATATGAACGGAGCTGCTACGAACCCTGACTTCAATGTCGTTGCCCGTGCTGCTGTTCAAATCAAGAATGCCATCGATGCTACTATCGAACTGGGCGGAACAAACTATGTATTCTGGGGTGGCCGCGAAGGTTACATGTCTTTGCTGAATACCGATCAGAAGCGCGAAAAGGAACATCTGGCTCAGATGCTGACCATGGCTCGCGATTACGCTCGTGCTAAAGGTTTCACCGGTACATTCCTGGTTGAACCGAAACCCATGGAACCGACCAAACATCAGTATGATGTCGATACAGAAACCGTTATCGGCTTCCTGAAAGCACACAACCTGGATAAAGACTTCAAGGTTAACATCGAAGTAAACCATGCCACACTGGCAGGTCATACATTCGAACACGAACTGGCTGTAGCCGTAGATAATGGCATGTTAGGTTCGATCGATGCCAACCGAGGCGATTATCAGAACGGATGGGATACAGACCAGTTCCCGATTGATAACTTTGATTTGATCCAAGCCATGATCCAAATCATTCGCAATGGTGGTTTAGGCAACGGCGGAACTAACTTCGATGCCAAGACTCGCCGTAACTCAACCGATCTGGAAGATATCTTTATCGCTCACATCGCCGGTATGGATGCGATGGCACGTGCTTTGGAAAACGCAGCCCGTCTGTTGGAAGAATCACCTTACAAGCAAATGTTGGCTGATCGTTATGCTTCATTCGATGCCGGTAAAGGTAAAGAATTTGAAGAAGGCAAGATGACCTTGGAAGAACTGGTAGCTTATGCCAAGACTCAAGATGAGCCGAAGCAGATCAGCGGTAAACAAGAATTGTATGAAGCAATCGTCAATATGTATTGCTAATGACTGCACATTCAACAACTGAAGGAAACAAGTTGTACTTATACTCCATAACAATGGTCGCCGTTATCGGCGGCCTATTGTTTGGATATGATACAGCTGTTATATCCGGAGCAGAAAAAGGACTGGAAGGATTCTTCCTGACAGCAACCGATTTCCACTACGATAAAGTCATGCATGGCATTACTTCGTCGAGTGCTTTGATCGGCTGTGTGATCGGAGGAGCCGTATCCGGTTATTTCGCCTCGTTATTAGGGCGACGTAATTCGCTGCGTCTGGCGGCTGTCCTTTTCTTTCTTTCGGCATTAGGTTCCTATTATCCGGAATTTCTGTTCCTGGAATATGGGAAAGCCAATATGAGTTTGTTGTTAGCCTTCAATCTCTATCGTATCATCGGTGGTATTGGTGTCGGATTGGCATCAGCCATTTGCCCGATGTACATTGCTGAGATTGCCCCTTCCGAAATACGAGGAACACTCGTCTCTTGTAACCAGTTTGCCATCATCTTTGGTATGCTGGTCGTTTACTTTGTCAATTACCTGATTTTAGGAGACCATACCAACCCGATTGTCTTGAAAGATGCCGCCACAGGACTTTATTCATTAAGTCCGGAATCGGATATGTGGACTGTTCAGAAAGGCTGGCGCTATATGTTCGGCTCGGAAGCCATTCCGGCTGCGGTCTTCGGCCTGTTGCTTTTTACCGTACCGAAGACTCCCCGTTATCTGGTGATGACCGGACAACATCAGGTTGCACTTTCTATCCTGGAGAAAATCAACGGAGTTAACAAAGCCCGCGAAATTTTAGCCGAAATCAGAGCTACTGCTACTGAAAAGACCGAAAAGTTATTTACCTACGGATTTGCCGTTATCTTCATCGGCATCATGCTTTCTGTCTTCCAGCAAGCCATCGGTATCAATGCCGTCCTTTACTACGCACCTCGTATCTTTGAAAGCGCCGGAGCAGAAGGCGGTGGCATGATGCAAACGGTCATCATGGGAATCGTGAATATCCTCTTTACCGTAGTAGCTATCGTAACAGTCGATCGTTTCGGACGGAAACCACTGTTGATTATCGGATCTATCGGAATGGCTGTCGGCGCCTTTATGGTAGCTATTTGCGACAATTGGGGAATCAAGGGAATTATCCCGGTTCTGTCGGTAATTACCTATGCCGCATTCTTTATGATGTCATGGGGACCAATCTGCTGGGTATTGATTGCCGAGATCTTCCCGAATACCATCCGTGGTCAGGCAGTAGCCATTGCCGTTGCCTTCCAGTGGATCTTCAACTACCTGGTATCATCTACATTCCCGGCATTGTATGAATTCAGTCCGATGTTTGCTTATAGCCTTTATGGAATCGTCTGCGTCATCGCCGCACTATTTGTCTGGCGTTGTGTACCGGAAACCAAAGGCAAGACACTGGAAGAAATGAATGCCCTCTGGAAAAAGAAATAAACAAAATCAGACATTATATCCAATTAAGATAAGGAAAACTAATTCATCCGAGGCTGCAACGTGTTTAAAAGAAAAAAATATCACGTTACAGCCTCGCAGCATGATAATAAAAACACAAAATGTCATGCCACACGCGTGCAACGGCATATTTAAAACTTTAAATCTGCTCCTGCAGCGTACGGCAGCATTTCTAAAACTTTAAATCTGCTCCTGCAAGCGTAGGCGGCATTTCTAAAAATTTAAATCTGCTCCTGCAGCGTACGGCAGCATTTCTAAAAATTCAAATCTGCTCCCACAAGCGTAGGCGGCATTTCTAAAAATTTAAATCTGCTCCTGCAAGCGTAGGCGGCATTTCTAAATTTCTTCTTTTCCGCAATCGTAAAAGGGAAAATCCGTGTTCTTATACCAGATTCATAGATATTTTTTCCCTATTAATCGATTTTCCTTGTAAACTTCAGAAAACTTACTTTATTTTGATACGACGAAACAAAAAATAAGGTATGAAACAGACAATTGTACTTTTCTTTCTCTTCCTCTTTGCCATTAGCTGCCAAGAAGAGATAGAACCGAATTTTTCATTTACGAACGAAAATGAAGAAATAACCATAGATGGAAACGAAAAGGCGGAAGTAACCTTCAGTTTCTCCAGCTCTCGTGAATGGGAAGCAACAACAACCAGCGACTGGCTAAGCATTTCGCCAACCTCGGGCGATGCAGGTAGCCATCAAATCACATTGACTGCAACCAGCGAGAACACGACAGGCACAACACGAACGGCTACTGTTCTTCTTTCTTCTTTATCGTTGACACACGAAGTCACGGTTAAACAACAGGCCTCCGATTTTGTGGAACTCGAGCAAGCAACTTATCAGGTACCGGCAGCCGGTGATATATTGAACATCCAGTTTTCGACCAATGTGGAAGATGATGAACTGGCTATTTATGGTTCTGCCACTTGGTTGACCCAAGACGTAAGAACCCGTTCCACCAACTCCTATATCGTCAGTCTGCGCGCTTTGCCCAACACAGACAAAAGTTCCCGAACAGCATACATTCTTTTCTATAAAGAAACAGAAGGCACGCGAACCTTGCTGAACACCGTAACCATCGTACAGGAAGGTACGGCTTCGGGAACATCTACAGATTATTCGGCAGACAAACAAGTACGCATCTTGCAACAAGCCTCTTTAGGAAAAGGATTGCCCATCGTCATTATGGGAGACGGATTCATTGATACAGACATAGCCGATGGTACATACGACACGGTCATGGACAAAACACTGGAGAATTTATTCACCGAAGAACCGCTGAAATCATTACGCGGCTATTTCAATGTATATGCCATCACGGCTGTTTCCAAAAACAACAATTTTGGTAGCGGATTCGAAACGGCTTTCAGCTGCGAACTGGAAGGTGGTAACAGTACCGGTATCTCGGGCAACGACGAAGCCGTCATGGAATATGTTGAAAGTATTGAAGGTGTTGATCTGGAAGAAGCATTGGCTGTCGTCATCCTCAATTCTTCTGCGTATGCAGGTACGACTTACTTTGGATACAGCGATGGTTCGAAAGTTGTCGAGTTTGCCATTGCCTATTGCCCGGTCATCGATAATCCGGAAAGCGAAAGATTCCGGCAAGTACTCGTACATGAAGCCGTCGGGCACGGATTCACCAAACTGGAAGATGAATACAGCTATAAAGAAAACGGAAGTATTCCGGCTTCGGAAATCAAATCGGTAAAAGAGTTACAAGTCTTGGGTTGGGCCTTGAATGTTGATTTTACCACCGATGAAAATGAAGTTTTGTGGAGTGACTTTCTGAAAGACAGTCGTTATACCTCTGAAGGAATCGGTATTTACGAAGGTGCATGTACTTATATCTCCGGAGCCTATCGTCCGACTTACGAGAGCATGATGAACAGCAACATCAATGGTTTCAATGCTCCTTCCCGAAAAGCGATGTATGATATGGTGATGAAACGTGCCACCGAACAAGAGCCTACATACGAAGACTTCGTGACATTCGACCTGCCAATACAGGCACAAAACCGCTATACAACGCGGACAACTTCTGCTATTACGAAACCGTTACCACGTCCGTACTTCGTCCATAAGAAACTGATCAGTAATAAATAAGTAATTCAACATAAAAAATCCCGCCCGTCGGATCAATCAGAAAACGACGGGTGGGATTTTTATTTCACACAATTACGTAATACGATCATGATAATCGTCAATCAAAATAAATAGTCTCCAATTCTTTCCATTCAGGATTGACATCAATAACCAAATCTTTGCTGGTGGACAAATCTATGGGTTCGTCCTCACCATAAGACTGTTCATGATTCTTTGCACCCATAGAATAAAGATTGTTTCGTGCTATATTAAATGTGATCGGAGTTGCCGGATTTTCTTCCGTGATAACCTCCGGAATACCCGACTCACCGGGTAATACTAAGGTTCTTGTCTCCGAAAACTCTTCCGCCTGCCGCACTTCTATATTCCAATACGTGAGAATCTCGTCATTCTTTCCGACCAACTGCAACTGGAATGTCGGAATACCGGCATCAGCCTCTTCCTGCGTGATGCTTATCGGCACCCAATAACAACTGTTGAAGACAGAACCTTGCAGAACCCTTATTATTCCGGTTTCCTCCAATTCCTCATTGACTTTCCAGTTCGTATCTTCCCCGTCCAGAAAACCGTCGCCGTTAGCATCCAAAGGCATTCCATCTTCTCCACCCGGAAATGTTCGCTCCGCCGCCGCCTTCGTAGGCCTTGCCGGGGAACTTCCAG
>OGYL01000642.1_pt1 | contig 27932 bp, 28 predicted proteins | sample 1576541 | NCBI WGS metagenome assembly OGYL01 (sample SAMEA3541551, study PRJEB24748) | human gut metagenome | biome: human gut; feature: human-associated habitat; material: faeces | place: China | collected 2012 | reverse complement strand
CCCGCCCCGACAGCCACGCAGTCTTCAGCATTTTCTGACACGGTAACATCAATGCCCGTCTTTTCCTGAATCAGCAAATCCAGGCCGGGCAGCTTTGCGCCGCCGCCCGTCAGCACAATGCCGCGGCTGACAATGTCTGCGGCAAGCTCCGGCGGCGTATTTTCCAGCGTGTCCCGCACCGCGCCGATCACCTTGCTGATGGTCCCCGCAATGGCACCCCGCACCTCGGACGAGGTAATAGTGAGGAGCCTCGGCAGGCCGGAAGCCAAATCGCGCCCCATTACGGATAGGCTCTTTTCCTCACAGGAGGGATGGGCGGTTCCAATGCAGATTTTAATATCTTCCGCCGTCCGCTCCCCAATCATTAGATTATATATATTTTTTACATACTCTGCAATATCTGCATCCATTTTGTCGCCTGCATAGCGGATGGAGGTGCTGGCCACAATTCCTCCAAACGACACCACCGCCACCTCGCAGGTGCCGCCGCCAATGTCCACCACCATGCTGCCGGTGGCCTCGCTTACGGGAAGCTCCGCTCCCAGTGCCGCCGCCATTGGTTCTTCAATCACATAGGCGTTTTTGCCGCCGGAGCGCATTACCGCCTCTAACACCGCCCGGCGCTCAACCTCCGTCACGCCAAAAGGCACGCAGATGGTGACATGGGGGCGCATTACACCGCCGGGGCAGGAGCGTTCGATAAAGGCTTTTAACATGGCCTGCGTCACATCAAAATCTGCAATTACGCCGCCTTTCATGGGACGGATAACCATCACCTCGTCCGGCGTTCTGCCAATCATGTTTTTGGCTTCCCTGCCAACGGCCAAAACCCTGCCGCTTTCGCTTTCCACCGCCACAACCGACGGCTCTTTCAGCACAATTCCCTTCCCCTTGCAGTAAACCAGCGTATTTGCTGTTCCCAGATCCACACCAATATATTTTGTCAACGAAAATTCCTCCCTCATGATTTTATGTAAGGTTTTGCTGCTGAGGGATTTCAATTTGTATTACGCCATACAGTCTATGTCAAACTCCGCTTTTAAAACCTGGGCCAGTTTGCAAACAGGCAGCCCCACTACGTTAAAATAGTCGCCGTCTAATTTGTCCACAAACAGCGCCCCCCTGCCCTGAATGCCATAGGCGCCGGCCTTGTCCATCGGTTCGCCTGTTTTCACATAGGCGTCGATTTGTTCTTTTGTTAACGCAATAAAATGCACCTTTGTTTCCACATAAAAGGACTCGCTTTTGGCGTTTTTTGTGTTCATAACCGTAACGCCGGTTAAAACGCTGTGCCATTTCCCCGCCAGGGCGGATAAAATAGCCTTTGCTTCTTCTTCATCGCTTGGTTTTGTTAAAATGGTTCCTTCTGACACCACAATGGTGTCCGCCCCGATGATAACAGCCTCTTTGCCCTCACTTTTCACAATTGAGGCAACAGAAGACGCTTTTAACAAAGAGAGCTGTTCCACAACAAAAAAGGGCGGCAGCCCTTCCTCTATGGTTTCGTCCGCGCAGCTTGTCCGCACGGAAAAGGTAAGTCCCATTGCGCCTAACAGCTCTTTTCTTCTGGGCGACCCCGACGCAAGTATTATTTCCATATATTGTTGTCTCCATTCTTGCTTTTAAAATTCTTTTCCATGCAGAGAGGTATAATTCGGTTTGCCGCATATCCGGTAAGGCTTCCGGCAACAGCCGAAACCAGTAAAAGCGCCGGAAAATAGCGGAACACCCCAAGGGTTTCCAGCACAGCGGCGCAAACGGCAAGCTGTCCCAAATTAAAAAACGCAGCGCCAATGATAGATAGCCCGATTTCGGAAACCTTGTCCCTTAACATCGTTTTTGCCGCTGCCATGGACAAAACAGACAAAACCGTTCCTGCACAGCCGTAAAAAAAGGCAAAAAATCCGCTGTATAACACAGAGGACAAAAAGCACCGTAGAACGCCAAAGGCAAGCGCCGGTTTTACATCCATCAGGCAAAACACCACCATGGTAACAATGTTTGCCAGGCCGATTTTGCCGCCAGGCACTACCAAAAACACAGGAATCAGATTTTCAAAATATCCCAAAACCAACGCCAAGGCGCAGAACAGGGCAAAAACCGCCGTTGTTTTAGTATGCAACACCGTCCACCTCCCCGCTTCCTTCGATTTTCACAATCAGCCTGTGGGGCAGGCAGACAATCATTTCTCCGGATTTTTGGATTTCGCCGATACACTGTCTGTCTTTGCAGTCCGAATCTATTACCTTCGCACCCCTTTTAGAAACTTCTATTTTATTATAGCCGAATTCCGTTTGAATTTCAAGTGTTTTAGGCTGGCTTAAAGCGTCTTGCTGATACCGGGCATATTCTTTCCCGCCAAGTTCAATTACAATGGTTTCACGGCCTGTTTTCGCAAAAATTACATTTGAAAACATCAGAAGAAAAACCGCCGTTAAAAGCACGCTCCAAAAAATAAGTTTGTCCGTTTTCGTCATGGCTTATTCAACTCCGCGGTAAAAATGTCCCCTTGTGATTTTATCAAACACACTCCGGGGCGCTTTTCCCATTAGCCCCGCCTGATATGCTGAAAGCACTTTTTTTACCTCGTCCCCGGTTTCCGACGTGAACACTAGCCGAATTGCCCCGGCGTTCAGCGAGACAATATCGTCTAATTTGTCCGCCATGTAAAGAGGCACGCTGTTTAACACCACGTTGCGGCACCCCTCGCACAAAACCGGAAACCGCTCGCCCTTTCTGTCGCACAGCTCAAAAAATCCTTCTCCCTTTGTACACCGGTATGCGCTTTTGATTACGCAGTTTTCCAAAAGCATAACCGAAAGCCTGCCATATGCTATGACCTCTGCCGGCACTGCGCAATGATCTGTGATTTGCTTCATTTCCTTCAGGTTCAGCTCCGGCGAGAGCGTTACCCGTTTCATTCCGATGGAAGATAATGTTTTCATTGTTTCGCTGTTTGTTACGTTTAGCCGTTCCCCGCCGCACATAATTTTTTCTTTGGCGGCCTCTATCTGTCCAATGTTCTGCACCATAATCCGGGCCGCGCTTTCTAAATGCAGTGTTTCGCCCTCTTTGGTCAGGGGCGGAAGTATGCAGACGTCTTTCTCGGTTCCAAACCGGCGAAACAAGTCATAAGACAGATATTTTGCTTTAATTCCGCAGGAGGCGGCTGCCTCCATCTGCTCTTTTGTGCGCACCTGAACACAAACTTTGGGCGGCCTTGTCTCTCGCTTGGCTATTTGTCCGATTTCTGTTAATTTGTTCACATTCCGCCGGTAAGATTCGCAGATTTGTTCCTGTAAGTCTGCGCACACCTGCCGCCGCAAGCTGTTCAGCGCGGATACGGACACGAAGGGCTGCCCCTCTGTGTCTGTAGTGATTTCTTTCAAGACAAAAGCCGTGTCTCCCAGCTTTCCGATTTGCTCTTTGGCACGCATTTCATCAAAAGCAGCACTTTTCGCCCTTTCACAGGGCGCTCCTGCCGCATTTGCCGAAAAGCCGTCACATTCCGCCGCCAGCGTGAGGGGAAGCCCCTCCCGGGCCGTAAGGCGAAAGGAAACAGTCCTTTTTTTGGCGATGTCCGTCTGTTGAATTTCTGAAATCAAGTCTTTCGACGCAGTGACCTTTTCCGTTCCGGTATAGTCCATTAACTTATCAAAGCCCCTGCCGTGAAAATATCCGCTACCTGAGCCGCCGCGGGAGAAAAACGACAGCATGTCCTGAATTCCCGCCTTGTCTGCCGCGCCCTCCATTGCCTGTTTATACACCCTTGTCACCACGCCGGCATATTCCGGGCTTTTCATTCTGCCCTCAATTTTGGCAGAATCTGCAATGGTTTGAAACTCGTGCATGTGCTCTGCCAGGCACAAATCCTTCATGCACAGCAAGTTTTTCGCATTTGTAACGGCCTGTCCGTTCCGATACAGCGTATAGGGCAGGCGGCAGGGCTGGGCACAAAGCCCCCTGTTTCCGCTTCTTCCGCCGATAATACTGCTTAAATAGCACTGGCCGGACCAGCTCATGCACATGGCTCCGTGGACGAATGCCTCAAGCTCTATCGTGGTTTTTGCATTTATTGATGCGATTTCTTCTTTCGACAGTTCCCGGGACAGCACAACCCGGTTTGCCCCCAGCTTTTGAAGCAGATTTACGCCGTCTGCTGAGCAAACCGTCATTTGTGTGCTGGCATTGAGCCTGATGTCGGGCGACAGCTTTCTTATGGCACATAAAAGGCCCAAATCCTGTACGATAATACCGTCTGCGCCTGTTTCTGCCAAGAACGAGGCAAAGGACAGCGCATCTGAAAATTCATCCTCTTTGATTACGATGTTAACGGTTACATACACCTTCACCTTGTGCAGATGACAAAAATCTACCGCTGCGGCAATTTCCTCGTTTGTAAAATTGTTTGCATTTCTGCGGGCGCTGAAACACTTGCCCCCTATGTAAACAGCGTCTGCGCCGCACCGCACCGCGGTTTTTAAAGACGCAAAGTCCCCTGCCGGCGAAAGTAGCTCCATGTTATTCCTCCACATTGTATAATTTATCTATTTTATCATACCACAAAAATGTGAATATCTCATTACATTTCCTTTAATTTTAAATTTCGTGCAGTGCAAAGTTTTCCTTGATTTTGACATTGAACTTTGTTATACTATATGGTAAAAAGGTAGAGTTATAAGCTTTTTTCAAACAAAACTGACTACAAATTGAGAAAGGGTGCAAAATGATGAACAAGGTGATTAAAGAAGGGCTGACATTCGACGACGTATTGCTGGTTCCTCAAAAAAGTGAAGTTACCCCCGATATGGTGGAGCTGTCTACGCAGCTTACAAAAAATATTAAACTCAACATTCCGCTGATGAGTGCGGCAATGGACACGGTAACAGAATCGGCAATGGCAATTGCCATGGCACGTCAGGGAGGTATCGGTATCATTCACAAGAACATGTCTATCGAGGCGCAGGCTGATGAGGTGGACAAGGTAAAACGTTCGGAGCACGGCATTATCATCGACCCGTTCTATTTGACGCCCGAGCGCACATTGGAGGACGCCGACAATTTGATGGGTAAATATCGGATTTCCGGCGTTCCCATTTGCGAAAACGGCAAGCTGGTTGGCATTTTGACCAACCGGGATTTACGGTTTGAAACCGATTTTTCAAGAAAAATCAGCGAAGTGATGACCAAGCAAAACCTGGTTACCGCTCCGGAGGGCACCACGCTTACGGAAGCGCAGGAAATTTTAAGAAAACACAAAATTGAAAAGCTGCCCATTGTGGATGGCAGCGGCATGCTCAAGGGTTTAATCACCATTAAAGACATTGAAAAAAGCGTAAAATATCCCAACTCCGCAAAAGATGCCAACGGTAGGCTGTTAGTCGGCGCGGCGCTGGGCGTGACAAAAGACGTGTTAGACCGGGCCGGCGCCCTTTACGACGCAAAGGTAGACTGCTTTGTGTTAGACTCGGCCCACGGCCACAGCGCAAACATTATAAAAGCTGTGGAACTGGTGAAAAATAAGTATCCGGATATTTCTTTAATTGCAGGCAACATTGCCACGGGCGAAGCGGCGGAGTGCCTAATTAAGGCGGGGGCAGACGCAGTGAAGGTTGGAATTGGGCCCGGCTCCATCTGCACCACCAGAATTGTTGCAGGCATTGGCGTGCCGCAGATTACGGCGATTTCAGACGTATATGAGGTTGCAGACAAATATGGTATTCCTGCAATTGCAGACGGCGGAATTAAATATTCCGGCGATTTACCCAAGGCCATTGCGGCAGGTGCAAATGTGATTATGATTGGCAGCCTGTTTGCCGGCTGCGAGGAAAGCCCCGGAGATGAAGAAATTTATCAGGGCAGAAAGTTTAAGGTTTACCGCGGCATGGGCTCCATTGCCGCCATGGAGGTTGGCTCGAAAGACCGCTATTTCCAGACAAACACGAAAAAACTGGTTCCTGAAGGCGTTGAGGGCCGCGTTCCGTTTAAAGGCGCAGTAGCCGACACAATTTATCAGCTTATGGGCGGACTGCGCTCCGGCATGGGCTACTGCGGAACAAAAACCGTTGAAGATTTAAAGAAAAACGGAAAGTTTATTAAAATTACCGGGGCCGGCTTAAAAGAAAGCCACCCTCACGATATTTCCATTACGAAGGAATCGCCGAATTACAGCGTACAGTCGTAATGTTTCATTAATTTTGAAAGGCTGAACTGAATGAAAAAAAAGTATGGTGACAACAGCATATCGTCTTTAAAGGGCGCAGACCGTGTGCGCCTTCGCCCCGGCGTTATTTTTGGCTCCGACGGGATTGACGGCTGTGAACATTCGTTTTTTGAGATTTTGTCAAATGCAATTGACGAAGCAAGAGAAGGGTTTGGGAAGGAAATTGAGATTACCCGCTTTGCGGACAAGTCGATCGAGGTGAAGGACAACGGGCGCGGAATTCCTATGGGGTATAATGAAAATGAGAAGCGCTACAACTGGGAGCTGGTGTTTTGTGAGCTTTATGCCGGCGGAAAATATAAAAACAACAGCGGCGAAAACTATGAATACAGCTTAGGGTTAAACGGTCTGGGCACCTGCGCCACACAGTACAGCTCGTCTTATATGGACGTGAATGTGCAGTATGGCGGAAAAAAATATTCCATGCACTTTGAAAAGGGCAACCCGGCAGGCGAGCTTGTGGTTGAGGAGGTAAAATCAAAAAAAACGGGGAGCACCATTAAATGGCGGCCCGACACAGAGGTATTCACCGACATTAACATTCCTTTGGAATATTTTCAGGACGTGTTAAAACGCCAGTCGGTTGTAAATTCCGGCATTAAGTTTATCTTGTATAACCAGACGGCGGACGGCTGGGATATGTATGAATATCTATATGAAAACGGCATTATGGACTATGTGAAAGAAATTTCTGCCGGAAAGGAATTTACCCCCGTATTCACCTTCGATGCACAGCGCCGGGGGCGCGACCGGGAGGACAAACCCGACTATAATGTAAAAATGCAGTTTGCCTTTTGCTTTAACAACGAGATTAATATGATTGAATATTACCACAACTCCAGCTTTTTAGAGCACGGCGGCGCGCCGGACAAGGCGGTGAAAAGCGCCTTTGTTTCGGTTTTGGACAAATATTTAAAAAATAACAACAAATATAACAAAAGTGAAAGCAAAATCAGCTTTGTGGACATATCCGACAGCTTAATCCTCGTTTCAAACTCCTTTTCCACCGTTACAAGCTACGAAAACCAGACGAAAAAGTCCATTACCAACAAGTTCATTCAAGAGGCCATGACAGAGGTTTTAAGGGAGCAGATTGAGGTTTGCCTCATTGAAAACAAAGAGGCGGCGGAAAAAATTGCCCAGCAGGTTTTAATTAACAAACGCAGCCGGGAAAGCGCCGAAAAGGCAAGAGTGGCGGCGAAAAAGAACCTGACCGGCACTTTAGATATGACCAACCGCATTAACAAGTTCATTAACTGCCGCACGAAGGACATTGACCGGCGGGAAATTTACATTGTGGAGGGTGACTCTGCCTTAGGCTCCTGCAAAAAGGGACGCGACGCAGAATTTCAGGCGATTATTCCCGTCCGCGGAAAGATTTTAAACTGCCTAAAGGCGGACTACGGTAAAATTTTTAAAAACGACATCATTACGGATTTGGTGAAGGTGTTAGGGTGTGGCATTGAGATTAAAAGCAAGCACTCGAAAGACATGTCCACGTTCGATTTGGACAATCTGCGCTGGAGCAAGGTTATCATCTGCACCGACGCCGACGTAGACGGCTATCAGATCAGAACGCTGATTCTCACCATGATTTATGTTTTAATGCCCACGCTGATTAAGGAGGGTAAGGTGTATATCGCTGAATCCCCACTGTTTGAAATTACCTGCGGGAAAGACACCTATTTTGCATTTAACGAAATGGAAAAACAGGAAATCACCGAAAAGCTGGGCAGCAAAAAGTATAAAATTCAGCGCTCAAAGGGGCTTGGTGAAAACGAGCCGGAAATGATGTGGCAAACCACCATGAACCCCGAAACCAGGCGGCTGGTTCGCGTTACCTATGACGACGCAGGAAAAACCTTTGAAATGTTTGATGTTTTGCTTGGAGACAATTTGCAGGCCAGAAAAGAATTCATTGCGGAATTCGGCCATAAATTTCTCGACTTAGCGGACATTAGTTAAACGAAAAATGTGACCGGCATTGTGCCGGTCATTCTCATATTATGAAAGAGGTGTTTTTATGATTCATTTTATTTGTTACCCGAAATGCTCCACCTGCCAAAAAGCAGAAAAATGGTTAGAGCAGCACGGTTTGGAGTTTGATGTGCGGGACATTAAGCAAAACAACCCTACCTATGAGGAGCTTTCCAAATGGCACAAACAAAGCGGCCTGCCGCTGAAACGTTTTTTTAACACCAGCGGGCTTTTGTATAAGTCCATGCAGCTAAAGGATAAACTGCCTGGATTCAGCGAGGAGGAACAGCTGAAACTGCTCTCCACCGACGGAATGCTGGTGAAACGGCCAATTTTAATTAATGAAAACACCGTTTTGGTGGGGTTTAAAGAAAGTGAATGGGAGAAGCTGTTATGAAAGCAATATTAGAAACCCAGCGGTTAAGTTTGCGGGAAATGACAAAGGACGATTTTCCAGCTCTGTGTAAAATTCTTCAGGACACAGAGGTGATGTATGCCTATGAGCATGCTTTTTCTGATGAAGAAGTCGCCGAGTGGCTTGATAAAAACCTGACCCGTTATGAAAAAGACGGCTTTGGACTTTGGGCAGTGGTTTTAAAAGAAACCGGTGAAATGATTGGCCAGTGCGGCCTGACACTGCAAAATGCCGATGACAAGGAAGTTTTAGAGGTGGGCTATCTGTTTCAAAAAGCGTTTTGGCACAAGGGCTATGCCACAGAAGCCGCAATTGCCTGCAAAAATTATGCCTTTCAGGTGCTTGGGGCAAAAGAGGTATATTCTATAATCCGCGACAACAATCTTGCTTCACAGAACGTGGCAAAGCGCAACGGAATGAAAGTTTGCGGGAAAATTGTAAAGCATTATTATAATATGGATATGCCCCACCTGCTGTTTAAAACGGAAAAAAACTGCATTACAATTGACAATTGAACACCGGTGTGGTATAAAAGGATTATAAAAATGAAATATGCCGGAGGTTCATAAAATGGCCATAAAACATATTCGCAACAAGTGGAACGGCACCATGACCGACCGCGAGCGGTTTAACAGGCAAATGCATTATAAAAGCGTTGACAGATGCTTTAACATGGAATTTGGATATTGGGAAGAAAACTTTGATCTTTGGGATATTTTTGTTGACAACGGAATTCGGTCAAACGAGCAGGCTGCAGAGTTTTTCTCTTTTGACCGTTTCGAAATTGTCAGCGGCGTGTGCGATTTACACCCAACCTTTGAAGAAAAAGTGATTGAAGACCGCGAAAGAACAGTAATTATGCAAAACACCGACGGTCTTTTAGCAGAGGTTACAAAGGGCTCGGCCTCCATTCCGCACTACATGAAATCTTCCATTGTCACTCCCGAAGACTGGAAAAGAGTGAAGGAAGAAAAATTTGTGCGCAACGACCCTGCAAGAAAAGTGGATATTGCAGCGCTGAAACAAAATCATCCTGCTGACCGCGATTATGCCTTAGGCGTTGACTGCGGCTCTATGATCGGCAGAATCCGCGACATGCTTACATTTGAAGGCACTGCCTATGCGTGCTACGATTATCCTGATATGGTGGAGGATATGGTGGAAACGCGCTGTGTGCTCATAGAAGACTTTTTAGACCAAGTGCTTCCTCATTTTGACTTTGATTTTGCTTCTGGCTGGGAGGATATCTGCTATAAAAACGGCCCGATTGTTTCTGTTAATTTCTTTAAAGAGGTGGTTATGCCCAGATATAAAAGAATTAACAAAAAACTGAAAGAATATGGCATTGACGTTTGGTATACGGACTGTGACGGAGATGTAAGGCCAATATTGCCGTATTTGCTGGAGGGCGGAATTAACTGCCTGTTCCCTTATGAGGTAAACAGCTGCGCACACCCGGCAGAGCTGTTAGACGAATATGACCGTGACCTGATGATTATGGGCGGCATTGATAAAATGCAGTTAAAGGCGGGAAAAGACGCCATAAAAGATTATTTAAAAAGTGTCGAAAGACTGGTTGCCCGCGGGGGATATATTCCTTTTTGCGACCATCGCTGCCCTCCTGATGTTTCCGTTGAAAACTATTTATATTATCTTGATTTAAAAGAAAAAATGTTTGGTATGAAATGATATATGATTCTTCATATTACCGATGCAGCAAAATGCTGCATCGGTTTTTTTTAGCTGTTTTATTTTTTGCTCAGTGCTAAATATTCCTTAGCTGTCGTGCCGGTGTGTTTTTTAAAGAATTTACAAAAATAAGGCAGGTCCTGAAAACCAAGTCTTTCTGATATTTCACTTACCGTCATGGTATTGCTCAGCAGTAATTTTTTTGCATAATCTACCTTTACACCAATTTGGTATTGTACAGGGGGAAGCCCGGAATATTTTTTAAAGAGTCTTCTGAAGCAGCTAGTGCTTACATGACACATAGCAGCAATTTCTGCAATGCTTTTGTCAAAAGATATGTTGTTTTCAAGGTAAAGAATTCCTTTTGCAATCTGTGAAAATTCTTTTGAATTAATATTTTTTAATCTACGTGCGTCGCTTAATTCTGATAAAAACTTGTATAATATCGACTTTATCATGGCAAGTGACTGGACCGGCGAAAGATATAAGCTAATAATTTCTATAAACAATGTTTTATTGATCCCCTGTACATCTGATAGCTTCATAATATGGGAACAGAAAACAAATGGCATTCCACTTAAATCTGTGGTAGTAAATTCAATCAGCATAGATGATGTTTTCCCCTTAATCGTATGATGAAAAACCGTTTTATATTTTGCCCCCTGAGGAATATACACAATTTCGCCCTTTTTAACAAAAAATCGCTTATTGTTATCTAAGATATATTCTGCAGTGCAGTCTTCTACATATAAAAGAGCTGATGTAGGCCGCCCTGTATGAAACACCGTATCAAACACATGATTATTTTCCCAGCATTGGTTCATTGCAAAAACATTTATTATGTGATAATCAATTGAAATAAGCTGTTCCATTTTTACACAATTCATTTCATTCACCTCAGTTTTACTGTATCACAAGTTTTTCTGAAAATCAATCATAAAGAAGCGAAAAATACAATTTTCAGCGTGTAAAATACATTGTATTGTTGCTTTTATCACTATATAATACAGTTAAAAGGAGGTTTATTTATGTCAAAAATTAATGTTACAGTTTGGAATGAATTTATTCATGAAAAAAAAGAGGAGGCCATTACAAAAATATATCCTCAAGGAATTCACGGCGCAATTGCGCAAATTCTGCGAAGTGAGGAAACAATGCAAGTTAGAACTGCAACTCTTGATATGCCGGATCACGGGCTTTCAAATGAAGTTTTAAACAGCACCGACGTTTTAATCTGGTGGGGGCATATTGCCCACGAAAAAGTTTCTGATGTTGTGGCGGAGAGAGTGAAGCAACGGGGATTAGCCGGCATGGGACTGATTGTGCTCCACTCCGGACATTTATCCAAGCCGTTTGTGAAGTTAATGGGAACGTGCTGCCGCTCTAAGTGGCGTGAAAATGATGAAAAAGAACGAATTTGGATTATTGAGCCTTCTCACCCAATTTCGCGGAACCTGCCGGAATATATTGATCTGCCGCAAGAAGAAACGTATGGCGAACGATTTGATATACCAACACCTGATGAATTGGTGTTCATTAGCTGGTTTTCCGGTGGAGAGGTTTTCAGAAGCGGTTGTTGCTATAAGCGGGGACTTGGCAAAATATTTTATTTTCGTCCCGGACACGAAGCATACCCAACTTTTTATCGTAAAGATATCATTCAAATATTAAAAAATGCGATAGAATGGGCAAAACCTTCAAACGGACCGACCCCCTCTTTTGGATATTTTGATGCATTAGAAAATATATCCAATAAGTATGAAGACGCAGATGAAAGTGTGAAAAAACATGAAAACTTGTATAAACTGGAGGATGTATAATGGTAAATATTGGAATTATTGGAGTTGGAGGAATTGCTAACAGCACACACATTCCTCAGATTTTAGAAAGCAACGGCGGACAGCTATGCGCCATTTGCGACATTGATAAAAAACGACTGCGTCAAACAGGTAAAAAATATCATATTCCACCGGAACTTCAATTTGAAAACTACTTGGATTTAATCCACTGTGAAAAAGTGGATGCTGTGGAAATTTGTACACCGAATTATCTTCACGTAAAAATGGCACAAGATGCTATTGCCGCTGGTAAAGCGGTAAATGTTGAAAAACCGCTGTCGGTTAACTTTGGTGAGGCAAGTAAGTTAAACTCTTTTGCTGCCAATCCTACCGTGCCGAATATGATGTGCTTTTCTTACAGATTCATGCCTGCGGTGCGGTATGCAAAAGAAATTTTAGATAAAGGAATACTTGGCAAAATTATTAGCGTAAATGTGGAGTATTTAAAATCCAGTGCCTTTTCAAAAGACCGTCGGTTAGAATGGCGTTTTATAAAAAAATATGCAGGAACTGGTGTTTTAGGTGATTTAGGCGTGCACTTGATTGATATGGCCCAGCTTTTAATTGGCGAAATGAAACGTGTATGTGCAACTTGCGGCATTGTTATAAAAGAACGTCCAAAAGAAGGCAGCAAGGAATTAGGAGCTGTTGAAACCGATGATTATTGTAACTTTCTTGTTGATTTTGAAAACGGTGTTACTGGTACATTTTCCATCACAAGATGTGCAATCGGTCACAACAACACAATCAAATATCAAATATTCGGTACGAAGGGCGTAATTTCATTTGATTTAACCCGGACGGATATCTTACAGGTCTGTTTGGGCGAGATTGATACCGAAAGCTGTGGAATGCACGAGATTAAGGTTCCCAAAAGATTCTCTATTTCCCAGGAGCAAATGTTCATAGACTTGTTAAACGGTAAAGAATGTTCACTTTTACCCACCATTGCGGACGGTTTAAAATGTCAAAAGATTTTAGATGCATTGCTTTTATCCTCAGAAAACAAACAATGGGTTGATTTAATATAAAAACACTTAAAAAACGGCACCCCCGTTATTTTCGGGGGTGCCCAAATCTATATTGAGTATAATTATTTCACTTAATCACTCTATATATATTTCAATTTTTAACGCTATTTTGCGTACTCAACTGCTCTTGTTTCACGAATTACGTTAACTTTAATCTGCCCCGGATATTCCAGTTCATTTTCGATTTTCTTAACGATGTCGCGGGCAATGAGTGTGATGCTGTCGTCCTTAATATTTTCAGGACTAACCATAATTCTGACTTCTCTGCCAGCCTGGATTGCAAATGATTTTTCAACGCCCTCAAAGGAATTTGCGATTTCCTCAAGCTTTTCAAGCCGCTTTATGTACGATTCGATATTTTCTCTTCTTGCACCCGGCCGCGCTGCTGAAATTGCATCTGCCGCCTGAACGATAACTGCAACCACTGTGGTTGCTTCAATATCGCCGTGGTGCGCCATAATCGCGTGGACAATATCTTTGCTCTCTTTATATTTTTTCGCAAGGTCTGCACCAATGGTAACGTGTGAGCCTTCCATTTCGTGGTCGGCGGCCTTACCCAAATCGTGCAAAAGCCCTGCCCGTTTTGCCATGGTAATGTCGGCTCCCAGCTCGCCTGCAATAAGGCCTGCTATGTGGGACACCTCAATGGAATGTTTCAGCACATTTTGTCCATAGCTGGTGCGGAACCGCAGTTTGCCCAAAAGTTTAATAATTTCAGGATGCAGGCCGTGAACGCCGGTTTCAAACGTTGCGTTTTCACCCTCCTGCTTAATTTGTGTTTCAACTTCTTTTTTCGCCTTTTCATACATCTCCTCAATTCTTGCCGGGTGAATTCTGCCGTCAACAATGAGTTTTTCCAGCGATAGTCTTGCAATTTCACGCCTTACCGGGTCGAACCCTGAAAGGATAACCGCCTCCGGCGTATCGTCGATAATTAAATCAATTCCGGTGAGTGTTTCCAGCGTTCTGATGTTACGTCCCTCACGGCCGATAATTCTGCCTTTCATTTCCTCATTGGGCAGGTTCACGACGGAAACAGTTGCTTCTGCAACATGGTCGGCCGCACATTTCTGAATGGCGCCCGCAATAATGTTTTTCGCTGTTTTTTCGGCGTTTTCTTTTGCCTGAGCTTCAATGTCTTTCACCATAATTGCCGCTTCGTGCTTCACTTCGTTTTCAAGCTTTTCCAGTAAATACTGTTTTGCTTCGTCTTTCGACAAACCGGCAAGCTGCTCTAACATGTTTAACTCTTTTTGTTTTATCTTTTCAATTTCTTCCCGCAGTGCATCAAGGTCTTTATCCTTTTTGCTTAAAGCTTCTTCTTTTTTCTCGATGGCATCTGTTTTTTTATCGAGATTTTCTTCCTTTTGCTGAATTCTCCGCTCCTGCCTTGAAATCTCGTTGCGCCTGTCTTTCATTTCCTTATCAAGCTCTTGTCTTGATTTATGGTTTTCTTCTTTTGCTTCTAAAATGGCTTCTTTTTTCTTGCTTTCGCCTTCTTTTTTGGCAGCTTCAATAATCCGTTTTGCTTCTGCTTCAGCAGAACCGATTTCTGCTTCGTCTTTCTTTTTTCTGGAAGCGTCGCCCATTTTAAACGCGATAACCCACGCAACAATAATCAAAACAAGTGCGGCAGCACATATTATGATTAGTGTTAAATCATTCATTTCCTATAACTTTACCTCCTTCTCCTATTATTGTTTAAAAAGCACTTTTATACTACCTTAATATAAAAACACACTTTTATTATACAATCTTTTTGGCAAACTGTCAATATTTTTCAATTATTTATTTCACGTCTGGCCCCTTGACCTGTGTTTTGATTTTCTATATAATGGATATGATAAAAGAAAAAGGAGGCGGGCGCAACGAAAATAAAGATGCCAAACACGGTGAACCGCATTATTAACACGTTCATAAAAAACGGATTTTTCGCCTATGCCGTCGGCGGCTGCGTTCGGGACAGCCTGTTAAATACAGTTCCATCAGACTGGGACATTTGTACTTCGGCACTTCCCAAAGACATGAAACGGCTGTTTCAAAAAACAGTTGACACGGGAATTCAGCACGGAACCGTCAGTATTTTATTAGACGGCGGAATTTTTGAGGTGACCACGTTCCGCTGTGACGGTGATTATAAAGACCACCGCCGGCCGGAGCATGTGACCTTTACAAAATCCATTACAGAGGATCTTGCCCGCCGGGATTTTACGGTGAACGCCATGGCCTATAATGAAACAGAGGGATTTATTGACCCCTTTGGCGGCGCTAAGGATTTGAAAAACAAATGCATAAAATGTGTCGGCGATCCTGACACAAGGTTTTTAGAAGACGCACTCAGAATGCTGCGCGCTGTGCGCTTTGCTGCACAAAAGGATTTTAAAATTGAAGAAAAAACTCTGGCTTCCATTCAAAAAAACGCCGCTTTGGTTCAAAATTTAAGTGCGGAACGGGTGATTTCAGAGATTACAAAAATTTTGTTGTCTGACCATTTAGAACAAATAAAAACGCTTTATGATGTTGGAATTTTGCGGTTCATTATGCCTGAACTATGCAAATGCTTTGATACGCCCCAAAACATTAAATGGCACATTTATGACGTGGGAACCCACAGTTTAACGGCGGTACAGTTTTTGGAGAAAAAATCCTACCTTCGGTTCAGCGCTTTGATGCATGACTGGGGAAAGCCCGGTACAAAGGGAAAAAATCCTGATGGGAGCGACAGCTTTCGCAATCATGCGAAGTTAAGCGTCGCGCTTGCGGAGGATTTTTGTAACAGGTATAAGTTCAGCAACGCAGATAAAAGTAAAATACTGCGGCTGATAAAATTTCATGACAGACAGATTTTGCCGGAAAAAAAATATATTAAACGCGCGGTAAATGACGTTGGGGACGACATTTTTTTAGACCTGATCAATTTAAAGAGGGCGGACTGCAAAGCACAGAATTTTGCGCTTACCGCTCCGCGCCTTGAAACATATGATGAAATTGAGCGGCTTTACCGTCAAATAAAAGAAGACAAGGAGTCTTTTTCATTAAAACATCTTGCAGTTAACGGCAATGATTTAAAAGCTTTGGGACTTGAAGGAAAACAAATTGGCAAGGCGTTATCCTTTTTGTTAGACCATGTGATTGACCACCCGGAAGACAACCAAAAAAAAATTTTATTGAAAAAAATAAAATAATAAATTCATTGCAGACATAAAAGGCGTGATTTTCGTTAAATGAAACAAAACGCGCCTTTTTTGTATTAATTGAAATGACTTTTCGGTATAACCGAAATAATTATTTTTTATATTTAGAAGGGAGCTCTCTCATATATTGTTTAAACACTTTTGTAAAATAAGACATATTATGAAAGCCGCACATGAAAGCAGCTTCTTGCACGGTTTTGCCGCTTAGAATAAGCTCTGCTGCCCTTTTACAGCGATAATTATTGATATATTGAAATATCGTCTGCGCTGTTATTTTTTTAAATTCCCGCGATATACTGTATTTATCCATTAAAACATTTTTTGATATTTCATCTAACGAAAGCGTTCTGTTATAGTTCTGTCTGATATAATTTATTGTTTGTCTAACCGTTTCCAGCGATTTTTTTTGCATTGATTTATTAACTTTTGATATGTGATGTTCACACAATTCAATTAATATTTTCAAAACAATTTCTTTTGATTTGGCAACTCTGCAGATATCCTTATTATTGTTATATATTGTTTGTAAATTATTCAATAAGTCTATAAATGTTTTGCTCTTAAAATGAGGTTCAAATAGAAAGGCCGTGTGATCTATATCCGCCTGTTCACAAAATTTTGTGTCAATAATAAGGCAGGAATATTTTAATTTATTTTCCGTTCCGGTATGGTGTATTACGTTTGAGTTCACTACTACAATATCGTTTGTAAGAAAATGATGTTTTTCCCCGTCCAGCAATACGGTTCCTTCACCTTCTTCACACACTTGAATTTCCAGATTTTCATGCCAATTTGCTTCATTGCTGCAATTTTCCGGCGTTCTTTCCAACCCAACGTAAAGTGTAAACGGCAATTTACTCTTAAAACCGAAATATTCTTCATATCGAGTATTCATCAATAAATGTTCCTTTCTTGTAATGAATTGCATTTTGCAATATAGTGTTATTTTTATCCAATATACGGCATTGTTCTTCTGTTAAAACTCCTATATACTTTCATTATAGAATGAATTAATAAATATAGCAATCATTTTAAACCATTTTTACGAACATTTTTAAGCCGAACGGAGAACAACATAGAAATGATCATAATAACTCAAATTTTTGGTATAGCGGCAATGATATTTCTTTTTATGCTTTATCAACAGCAAAATCGCAAGCATTTACTGGTATGCAAATTATGTGCTGATTTTTTTTGGTCGGTTCATTATTTATTTTTAGGTGCATACGGCGGAATGATACCAAACTTTGTAGGAATTTTCAGAGAACTTGTTTTTGTAAATAGAGAGAATAAAAAATGGGCAAATCATATAATTTGGCCGCTTGTCTTTATTATTCTGAATTGGGTACCGGGACTTATCACTTATAAAACTGCTGTTAATCTATTACCGATAACGGCATCTTCATGTGTTACTCTATCTCTGTGGTGTAAGAAACCGAAAATCACAAAAATAATATCCGTACCAGTATCAATTATGTTTATGATATATGACGTTTTTGTACATTCATGGATTGGATTCATAAATGAAAGCATTGCGCTTTCTTCAATTATATTTTATTTTATAAAAGAAAAGAGGAATGTTTAACATGATGCAAACAAAAAATTTATTTCTTCCTGATATTCATACAACAAAAGAACATAAAATAATAGAAAGCGGACCAATTCTTGATTATTCCAATATTTTAAGAGCTGACATATCATACGACATAAAGGAAAAAAGTGATTGTTTTGCGGAAGAAATTGAAAAAAACTTTTTATCAGATTTCAAAAAAAATGGGGATATGATGGTACATGTGTCCAGTTTTGCTTTTATTAAAAACGTGATATATATGACTTACTATGCAAGTCAAAACAATGAGGCGGAGGATCCAAAATATCATACTGCCCGTCTTGTATATTGTGCGGCAGATGATGTGGAAAATAAGACATATATAGACCTGCAAGCTGCTGGTGATACCTTTGGAGGGAAAACCGTTGATGCCGTATATGATACAATTTTAATGCACAAAGATGACGAAACAATCTATCTGATGTGGACAGCCATGCTATCGGGAAATTATTACAGACTATACCGTACTTTTAACACCTCTGAAAAAACATTCAGTGAAATAAAGATTAATAAACTTAAAATCGATGATTTAATTTGTGATTTTAGTTATTCCGGTATTCAAACGATATTTGCCGAAAAAAATTTAGGTTATAAAAAAATGTATTCTGATATTGGCATTATGCAAAAAATTTCATCAAGAACAGAAAACGGCGAAGTTTATTATTACACAGGCGCATACAGCGGAGATCATACGTTTATTATAAAAAGCAAAAATTTGGAAATATGGGAGTTTGTTGCACAGCCTGATTTTGTCAATGAATCGAAATGGGAAAACGCCACCTATGTGAAGGATGATAAATGCTATTATTTTGTCAGACAAAAAGACGAGTCACCATATGGTTTTTTAACCGTTTATCATTTAAAAGAAAAAATATGGGAAAAACCGGTGCTGATAGAGGATTGTCAGTCACGGGCAGATTTTATTGAATATGGCAATCATTTATATCTGTTTCATGCACCCATTGACAGAGAACATATCGGCATTGTCCACATTAATTGCAACAACATTAAAGACAGCAGCATTGTGTTACAGGCAAAAATGAAGGAAAGCTGCTTTTATCCATTTGTTCAATATGGAAACGGTGCGTTATATATGTCATATACGGTAAACCGTCATCATATTAAATTGGCAAAATTCGACGCAAAAAATTACCTGAATGCATTATAATTTTTTAGAAAATCTGAAAAAAATTACGTTACTGCTTATGCTGTAATCCCCTTATCGCAGACAAAAAATTGAATACTCTGCAATAAGGGGATGGAGCAAATAGAAAAATATAATACTTTTCGTTTATTTAAACAAATTTTCTATTTGTGCTTCGCATTACGCTGTTTGCCTGCGTGCCGTTGTTATATCCTCTCGGTCTTACGCCAGGCTCGTAGAATGTAACAAACTTAATAGAGAAAATGTCGCACACAATATATCTGTTTTGCAGTTCCTCATACAGCACAACAAATCCTCTGCCAACGGAATATAGAATCCCCATTTTTTCCGTCATGGCCTGTGTTCCAATTAAAAATTCAATCATCACAAACTGGCCTAAGTTTTCCGATAAAATCTGCTGCATAGATCCCTGAAAGGCAGGAGTGTCAAAATCACCCTGGGGCGGTGTTGTAATGGTTCCTGACTGCTGGTTTTCCGGCGTTTCTGTCATTTCTGTCTGTGCCGGAACAATTTCCGGATCGTTGTTTTGCATCATCCTGTCTCTGGCAGAATCAGACATGGTATATGTAGTAGTCCCTGAACCAATGGTCATTCCAGACCGCTGCGGCGGCAGCATTGTTCCATTGCCGTCTATATGGCAGGTTTGACCGCCGGAGCAGTTAAAAAAATTATTTTTTTTCATCATCGAAAACATCCTTTCTATTTTTGATTATGTCTGCGCATAAGCTTCCGTCGGGTTATAAAAACAATGGTTTCCAATTCTGATTACAAAAAAACCAACATCTGACGGAAAATTTGGCCTGCAGTTTGGTGAAAAAGGGTTGTAATACCACAGCGAAAATGCAACCGTTCCGATTTTGTTTCCTGCAATTGCCCAGTTTGCAATATCATAGTGAATTTGTTCCGGCCGCATATTATAAATGTTTTGCGGATTATATCTTCCGCCAATGGTTTCCCGCAGGCAGTCGAACTGCCCTGGCTGGTATAACACATCCCGTAATCCATTGTTTCCTCTGCCGTATTCTCCATATCCTACTGTAGCCCTGTTCATAATCACAGTTGCAACAGCTTTCATTCCTGTGTCTCCTTCGCCTCCGGCTTCGCACAAAATCGTCCGTGCCAAAAGCTCTACATCAGAAAATGCCATAACACTCCCCTCCGCCTTCTAACGTCTGCTTCCATTATATGTAATGAAAACAATAAAGTGACAAAAAAAAGAAGTGGAAATTAATAACCACTTCCGTTTCAATCATTACTGTAATATAAAACTTTTGATTTCTGCCACTGTTTTTGCAAAGTGAATACATCCGGCTGTTTCAAGCTCAAGCCTGCTCCCATAGCCATATAGAACGCCTAGGACTTCCACATGGTTTTGATGCGCTCCTTTTATATCATTTTCTCTGTCGCCCACCATTAAAATTCTGTCTTTATGAAATCCGTTTTGGGTAATCACATAGTCAATAATATCTGCTTTTTCATTTCTCGTTTCGTCCATGGTAGCCCCGGCCAAATAATCAAAATATGGTGCTATTCCAATTCGTTTTACAATTTGCTCTGCAAATTTCAGCGGTTTTGAGGTGGCAAGGCACACTATCATTCGATTTTCTTTTAATGCTTTTAACATATTGTCAATTCCATCATACATAGAAAGCTGATAAATTCCTTTTTTGACAAAATTCTCCCTGTATTTCACTAAAGCCAGCTCTGCATTTTCTTCGCTCATCTGATAATATTTCATAAATGCCTGAACCAAAGGCGGCCCTAAAAACAGGCTCAGCTTTTCGTCGTCAGTTTCTTCTATGTCAAAAAAGTTCAGCGCATACCGTATTGAATTAAAAATGCCTTCTTTTGAGTCCGTCAGTGTTCCGTCCAAATCAAAAAGTATGATATCCCTGCCCTGCATGTTTTTCCTCTTTTCTGCATAAATTTAATTTATTTTATCATATTTTACTTTAAATTTCAAATTGTTTATGGTATAATAATCGTAAAAGAAGAAAAGTTATCCACAGTTTTTTTGTGTATAAACTGTTATCTGTTATGTAATTGCCTGTTCATTATTTTACAAATTACATTTTTTTACATATTGTGCAGAAAGACCTGTGAATAGTCTAAATTTATACACAGATTGAGAACATACTTATCCATAAGCCTTTTTCGCGAAATACAGCCTTTAAACGAGGTTTTCCACAGAATTAACAGACACTACTACTATAACTACTAAAATATTATATATTTATTTAATATAACGGAGGATTTTTTGAAGATGAATTTAAAATGCAAACGAACCGATTTGATTGAGGCTGTGAATATTGTAGAAAAAGCCGTTCCCGTTAAAACGACGCTGCCCATTATGGAGGGGATCTATTTAGAAGCCAAGGACGATTGTTTTCATTTAGTCGGCAATAATATGGATTTAGGGCTGGAATGTGTCATTCCTGCCGAAGTGAAAGAAAAAGGCATGGTTGTAGTGAAAGCAAACCTGTTCAGCGTGGCAGTGAAAAAGCTGCCTGATTTTGAAGAAGACGTTTATTTAGAGGTTGATGACAAGGAACAAATTAAAATTGCCTGCGGCAACGCAAAATTTGATTTTGCCACCGCTTCAGCAGAAGACTTTCCCCTGCTTCCGTTGGTGGAAGATGAAAATTGTTTTGAGATAAAAGAAACATATTTAAAGAATATGGTGCGTCAAACGGTTTATGCCATCAGCACCAAAGAGGATAAGCCCGTTTTAACCGGCGTTTATTTTGACATTTCAGATGGCACCATTCACGTGGTGGGTTGCGACGGATATCGGGTGGCAATTCGGAAAGAAGAAATAGACACAGACAAGGAAATTAAATTTATTTTGCCGGGAAAAAATGCTAAAGAGCTTTTGTCCATTATCGGCGACAGTGAAGATTCTATTCAGATTTCCCTGTCGAAAAATAACGTAAAAATGTCTTTGAAAAACTGCACCTTTGTTTCCAGAATTATTGACGGGGAATATTTAAACTATAAATCGGTTGCTGACCACAAAAACAACCTTGTAATTGAGGTGGAAACAAAGAAAATTTTAAATTCCATCGACAGGGCGGCGATGATTGTCAGTGAATCGGCCAAATCCTATGTTCTGTTAAACATTGAAGACGACAGTGTGTTTATCAACTGCGAAAGCGTTATGGGAAAAGTGAACGATAAGTTCAGTGTGAATATGATTGGCGAACCCATGCAAATTGCATTTAATCCACGATATTTAATTGACGCATTTAAAAATGTAGACGACGAAACGGTGAAATTCAGTTTTTCCACACCGGTTACGCCAACGGTTATCAGTCCTGTTGAGGGCGACCGTTTTACCTATATTGTTTTGCCCGTCCGCATGAAATGATTACTGTAAAAGAAACTATTGTTGTTGAAGGCGCTTATGACAAAATAAAACTCAATTCTGTTGTGAACGCAAATGTGTTGGTAACCGGCGGATTTTGTATTTTTAAAAATAAGGAAATGCAGCGTTTGATGAAACGGCTTGCACAGAAAGACGGTATTGTAGTGCTTACGGATTCTGACAGGGCAGGATTTTTAATCCGCAATTTTATCAAAAGCTGTACAGCCGGTGAAACGGTTTATCATGCGTTTATACCGGAATTAAAAGGGAAAGAAAAGAGAAAAACAGAGCCTGGAAAGGAAGGGCTTTTGGGCGTTGAAGGAATGGAAGCAGACGTTATTATCGGTGCTTTGCAGCGTTCGGGTGCTACCCTTTTTGGGGAAACCAAATTTGATTGTAAAAATGAAATTACAAAGCTGGACCTTTACCGGGCCGGCTTTTATGGAAAAGAAAACAGCAAATTGAAGCGGGAAGAATTTTTAAAGCAAAACGGCCTTCCAACAAAAATATCGGCAAACATGCTGGTTGATGTGTTAAATTTACTGTTTCACAAAGAAGATTTAGAATTATTTTAAGATTTCCTCAATATATTGAGTTATATCAATATATTGAGGTGTTTTTTTATGAAGAATTGTTATATAACTGCTGCAGAGAAATTTTCAAAATTTGATTTGCTTTTGTTTCGCTGTTTTGGGTGTAAAAGATTATTGAAAAAAAATATGGTCAGTAAAAATGGTTTGAACGTAATTAAAATACCATTGCCGCCAAAGATGAAAGAAAAACAAAAAAAACGTTATTTTACAAGGATTTGTGCATATTTACACGATATGGATGTACAAACGATTTGTGTACAAAATATACAAGATCATTTACTGCAGTATTATTTGCGGTGTGAATTTCAAATTATGAAAGGAAGCGCCGTTTTCTATGAAATGTTTCAAGACTTTTTAACCTATTTTGCTGAAAAAAAAGGATATCATTTAAATGAATGTGATCTAGTTTTGATATCAAATAATCCAAAAGAAGTAAAAAAATATATGTTAAAATGCGTTCGGATTGTAAAGGCAATCAGCGTATATACAACAAATCCGGGAAAATTTGAGAATTTAGCAAATGAATTCCGAGAAAAATACGGTATTTTTATTCATATCAAGGGTAAAAATGATAAGGTGAAAAAATATAATAAGATTTATATTAACTGTGAGGCAGACAGAATTGTAGACGAAGGATTTTTTCAATCTGTAAATCTTATTGATATTTATAAAATTTACAAGGGCGGATTCAGTGAAATTTTATTATCGTATAAGACAAATGAGGAGGAATTTTTAAAGGAAAATAGAGTGATAAAAAATTTATCCTTCACAGAGTTTTATTTTAAAATTCAACAGACAAATATCGACAAAATAACAATTCCGGTCTTTTTAAAAGATAAAAATTATAAAATTGTGAATATCAGAAAATAATGATTGACAAATTGTTGTTTTTCACTTATAATATCTTAGTAAAAGTTGCTTATCCGCCCATAGATAAGTATGAATGTTATTTTATGTGGGAAGAAAGGCAGAATGAAAATGGATAAAGAGATTGTACTTACCTATAATAGACTGAAAGAGCTTGAGGCAGAGCTTGAATATTTAAAAACAGAAAAAAGAAAAGAAGTTTCAGAAAAAATTAAAGTGGCAAGAGGCTTTGGAGACCTTTCTGAAAATGCGGAATATGATGAAGCAAAAAAAGAACAGGGCGAAGTGGAAGTTAAAATTGTGAACCTTGAAAAAATGCTGAAAAATGCAAAGGTGATTGACGAGGACGAAATTGACACCAGCAAGGTTGCCGTTGGAACAAAGGTCAAGATTTATGATATGGATTTTGAAGAAGAAGTTTCTTATGAAATTGTGGGATCTACCGAAGCGTCGCCGGACCAGAACAAAATATCTGATGAATCTCCTCTGGGAAGGGCTTTAATCGGTGCGAAACCGGAAGAAGTGGTAACGGTGGAATCTCCCAACGGCGAATATCAGGTTAAAATTTTAGAAATTTCTAAATAAACTATATTTTTTTAGAGAGACAATGTTGTCTCTCTTTTTTTGTTTCACGTGAAACATTCTTTTCTGATAAAACGATTGAAATGCAGACCAAACAATGGTATAATAATAATTACAATCTTAAAAGAAAGGTATTTTACAAAAATGGGAAAAGTCATCGTAATTGCCAATCAGAAAGGCGGCGTGGGAAAAACAACAACTTCCGTCAATCTTAGCGCATATTTGGGCGATTTAAAGAAAAAAGTGCTGTTGATTGATAGTGATCCCCAGGGGAATGCTACCAGCGGCTTTGGAATTGACAAAGATCGTGTGGATCATTCGTTATATGATGTTTATATCAATGAAATTCAGTTGAAAGACGCAATTATAGAAACAAAATATAAAAATTTGTGGGTTTGCCCGTCTAATGTGAATCTTGCAGGTGCCGAAATTGAACTGGTTGCTTTTAAAAAGCGGGAATTTTTGCTTCAAAGCGCCTTGGAACAAATTAAAAATGAGTTTGATTTTATTTTGATTGACTGCCCTCCTTCTTTAGGACTTTTAACGTTAAATGCGTTTGCCGCGGCAGAAAGTGTGATAATTCCCATTCAATGTGAATATTATGCGTTAGAGGGGCTTGGCCAGCTGACAAACACAATATCTTCTTTAAAGCAGAATATTAATGAGCAGCTTGAAATTGAAGGAATTTTGCTGACCATGTTTGACAAGCGCACAAATTTATCTGCTTTGGTATATGATGAGGTAAAAAAATTTTTTCCGGAAAAGATTTTTAAAACCGTCATACCGAGAAATGTGCGGCTGAGTGAAGCACCAAGCTTTGGGGAACCAATTTTATCGTATGATAAGTTTTCAAAAGGGGCGTTTGCATATAAAGCGCTGGCAAAGGAAGTAATTAAGAAAAATGTGCAGGAGGCATAAATAGATGGCAAAACGGGGACTTGGCAGAGGGTTAGACGCGCTGCTCAGCGCAGAAAGCGTTGTTGAAACTACTACAGAGCGGGAAAAAGATGTTAAAATTATTAAAATAACGCAGATTGAGCCGAACAAGACACAGCCGCGTTCTGATTTTGACGAGGAAAAGCTGAATAGTCTGGCAGACTCTATTTTAGAATATGGCGTGTTGCAGCCGATTGTTGTAAAGCTGAATTCAAACGGATTTTATACGATTATTGCCGGAGAACGCAGATGGCGGGCGGCAAGAATTGCAAAGCTGAAAGAAATTCCTGCAATTGTGAAAAGCTTTGATGAAAAAAGTGAAAAAGAAGTAGCTCTCATTGAAAATTTACAGCGTGAGAACCTAAACGCAGTTGAAGAAGCATTGGGAATTAAAGAACTGATGGATGTTTATGGTCTGACGCAGGAGGACGTTTCAAAAAAAATCGGCAAGAGCCGGTCTGCAGTGGCAAACAGCGTGCGATTACTAAATTTGCCGGACAGTATTAAGGCGTTTATAAAAGATGGCGTACTTTCTATGGGACACGCAAGGTCAATTCTGGCTTTAGAGAATGAGAAGCTCATGAATCTGGTGGCAGAAAAAATTATTCAAGAAGATTTCAGTGTACGTCAAACGGAAAATTACATTAAATCGCTTCTTGCCGAAAAAAAGACGAAAATAGTTTCAAAAGAGGAAGAAGAGCTGATTCGGTATATAAAAAGTCTGGAAGAATCTCTTTCTTCTGACTTGGGTACAAAAATCAGAATTGTGAATAAAAAAAATAAAGGTAGAATTGAAATTCCTTATTCTTCTGCGGAGGATTTTGAACGAATTATACAATTAATTAAGAAATAACAAAAAATGGGATTTTAAAATATTATCTAAATTCTAATTTCAGAGGATTACTAATACCTAATACATATTTTAAACAAAAACAGTTTAAAGTGCAAATTTGGCGTTCTGATAAGGTTGAGGGGAATAAGCAAATGAATATTTTGGGAAACGATGTGTCTACATCATTAATTTTAACCTATGCAATTTATATTTCTGTACTTTCCATTTTGATTGCCATTGTGAGTGTTGTTGTGGCAGCTCGGACAAACGGTAAACTGAAACGTGTTTTAAAGGACAAGGCAGGAAAGGATATTACGGAATCAATTGTTAGCTATTATAAAAAATGCAATGAAATTGCAGGATATTTTAAAAGCTACGAAGAAAAAATAAATTATTTGGAGCGGCAGGATTCCGCCTGTGTGAAAAAAATAGGTTTGGTAAAATATGACGCTTTTCATGAAAATAAATCGAAGTTAAGCTTTGCTGTGGCGTTGTTAGATGAACGGGACACGGGATTTGTATTAAATGGAATGTATGTCCGCGGGCAGACTGTGACCTATTTAAAGCCTGTTGTTGAAGGACTTTCCGATTATGAATTGACGGAAGAAGAAATTGAGGCCATTAACAGTGCAAGAATGCAGTATGAAGAAAAGATGAAACAAAAATAATGTTTCACGTGAAACATAAAGAGACCCCACCGATAAGATGGGGCCTCTTTTTTATTAGATTAATTCACAAATATTGTTAGAAAATTCAATGGGGTCGTCCACAGTTAAGCCTTCAATGAGAAGTGCGCTGCCATATAAAACGTCGGCATATTTTTTCAGCTTCTCTTTGTCAGAAGCAAACAGTTCCTTAATTTTTTCAAACACCGGGTGGTCAACGTTAATTTCCAGAACCCGCTCTGCTTTCACCTTTTGGTCTGCCGGCATGGAATTAAGCACCTTTTCCATTTCAATGGAAAGCTCACCGCCGCTGGTAATGCACACCGGGTGAGATTTTAATCGGGTTGAAGCTTTCACGTCTTTCACTTTGTCGCCCAATGCATCTTTCATAAAGAGAAAAATTTCTTTGTTTTCTTCGCTTTCTTCCTGCTTTGCTTCTGTTTCAAAGCCTAAATCGCCGGATGAAACCGATTTAAATTCTTTTTCTTCATATTTGCCCAGCATTTTAATTGCAAATTCGTCAATATCGTCGGTAAAGCAGAGAATGTCATATCCCTTGTCTTTAACCAGCTCTGTTTGGGGCAGCTTTTCAATTTTTTCGTTACTTTCTCCACAGGCATAGTAAATGAACTTCTGATCTTCCGGCATTTTTTCAATGTATTCTTTTAAAGAAACCAGTTTCTTTTCTTTGATGGAATAGAACAAGATTAAATCCTGAACAAGCTCCTTCTCCCGGCCAAATTCGTTATAAACAGAGAACTTTAGCTGGCGGCCAAAACCGGAATAAAACTTTTCATACGTTTCCCGGTCGTCTTTCATCAGCTTTATTAGCTCGCTCTTGATTTTTTTCTGCAAATTTTTTGCAATAATTTGAAGCTGACGGTCGTGCTGCAGCAGCTCGCGCGAGATGTTCAGGCTCAGGTCGGGCGAATCGACGACGCCGCGCGCGAAC
>OGYL01000637.1_pt1 | contig 27987 bp, 23 predicted proteins | sample 1576541 | NCBI WGS metagenome assembly OGYL01 (sample SAMEA3541551, study PRJEB24748) | human gut metagenome | biome: human gut; feature: human-associated habitat; material: faeces | place: China | collected 2012 | reverse complement strand
CGATGTGGCGAACCTCTGCGAGATTGTCGGTGCCGATGTGAATATGGTGCGTAAGGGGATCGGCTCGGATGCCCGTATCGGCAACCGTTTCCTGTATGCCGGTATCGGCTATGGAGGTTCCTGTTTCCCAAAAGATATAAAAGCGTTGATCAAAACAGCCAAGTCGAACGGTTACCGGATGCGTATCCTAGAAGCGGTCGAGGCGGTCAACGAAGAGCAGAAATCCATCTTGTTCCGCAAGTTGGACGATTATTTCAAGGGCGATCTGAAAGGTAAACGTATCGCTATGTGGGGTTTGGCCTTCAAGCCGGAGACAGACGATATGCGTGAAGCTCCTTCTTTAGTCGTTATCCAGAAATTATTGGAAGCCGGCTGTGAAGTTTCGGCATACGATCCGGTAGCTATGGACGAGTCTCGCCGTCGGATAGGTAATGCAATCCGTTATGCCAAAGATATTTATGATGCAGTGATGGATGCCGACGTGCTCCTACTGATTACTGAATGGAAAGAATTTCGTATGCCGTCCTGGCAGGTAGTCAAGAAACTGATGGCAAATCCGTTGGTTATTGACGGACGAAACATCTATGATCCGGCAGAAATGGCTGAATATGGGTTCGATTATCATTGTATCGGACGATAATGAGGTACTAAGGAAAATACATGGCAGAAGAAACATTAAAGCAGAAAACGGCAAAAGGTCTGTTTTGGGGATTCATCAATAATGGTACCCAGCAATTGCTGAATCTCTTTTTCGGCATATTCCTGGCCCGATTATTGACTCCGGCCGATTATGGTATGGTCGGGATGCTGACCATCTTTTCTCTGATAGCCGGTTCTCTGCAAGAAAGTGGTTTTATTGCAGCTCTGGCCAACAAAAAAGAAATCACCCACGACGATTACAATGCCGTATTCTGGTTTTCAATCACGGTCAGTTTCTGTCTGTATTGGATACTGTTCTTCTGTGCTCCGCTGATCGCTGATTTTTATAACCAGCCTGAATTGATCCCATTGGCACGTTATTCCTTTTTGGGGTTCTTTATTGCCAGTCTGGGAGTAATTCCCGGAGCCTATGTCTTCCGAAACCTGATGGTAAAACAAAAGGCCTTGGCAACTGTTTTAGCCTTGATCTTTTCCGGCACGACCGGTGTCCTGCTGGCCTATAACGGATTTTCGTATTGGGGCATAGCTACGCAGAGCATTGTCTATATCAGTGTTTTAAATATCTATCTTTGGTATAAATGTCCGTGGCGTCCGACATGGAGATGGAACTTTACTCCGGTGCGTGAAATGTTGGGATTCAGCAGTAAGCTGTTATTTACGAACATATTCAATCATGTTAATAATAATATCTTCTCGATTATTTTAGGACGCTATTATTCCGAAAAAGAAGTCGGACAATACAACCAGGCCAATAAATGGAACTACATGGGTTTCTCGTTGATTTCCGGGATGGTAGGAAGCGTGGCACAACCCATTTTCGCTCAAATGACTGATGATTCCGAACGGCAAGTAAGAGCCTTTCGCAAGATGCTCCGGTTTACAGCCTTCATCTCTTTCCCCTGCATGTTGGGATTGTCGTTAGTAGCTCCCGAATTAATTACAATAGCTATTACCGACAAATGGATAGACAGTGCCCGGATCTTACAGTTGTTAGCCATTTGGGGGGCTTTCTTCCCGATAGCCAATCTGTATTCCAACCTGTTGATTAGTCGCGGAAAATCCGACATATATCTTCGCAATACGGTTACTTTGGGAATTCTACAGCTGATAGCCATCTATCTTTTGCGTTCCCACGGAATATTTTTCATGGTTTCGGTTTACGTCGGCATTAATATCTGTTGGTTACTAGTCTGGCATTATTTTGTACAGAAAGAGATCGACTTGCCTTTATCCTCTGCCCTAAAAGATATTCTCCCCTATTTGGGGATAGCAGGTGGGGTGATGTGTTTCACTTTCTATGTAACTGCCACAATCACCAATGTGTATTGGTTGTTTGTCTTAAAGATAGTCATTGCTGCAGTCACCTTTGTACTTATTATGTGGCTTAGCGGCTCCGTTACATTTAAGGAAAGTATAGGGTATATATTTAGGAAGAGATGAACATATTGTTCTATTCCTTTTTAATGATTTCTAAAGGGATATTCCCTATTTGTGCTGCCAATTCTGAGAAAGAACTGTGAAATGATCCAAAGATTTTCTGTGTTCGAGCTAGTACATACATATCTACAATACCACCTTGTATACCAGCAATTGAACTACGATCCGCTTTGTCTTTCGCAAATATCAAGCGTTTTCCATAACGCTTTTGCAATTCTAGCTTTACAGATTCATCGTCTGTTGCCAAATAAATGGAAGTGTCTGCAAATAAATCGATTTCTTTATCAATGGCATCAAAGAATAATTCTATTGGACTCTGTTCTATTGAGGCTGCATTGTCTGTTCTTCGGATGTGTACACCGAGGGTATAGGGCGAGAATTGTTGGCACAAATGATCTATACGAGCTTGAATCGGCGGTAGAGGTATGAACAATTGGCGAAGCAGATCATAAGAATAGTCTAAAAAATTGGTGTAAGAGGCCATATAAGCATTCCCTTGTTGTATCCAATGCTCAAAATTAAACTGCTGCTTGCATAAAGGAGTAATAGATTTCTCATAAAGACAAGTTTTGAATAATATCTTTTGAAAAAACAAGGGGATGTTCATGTTTCGTTTTCTTGGCCGGTCATATAAAATATGATCAGTAAGAGTAGCTTCGCGTAAATGAGTGTTTTGTATATTTATTGGGTAGAATAAGGTCTTGAAAGGTGCATGCAATGCCCAATCTTGAAACCAGACAATATCAATAGTCGTATTTGTCTTTTGTGCTAACGTAACTGCAGATGAAACAGCTCTCATGCGATTGGCCAATCCGCCAACGGGTATAAACGTCATTTTATGCATATCCGATAAATTAGGTTGCAAATTTACGTAACTTCGTATGTGTTTTCATTATCTTTGCGAAATTGTAGAATAAATATTTTTCCATCATATTATGCAGGCGATCATTTTGGCAGCAGGAATGGGGAAGCGTCTTGGTGAGCTTACCCGGGATAATACCAAATGTATGGTTCAGGTAAATGGAGTTTGTCTGATCGATCGACTACTTCGTCAGCTTTCTGAACTTTCCTTGGAACGAATTATCTTGGTGATTGGCTATAAAGGAGAAAAACTTCGTGAGCATGTAGGCGATATGTACCGAAATACGCCAATTGAGTATATTTATAATCCGGTATATGATAAGACAAATAATATTTATTCACTTTATCTTGCAAAAGAGGAACTTCAGAAGCAGGATACGCTTTTAATAGAGTCTGATTTGATTTTTGAAGATTCTTTATTCCGAAAGATTATAGACAACCCATATCCTAACTTGGCATTAATTGCCAAATATGAACCTTGGATGGATGGGACAATGGTTTGTTTAAACGAGGAAGGAGATATTGTAGATTTCATTTCGAAAAAAGCTTTCCGGTATAATCAAATAGATACATATTATAAAACAGTTAATATTTATAAGTTCAGTAAAGCGTTCCTTTGTACCCATTATGTACCTTTCCTTGAAGCTTATAGTAAGGCTTTAGGTAATAATGAATATTATGAACAAGTCCTGCGTGTAATCACATTGTTAGACAAATGTGAGCTGAAAGGTTTGCCGTTAGATGGTGAGCGCTGGTATGAAATAGATGATGTTCAGGATTTGGATATAGCAGAAACTATTTTTGCAGAGGACGAACAGCAGTTAAAGTTGTATCATAAGCGTTATGGTGGGTATTGGCGGTTCCCAAAGTTGAAAGATTTCTGTTATTTGGTAAATCCTTATTTTCCGCCACAGAAAATGCGTGATGAATTGAAGGCTAATTTCGATACATTGCTTACAGAATATCCTTCAGGAATGTATGTGAATACGCTAATAATGGCGAAGAATTTTGGAATTAAGCACGATTATGTGGTTGTAGGTAACGGCGCTGCTGAACTCATCAAAAGTTTAATGGAACATCTTTTCGGAAAAATAGGGATAATTTATCCGACTTTTGAGGAATATCCGAATCGAGTGAACCAGGAGATAGTACCGTTTATCCCGACTAATCCGAATTTCTATTATACGGCAACTGATTTACAATCTTATTATGAAGATAAGGGATTATCGACATTGTTGCTGATTAATCCGGACAATCCTTCAGGGAATTTTATACCGAAAGAAGATCTGTTTAAACTTTTAGATTGGACTTCTCAGCGACAGATCCGGTTTGTCGTGGACGAATCTTTTGTTGATTTCTCTGATGGGGGACAGTCAAATACATTATTGAGAGATGATCTTCTTGAAAAGTATCCTACACTTATTGTTGTGAAGAGTATTTCCAAATCTTATGGTGTTCCGGGTTTGCGATTAGGTTTAGCTGTTTCGGCAGATTGTTCATTGATTGCAAATCTTCGAAAAGATGTAAGTATTTGGAACATAAATTCGTTTGCAGAGTTTTATTTGCAGATATATAGCAAATATGATGCAGATTATATTACAGCCTGCCAGCGTTTTCGAGAGGAACGTGATTTGTTTTATCAGGAACTTCAGACGGTTGATTATTTACGAGTCATACCTTCTCAGGCAAACTATTTTTTGTGTGAGATAACTGCCCGATTTACTTCTGCGGAACTTGCCACTGTCTTATTGAATCGTTTCAATTTGCTGATTAAAGATTGTGGCACTAAATCAGCTTTTGCCAATAAAGGACGGAATTATATTCGTTTGGCTATTCGTAATCGGGAGGATAATCATTTTTTGGTGACTAAATTAAAAGAAATCTAGAATAAGATATGAAGATCTGTATATGTGGGGGAGGTTCTTTGGGACATGTAATAGCAGGGAAAATTGCATCTAAGGGAGAAAATGTCTCAATATTGACCCGTTGTCCTGAAAAATGGAATTCGGAGATTAAAATAGATGATTGTGAGGGTAAAATATTTACAGGAAAGTTCTCTTGTGTTACAGATCAAGCAGAAAAAATAATACCAGATGCGGATATTGTTTTATTGTGTCTTCCTGGATTTGCTATAGAGCCCGTATTGAAGCAAATTGCTCCCTATTTATCTGAGAACACTTATGTTGGTAGTGTTGTATGTTGTACGGGTTTCTTTTTTATTGCTTATAAAGTATTTGTTAATAATAAAACACAACCTTTATTTGGCTTTCAACGAGCTCCTTATATTGCCCGAGTAGCAGAATATGGTGCAAGTGCGCATTTGTTAGGTTATAAAAAAGAACTACAAATAGCAACTGTTAATGTGGCAGATAACACGTTCTTACAAGCATATTGGCAGACCCGCTTGGATACACCAGTACGAATGTTGGAACATTTTTTGGAAGCGAGCCTGACGAATAGTAATCCATTGTTGCATCCTGCCCGTTTATACGGATTGTTTCATGCATGGAACAAAGATATTGTATATGAAGAGATCCCAGCCTTTTATAAAATATGGGATGATTATAGTTCAGAATTATTAATCTCTTGTGACAAGGAGTTTCATGCTGTATTGTCGGCTCTTCCGATAAAAATAGAGCAGATCCCGACATTGTTAGATTATTATGAAAGTATAGATGCTGCGTCATTGACTCGGAAAATTCAATCGATTACTGCATTTGAGGGAATATTTACTCCTATGAAACAGATGAATAATGGTTATATTCCTGATTTTAGTAGCCGATATTTTTTGGAAGATATTCCTTTCGGATTATTAATTATTAAATCAATCGCTGAAATATTGAATGTTCCAACTCCTACAATCGATAAAATATTACTTTGGGGACAGGAAATGATTGGTAAACAATATATGTTAACAGGGAGGTTGAATGGTAAGGATTTGATCCATTCGGGATATGTATCCCCTGATTTATTTCATGATTTGATAAATAAATAAGCGATGGATAATAACTTAAAACAAGAATTAAGAAAACGCTTTAATCCTGATGGATCTCTTCTTCGTCGCCAACAACTTCGAATGTTGGAACTGTTGGAGGCTGTTGATTTGGTATGCAAGAAATATGATATTCCATATTGGTTAAGTTCCGGAACATTAATTGGGGCTGTACGGCATCAGGGGTTTATTCCTTGGGATGATGATTTGGATATTGAAATGCTACGAGAGGATTACCTCCGTCTTATGAAAGTGTTGCCGGAAGAACTTCCTGACAAGTTTGTTTTACAAACTCACGAAACTGACCCGAATTATATTTCTAATTATGCTAAGGTGCGTGATATGAATTCCTATTTGGAAGAAACCAATGCCTATGATCGCATTTGGAAGTATCAGGGGGTTTATATTGATATCTTTTCTTTAGAAAGGATTCCTTTCCCGTTGGCCTGGATTGCCGGACATATGCAAGGTCAAATATATAATCAGCTGAATAATAAATCTCTTAGACAGGAAACTATGCTACGCCGGATTCGGCGAATATACCGTTTTAATTCGCGGATAGGTTTTCCGGTGTTGAGGTTTTTGTCGAAGTTAATACCTGGAAAAAAGTTACGGCATTCTTTTGGAACGGCTTATTTCAAGCCTCGTTATCGGGAAGATATATTTCCTTTGTCGGAAATGGAATTTGAAGGGAAAAAGTTCCCGGTTCCTCATAATACGGATGCTTTGTTACGAAAAATTTATGGTGATTATATGAAATTACCAGACTTGGATTCTATTCATCCACATTATTCTAAATTAGAAATCTATAAATAGAAGGATATACGATGAACCCCGCATTAGTAGATGTAGCCGTGTTGATTTTGTTCTTCAACAGGCCGGAGCCGTTGAAGGCCGTATTCAGTCAGGTGAAAAAAGCGCGTCCGTCAAAGTTGTTTTTATATCAGGACGGACCAAGAAACGAGAAAGATATGCCTGGTATTTTAGCTTGCCGGGAAGTTGTGAAGGATATAGACTGGGAGTGTGAAGTGCAGCAGCTTTACCAGGAAAAGAACTACGGCTGCGACCCTTCGGAATACATGTCGCAAAAGTGGGCCTTTTCGCACGTGGACAAGTGTATCGTTCTGGAAGACGATGATATTCCTTCCTTATCGTTCTTCCCTTTCTGCAAAGAGATGTTGGACAAGTATGAAAACGATACGCGTATCAGCATGATCACAGGTGTTAATTATGATGAAGTCACGGAGAATATGCCCTATGATTACTTCTTTGCAACGACGTTCTCTATTTCCGGTTGGGCCAGTTGGAAACGGGTGTTGGACCAGTGGGATGAACATTATACATTTTTGGATGACCCGTTCAACCTGCAGCAATTGGATGCTTACATCAAAGAACGCAAGTACCAGGACCGGTTTATCGATTTTTGCCGCTATCACCGTTCGACAGGTAAGGCTTATTATGAAACGATCTTCCACGCGGCAATCTTCTTTAACTCGGGCTTGAGTATTGTTCCTGCCAAAAACATGATTAACAACCTGGGCGCGACCGAAGGCTCAACGCATTTCGGCAATTCGAATGATGTCTTGCCGAAAGCGATCCGCCGTATTTTCACCATGCAACGCCATGAATTAGAATTTCCGTTGAGGCATCCTCGTTATATGATTGAAAATGTTGAATATAAAGATCGTATGTTCCGGATTATGGCCTGGGGGCATCCTTGGATTAAAATTGGACGTTCGTTTGAAGAGCTTTACTTGAATCTGCGTCATGGGAATTTCCGGTTTATTGTTAAGTCAATTCGTAACAGAGTTCTTAAATGGTTAGGGAAAGAGAAATATAATTGATCTTTCCGCTCGTTTTTCCAAAGGGTAGCACTTCTTCTTCTTGATGAAATTAGACAACTTGTTCAAATTGTAGGCCTATTTATGATCGCGTTGTTTGATTTCATCAAATAAAACAGGTATTTCACGATCATGTTGATCAATTTCATCAAATAAAATACCTACATTATGATCATGTTGATCAACTTGATCAAATTGCAGGGCTATTTCTTAATGATTTTAATCAATATGATCAAATAATGGATCTGAATTTTGATGTTTTTGTATGTTTTAATCAATGATAAAATCTATCTTTGTAAGAAAATCATCGTGACATGGAAGAAATCTTACGGAAAATAACGATCGACGAGGTGTATATCTCTCCGCTCAAGCGCAGACGCGTGCGGCGGGAAGACGGGAGCGAGATTATGGAAGAAGTGCCTCACGCCATTCGTCCGTCAGGCTCTATGATTATGGATGCCGTCGTACAGATCCTTTTTTTCAGACGTATTTTCCAAATCAATAATATCGCCCGCATCTTAGGGGTCGATCCGGTGAAACTGGCTGGGGCCATGCAAATCCTGACGGGAATGCCGATGCTGGATTTCCTGAACATCTTCCGCCTGCGCCTGGTACAAGAGTACCTGGCGTGTACGGACCTGAGTTTGTCGCAGATTGCCGCGTGTTGCGATTTCTCCAGCCAGTCGTCGTTGTCTCATGTATTCACGAAGGAGATCGGGTGTTCACCGGCGGCCTATCGCCGCAGCCATCGGTATAGGGATTTCCGGTTTTGGTATGAGTGGTAATCGCTTTAGAAGAAGGAAAATGGAAAAGAAAGTATCAGTAGTCATGTGTACCTATAATGGTGCCAAATATATACGTGAACAATTAGATTCGATTCTCAATCAGACTTATCCCATCTTTGAAATTATTATACAGGATGATTGTTCTACGGACGAGACGGTGGAAATTATTCGGGAGTATGCAGGCCGTTATGAGAATATACATTTGTTTCAGAATGAAAAATCGTTGGGGATAAACCGTAATTTCTATTCAGCAATGGATAAAGCCCAGGGGGATTATATAGCCATATCCGATCAGGATGATATTTGGGTGACTGATAAGATAGAAGTTCAAATGAATGCGATAGGCAAAGCTTGGTTATCTTCTGGTTTTTCCAAGCCATTTACTTCAGGTAAAGGCATTAAAATCCATTTTGATTCACGTATGCCAAATTGTACTTTGGAGAGGATGGTTTATGTAGGCATGACTCCAGGACATACCTTATTGATTAAAAAAGAACTGTTAGAGCATATTCCGGATTTAGATAGGTGGATAGATTTATATACCTATGACAAACACCTGCAAATAGTTGCAGCCTGCTATGATAAGGTCCAGTTTTGTAATAAGGTATTGGTACATAATAGACGTCATATTTCTGCGGCCACCTATGGACCTGCCGAGAATTATCAGCGTACGATAAGTAATGCTTGGCACTCGATATTTCGTACATACGCTCTTTATAAAGAGGTCAGGCCATTTATGAGAGAGTACTTTTCTAATACTTATAATTTCCTAGCGGCCATTCCTAACCAATCGGTTAGGAAAGAAAAAGTTATGAAGATGGTTTATTTCCAAAGTCAACAATCATTGTGGGCTTATTTAAGATTGACCATCATTTGTATCCAGTTGCGAGATGAAATCTTTCATACCAAAGAGAAAAATCCTATTGTTGCTGTTTTAAGAGCAATTTATTTCCCTATATCATGTAGTGATTATTTTAGATATAAATCAAGTAAATACAAGAAATAATGAAAGTTCTCTTGCTAAATACATCTGACCGGACTGGTGGTGCTGCTGTAGCAGCCAATCGTCTGCTGAAGGCATTGCAGAAGACAGGGGTTAGTGCAAACATGTTGGTTAGGGATAAAATAACGCAAGATACAAGCGTTGTTTCTATAAATACTTCTGCAGCAAAAAAGCTGATAAATCGGATTCGTTTTGTATGGGAACGATTGGTCATATTCCTTTGTAATCATTTATTTAAAGAAAATCTGTTTCAGGTATCTATTGCGAATACCGGGACTGATATACGTCATTATGCATTAGTAAGGGAGGCAGATGTTATCCATATTCATTGGATTAACCAGGGAATGTTATCTCTCTCTGATATTAAACGGCTGATTGATTCAGGAAAGCCTGTAGTTTGGACTTTACATGATATGTGGCCGGCAACAGGAGTCTGTCATTATGCAGCATTGTGTGATCAATATAGATCGGAATGTACACAATGTCCTATGATGAAACATCTCTTTTTCTGGAATTTGGCGCGAACTGTATATCTGCATAAGAGTACAATAGGTTTAGAGAAGATTACCTTTGTGGGTTGCAGCCGTTGGATTACGGAAATGTGTAAACAAAGCAGGTTGCTTAGAAATGCCTCTTTCTATTCAATTCCCAATCCAATAGATACAGCCTCGTTTAAACCTTATAACAAACAGGCCGTGAGAGGTAAATACAATTTACCTATTCAAAAGAAGTTGGTTTTATTCGCAGCTGCTAAAGTCTCAGATAACCGGAAAGGGCTGACTTATTTAATAGAAGCCTGTCATTTATTGGCGGAACGACATGCTGACATAGAGGTCTTACTGATGGGTAGTAAGGCTGATGAAATACAATGTCAGTTGCCGGTTCCTTCTCATCTGTTGGGATATGTTTCATCTTTGGAACAAATAGCAGAAATTTATTCTTTATCGGATGTCTTTGTCATTTCTTCGTTAGAAGATAATCTCCCCAACACCATCATGGAGGCAATGGCTTGTGGAACTCCCTGCGTCGGGTTTCAGACAGGAGGGATACCGGAGATGATTGATCATCTGAAGAACGGGTATGTGGCCCGTTATCAAGATGCGGAAGATTTGGCACAAGGGATTACGTGGGTTTTGGATCATCCTCATCCGCAACAGTTGGCTGAGGCCTGTGTAGAGAAGGTAAAAACTCATTATTCGGAAGAGGTTATTGCCGGAAAATATATAGCTTTGTATCAGAAGCTGATGGATAAAGAAGAAAAATAAAATTCATATTTGTCAGAATCCATCCATGTTGTATAAAATTTTAAGTTCATTTCATTAATTCATGAATCAGTCTGTCAAATTCACGATTATAACAATCACTTATAATGCGGCGCAATGGCTGGAACGAACCATTTTGAGTGTCTTGAGCCAGTCGTATGGAAATATTGAATATGTGATTATCGACGGGGCATCGACTGACGGAACAGTGGATATAATCCGTCAATATGCTCCCGGTGTTTCTTTTTGGCTCAGTGAACCGGACAAAGGTTTGTATGATGCCATGAATAAGGGGCTGCAGCATGCTACCGGCGATTATGTCTGGTTTATCAATGCCGGCGATACGCTGCCCCATGCTGATATTATGCAGCGGATTGTTCAGAAGATTGAGAAGCGGAAACATTTGCCGGATGTTATCTATGGAGAGACGGCTATTGTAGATGCACAAGGGAAGATGTTGGGGATGCGTCGCCTGCGTCCACCCAAGAAACTGTCTTGGAAGAGTTTTCGTATGGGAATGCTGGTTTGCCACCAGTCTTTTATTGTCCGGCGGGAAATTGCTCCTTTGTATGATTTGAATTATCGGTTGAGTGCAGATTACGACTGGTGTATCCGTTGTTTGAAGGAAGCGAAGTATGTATGTAATACGAATCAAATTCTCTCCAACTTTTTGGAAGCCGGGATGAGTACGCAACAAAGAAAAGCTTCTTTGAAGGAACGTTATGCCATCATGTGCAAATATTATGGTAAATTTGCCACCACGGTTTTACATGGATGGTTTGCTGTCCGTTTTTATACAGCCAAGCTGTTCAAAGGAAGGGTATAGAAGTTTGATGTTCTGAATTAATGAGAATTGAAAAGAATCCTCGTTGGAATCGAAAACGAAACTCTCGGGTTTTGAAATAGGAATTAATAACGAATGACGATATGCAGAAACTATTAAAAAATTGGGTTAAGCACATCGTGGCTATTCTGATCTTGCTGGTAGCTACGGTGGTTTATTTTTCTCCGTCGGTAATTGATGGAAAGGTGCTTCGGCAAGGAGATAATATCAAGGCTACAGGTATGGGTGCTAGCCAGATGAAACAATATGAAGAAACAGCACAGCCGGGAGAATTCAGTGCGTGGTCGGATGCCATGTTCGGTGGTATGCCTTATGTGGCTACGTATGGAAATCCGGCTCCCGATCTGCCTCAATACAGATTTGTCGATAAACTTTTTAAATCCTTGAGCTATGAAGATGCTTCCATGGTTTTTGTGGGACTGGTTTGTTTCTATCTGCTGATGTGTGTGATGGGCGCCAGTTGGTGGTTGGCCTTGGCAGGTGCGTTTGCCTTTGCTTTGGCTTCCTATAATCTGATTATTATTGAAGCCGGACATATCGTAAAGGGGTATGTAATTGGTTATATGCCGGTAACGTTGGCTGGTATGGCGCTTCTCTTCAAACGGAAACATTTGTGGGGAGCGATTCTCTTCCTCTTGGGTGTTGCTTTATCGATTAGTAACAACCATATTCAGATTACATATTATTTGTTTATCCTCTGTCTGTTTATCTACATCGGATATCTGGTTTGGAAAATCAAGGAAAAAGACTGGACAGAGTTAGGAAAGGTAACCGGAATTATGGTAGTATGTGCGGTACTGGCAGTACTTCCGGGTGCAAAAGGTTTGTATAGTAACTGGGAACTCGGTCAACAGTCTATTCGTGGAGCTTCAGAACTGACTCCTAAGCCTAATGCTGATGGAACAGTCGAGAAGAAATCTACTGGATTGGATAAGGATTATGCGTTTGCTTGGAGCTATGGTAAGATGGAATTGCTGACAACCCTGATTCCGAATGCCTACGGTGGTGGTTCAGGTGGTATGTTAGGACAGGATTCTGAGTTTTACAAGATGGCGAAAGCCGGAGGCATGAAGGTCGGAAAAGAGATACAGGCACCTACGTATTGGGGAGACAAGAGCTTTACTTCGGGTCCGGTTTACTTCGGAGCCGTGGTCTGCTTCCTCTTTGTTTTGGGAATGTTTGTGGTTCGGAATCCGATGAAATGGTGGTTGTTTGCCGGAGGTGCTTTTATGACCTTACTGGCACTTGGACGGAATCTGGACTGGTTTAACGACTTCATGTTCCATTATCTGCCCATGTATAATAAGTTCCGTACGGTGGAAATGGCCTTGGTTATTCCGGGATTGGTTGCTCCAATTATCGGAATTTGGGGACTGAAAGAAATCCTGCAGGAAAAGGTCGCTTATGAACAGGTGAAGAAAGGACTGATCGGAGCCCTGGTCATTACCGGCGGCCTTTCTCTGATTGTCTGGTTGATGCCGTCGTTGTTGCTTGATTTCCGTTCGGCTTACGATGCCCAGTATCAATTACCAGAACAATTCTACAATGCCCTCTTGATGGATCGTGCGACGTTGGCTTCTGATGATGCGTTGCGTTCTTTGCTGTTTGTTCTGCTGAGTGCCGCTCTGGTAGCTTGGTTTATGGTGGCCAAGAACAAGAAAACAGTTGCTACGTGGGTGGGTATCGGTATGACCGTCTTGATCTTCGTAGATTTATGGACAGTCGACAAGCGGTATTTGAATGACAAGAATTTCTTCCCGAAGAAAGATATTCAGGCTACTTATCAGGAATCGGTATCCGATCAGGAAATCTTGAAAGATAAAGATAATTTCCGTGTATTGAATCTGAACAATACTTTCCTCGAGACCAATACCTCGTATTACCATCATTCGATTGGTGGATATCATGCTGCCAAGTTGAGAAGATACCAGGAATTGATCGATTATCGTTTGCAGAAGGAAATCAACTCCATCATCGCTTCGTTCCAGACAGCCAAAAGTGCGGCTGACTTCTGGATTGTTTTCCAGGCTTGTCCGACTCTAAATATGCTGAATACGCGCTATGTCGTTTATAATCCGGGCCAACCACCTTTGGTGAATCCTTCGGCCGATGGAAACGCTTGGTTTGTAAAGGATATCAAAATCGTAGCCAATGCGGATGAGGAAATGGCTGCTTTGGATGAGATTGATCCGAAGCAGACGGCTGTGGTAGATCAGCGTTTCGCCGCTCAGGTGGATGGATTTACGCCGCAAGCCGATTCGACAGCAACCATTCAGTTACAATCATACCGGCCGAATAAGCTGGTTTATCAGTCGAAATCCGCTACTGATCAGTTGGCTGTATTCTCGGAAATCTATTATCAGCCGGGATGGAAGGCTACGGTCGACGGGAAACCGGTTGAGCATTTACGTGCCGATTGGATCTTACGTGCTATGCGTGTACCTGCCGGAGAGCATGAAATCGTATTCGAATTCAAGCCAGAAGGTTATATAATCGCAGCCAATGTAGAAGCCTACAGCAGCTTCCTGATTTTAGTATTGCTGATTGTCGCTGTGGGTTATTCGGTATATACTTCTTATAAGAAGACGAAGGAAGAATAAATTTGGGGTACTTGTAAAAAAGTCGAGCTCACAAAGCGTTGGAATTTTCCTGGCTTTGTGAGCTCGTCTGTTTTTGTATAGTTAATATTGCAGTATTAGTCTGAAAAGTCAGATTTAATACCGATAATGATCTGCCTTGTACGGTCCTTCAACCGGTACACCGATGTAATCGGCTTGTTTCTGGGTCAGTTTAGACAGTTTCACGCCGATACGTTCCAGATGCAGGCGGGCTACTTCTTCATCCAGGTATTTCGGCAAGCGATATACGCCGATTTCGTAAGGCTTCTGCCAGAGATCCATCTGTGCCAGTACTTGGTTGGTGAATGAATTACTCATCACGAAAGAAGCATGTCCGGTAGCACATCCCAAGTTCACCAGACGGCCTTCTGCCAGCAGGAAGATGGAATGTCCGTCGGGGAATGTATATTTGTCAACCTGCGGCTTGATGTTGAGGCGTTTGATGCCGGGGAAATTCACCAGCTTATCTACCTGTATTTCGTTATCGAAGTGACCGATGTTGCAGACAATCGCCTGGTCTTTCATCTGCTGCATGTGCTCAATGGTGATGATGTCGCAGTTACCGGTGGTTGTCACAAAGATGTTTCCTTCTTTCACGGCTTCTTCCATCGTAGTGACTTCAAAGCCTTCCATAGCTGCCTGCAGGGCACAGATCGGGTCGATTTCCGTTACCAGTACGCGGGCTCCGTATGAACGCATGGAATGTGAACAGCCTTTTCCTACATCACCGTAACCGGCTACTACTACTACTTTCCCGGCAATCATTACATCGGTAGCCCGTTTGATACCGTCGGCCAACGATTCCCGACAACCGTACAGGTTATCGAATTTAGACTTCGTTACCGAATCGTTTACGTTGATGGCCGGAACCAACAGTTCGCCTCGTTCCATCATCTGATACAACCGGTGAACACCCGTTGTCGTTTCTTCCGATACTCCTTTCATTTCAGCTACGGTACGATGCCAGCGCTGCGGATCTTCTGCCAGGATACGGTTCAATGTATCCAGAATGCATTGTTCTTCGTGATTGCTTCCCTCACGCTGGATGGTTGTCGGATCGTTTTCGGCACGATAACCCATGTGCACCAACAGAGAAGCATCACCGCCGTCGTCTACAATCAGATGCGGACCTTTACCGCCGGGGAAACGCAATGCCATTTCCGTACACCACCAGTATTCTTCCAATGATTCACCTTTCCAGGCAAAAACCGGTACACCGTCGGCAGCGATAGCGGCAGCGGCATGATCCTGAGTCGAGAAGATGTTACAGCTTGCCCAACGGACATCGGCACCCAAGGCTACCAGTGTCTCAATCAGAACGGCTGTCTGGATTGTCATGTGTAAAGAACCTGTGATCCGTGCTCCTTTCAATGGCTTCGAATCACCATATTTTTTACGGAGAGCCATCAGACCGGGCATTTCGTGTTCGGAAATCTCAATTTCCTTCCGTCCGAATTCCGCCAGGCTCATATCTGCTACCTTGTAAGGCAGATCTGTAGGAAATAATTGTGACATAATTGATACGAATAAATATTTTTCGCAAAGGTACGATAAAAATAGCAGAATCGCCATAGTCGGGCGGTCCTGCTGTCAGATTCGAGCCTCTTCAGCCAAGAGGTTGAGAGGCAGATGTATGTGATAACCGGCTTCCCGAGGGGAAGAGCGGTTGCCTGTAATCAGGCAAACAAGGATAGAATATACGAAATGACCGGTACCAGAATGGCGGTCATGATGCCCATCAGACCGATGGCCAGTCCGCTTAATGCGCCTTCAACGGCTCCCAGCTGGATGGCTGCTGCCGTACCGACTCCGTGTGACGAAGCGCCCAGGGCCAGTCCTTTGGCTATGCGACTTTCGATACCTAATACTTTCATAACGGCCGGACCGACAATGCTTCCGAAGATTCCAACGGCTACGACAATGACGGCCGTCAGCGAGGGAATGCCACCGTTCTTCTCAGAAATACCCATGGCGATCGGTGTCGTGACCGACTTGGGTTGCAGGGTAGCAATCAGCGACTGGTCGGCACCCATCAGTTTTCCGATGACAATCACGCTGATAATTCCGACAATCGCTCCGACAAAGACCGAAGTCAGGATCGATACGACGTTCCCTTTCAGGTATTTCATCTGTTCGAACAAGACGTAACCCAGGGCAACGACCGAAGGACCCAGCATGAAATGGATCAGATGACTGCCTTGCTGGAACGAAGCATATTCAATATCCAGGAACTCGAGAATGACGATGATCACGAAAATCGACGTGAGTAACGGATGAAGTATACTCAGATGCGTTTTCTTATACAAGATGGTGGCGGCGATGTATGTGCCGACCACCAACGCTAAATCGAATATCTCAGAATGAACCAACGAATGCATACCGGCTTACTTTTTTCGTTTTTCGAAATTCTGCTGCACAAGGGCAACCGAGGCAATGACCAGTATCGTACTGATCACACACGAGATCAGAATGACCGCCCAATAGTGCGAAATCACACCGATAGAAGTCATCAGGCCCACACCGGCGGGCAGGAAGAACAAACCCATATTGTCTGTCAGTAACTTAGATATCTTATTGACATGACAAGGCTTTACAACTTTAAATGCCAGGGCTAAAAATAACAGAACCATCCCGATTACACTGCCCGGAATAAAACCGTGGATGCACTGACTGATACACTCTCCTACAAAGTAGAAGAACAAAATGTAAAATACTTGCAATAACATAATCTTTTTGCTTAAACTAAACGCCTGTTTACACACATTTTGATAACCGCTGCAAAGGTACGATGCTTTCTAGTAAATATGTTCTACAGCATGTTTTATTAACAGAATATTTAACATTGAATCGCAACCTGTCTTTTCCTGAAAACACGTCGGCTTTTCATCAATTTACGTTGGCTTTTGATAAAAATACGCCGGCTTTTTCTGAAAAGACAGGATGTCTTAAAACGAAGCTAACGAGAATCAAAAACGATTCCCGTATCTTCTTTTTTCAAAACTCCCGACAATCGGACAGACTTTATTTCCATACTTATCTTTCACCTTTCTTCTATCTGCCTGATAGTCTAATAAATGAGGTGATTCAAGCCTTTTCTGTGTCCGATTTTTTCCCGGACATCTGTATCGGATTGCTACTTGGTTGGAACATAACCGACAGGAAAAATGAACCACCAACAAGCTTTTCCCTGTTATCAACTTATTCAAAAAATAGAACATCTCATTCTAATAAATGGAACAATCATCAGCTAAAATGAAATTCATATATCCTGCAAAAACAAACAGATAACGAAAAAATAGAAACATTTAGATATAAAAAAAAGAATATATTTTTCTATAAATTGACCTTGTGAGGCTTTGCGAATTGTTGTTCCTTTGCAATCGGAAAAAAGTGTATAAATCAGAAAATAATATAGCATGAAGTATTTGAAATTTTTACGAACGTATGTATGTCTGCTGTTGGGCTTTGCTGCCTTTACAGCATGTACCTCGGATGAGGAAGAAGCCTTGATCCCCGAAGGAAAAGGCTATGTGAAGTTAAGTTTAAATGCAGATGCCGGTTTCCAGACTAAGGCGGTGGATGAAGAAGCCTATAAGAATTTGGATAATTATACGGTTCAGATTTTGAAGGATGGAAAAGTTGTTGATGGCATGGAATGGAATTATACCAATATGCCGACTGAGCTGATTGAACTGACCAATGGCGGTTATGAATTGAAGGCTTTCTATGGGGAAGATGAGGCTGCTTCCAAGCAAAATATGTATGTAGAAGGAAAAACACCATTCAATATTAATAGCGACAAAGTAGAGGCTTCTGTTACTTGCAGGCCGGTATGTGGTAAGGTAACAGTTAAATTTGACAGCAAGATGGCTGATTATTTTAACGACTATTCTATTACTTTCAAAACAAATGCTCTTGGAGATATGAATATATCGTGGGCAAAAAACGATACAGATCCAATCTATATGAAGGTAGATAATAATGAATCTATTGGAGCTGTTTATACGTTGGTTGATAAGCAAGGAAAATCGACAACGATTAATAAATCTTACAGTTTAAGTCCTATGAAACATCTGATTATTAAAGTCGTTCCGACGGTAAGTAGTGGCAATATTGGTATTACCATTGAGGTAGATGATACAACAAATGATATTCCGGTTGATATAGAGATTCCTTCAAATTGGAAATAAATAATAGATAAAATAAAATCATATATGAAAATACAACATACTTTGACATGGGCCTTATGTGCGTTGGTAAGCTTGGCTTCATGCGAAATGAAAGATGAGATTTTTGACAAGAATCAAATTACGGGAGATGTTGGTTATTTGAATTTAGCGGTATCTGCTCAAAATAAAGTGACCAAAGCTGCTACTGATGAAGGTACAAGCACCAATTCGTCAGTAAGCGTAGATAACTTCGAAGTGGAAATAAGCAACAGTGAAGGAGTCTATAAACAATTTGATTCTTATACAGAACTACAAGAAGCTGGAAAAATAACATTGCCGGTAGGTGAATATACAATTAATGCACATACGCCAGGTGATATTGCTCCTAAAATGGATTATCCTTATTATAATGGAGAAGAAAGTTTGAAAATTACGAAGGATACTGAAACTTCAGCCAAAGTTATTTGTACCATGCAGAATACTAAAATCCAATTGAACTATGGAGAAACATTTGCTACTGTTTATAAAAGTTGGGATATTACTATTTCTGATGGTTCCGATAATATCTTGACTTACGATGAGACGAATCTTAACCCTGCTGCTACGTATTGGTTAATAGCAGATAATGTATCTGCTATCAAAGTACATATTGAAGCTTATCTACAAGATGGAACTAAAATTACTGAAGATCGTTCGATCACTAAACCGGATGATGCAGAAAGTAACTATTGGTCTGGCAGTGATGCTTTAACTATCACTATGGAGCCTGGCAATCCGACTGTTCCTGATGATCCGAATGGCGCTACTATCAATATCAAAGTGGAAGTTTCGTTCTCTGATTCAGAAGTAACGGAAGAGATACCAGTTGAAGGTGGTGATGATGGTGGTGAAGAAGGTGGAGAACCAACTGATCCAGGTGAGGGCGATGGTGACGGAGAAGGCTCTGCTACAGCTCCGACTTTATCTGGAGAGTATTTAGGAAAGACTGTATTTTATGATAAGGGAAGCGGAACTCCTTTCCCAAATGTGACTGTAGAAATGAATGTTCCTGGGAAAATAGATAAGGTAATGATTAAGGCTTCATGTTCTGATCCACTACTTGCCGGAATCTTGTCAAGTATTGGTTTTATGGATGAACCAGATGGGGTAGACTTGGTTTCTACTACTGATGAAACTTTGACAGAACTATTAACTTTACCTACTCAAGGGGCTGATTCTTATGCTTTTAATTTAGGAGGGTTGGGTAATATGTTGACTGTAGGGCAACATACATTTACCGTTAAGGTTTTTGATCAAAATAAAAAATTTGCCACTGGCTCATTAAGTTTTGATATAACAGATACAGATTCAACCGCAAATTAATGAATGATTTATGAAACGATTGTATTATCTTATATATATAGGTTTTATAGCCTGTTTCTTTGCTTGTCAATCAGATGAAGACGTTGTAAGTAATATAGGTTATTTACGTTTATCCGTAGGGGCAGGTGGTTCTGCTAATACAAAGGCTGTTCCTGAGAATTATAACCCAAAACAGATAGCAGTTCAGATAGTCAATGCGCAAGGTAAAGTAGTAGAGGAAACAGATGATAGTGAAACGTGGGTAGATCCTATCGCTTTAGAAACAGGAACCTATACTGTTAAAGCGTCCTCAAATGGTTTTGACGGTCAGGAATCGGGTTTTGATATTCCTTATTATTCCGGATCAAAAGAAATCACAATTAAATCCAATCAGGAAGTACAGGAAACTATTGTCTGTACATTGGCGAATGTGAAAGTGACCGTGAAATTTGATGCATCCTTTTTGGAAAAATTTGCTGGTAGAGATATTAGTGTGCAAGTTGGAGACCAAACGGGTACGAATAAATTTACTCCCTTGAATTTTTCGACTGCTGAAACACGCTCTGCTTATTTTCCGGTAGGAAATCTTTATGCAACTCTTTCTGTTAGTAATCCGGACAAGCCGTTGGAACCTTATACGTTGAAACAGGAATTTACTGAAGTAAAGGCGAAGGATCATTATATACTGAACTATAAACTGCAGGAGAGTGGCGAGACCAACATTACTGTTACTGTCGATCCGACAATGCATGAGTATAGTTATACGTTTACGGTTTCAACGGAAGCTACAAATAATGCAAGTCTGACTGCCGGTGCTTGGGATCGCTTAGCTTATTTAAAGGCTGAAAATGTGACAACAGCTTCAGGGGTAAGTATGGAAGGTATTACTTTTCAGTATAGGGTTAAGACGAATACTCCGACAAAAGTAGATGAAACACCTTGGACTGATGTTGCGACTACAGCTAGTGAAAGTACTTATACTGCGATGTTGACAGGTTTGACTGCATCGACTACGTATGAATATCGTTTGGCTAATGGTGAAGGAGAGAGCATAGGTAGTGTGAAGGAATTTACAACTGGTGGTACTGATTTGAAGACGACTTTACAAAATGGCGGATTTGAAGATTGGTATAAGTCAGGAAGTGTTTGGTATGCTGCTACTCAAACAGATGTCTCCAATAAAACATATATGTGGGATAGTAGTAATCCTGGAAGTGGTAGTTTTGGATTTAATCCAACCACCGGATCTACAGACATTAAACATGGAGGTAATTATTCTGCAAAACTTGAAACACAATATGCATACATCAAATTAGCAGCAGCAAGTTTGTATTATGGTCGGTTTAACGATCTAGTGGGAACTAGTGGTGCTAAAATTGATTTTGGTCAACCTTTCACTTCTAGACCTATTGCCCTTAAAGGCTATTTCCAATATGCTCCAGTAGCCATAGATCGTGTGGGTGGTAGCCAACCTGCCAATACTGTAAGTAAAGGTGATATGGATGTATGTTCTATATTTATAATATTATCTAAAGGAACATATCAACTGAACAACACAATTACTAGTACTCTTTTGAGTGAAGAAAAAGTGAAGAATACAGATCAGTTTATTGCATACGGCGAGTTACCGATAAGTGAATGTGTCAGTACAAATGGTCAATGGAAGGAATTTAATATACCTTTGAAATACAAGGAAGATGCATTTGGAGAGGAACCAACACACTTGATTATTGTGTGTAGTTCCAGTAAGTACGGAGATTATTTCACAGGTGGTACCGGTAGTACCTTGTACCTTGACGATTTCGAATTAATCTACGACGGAGAACCAACTATTTGGAAATAATAAATGTATGTATAATGCGGAGTGAAAGCTCTGCATTATACATTCTTCATTAACATCTTGCTTGAAAGAAATTGAGTACTTTTGCATGCTCAAAATGTGGAAATGAAAATAGATGGACAGGTTGCTTTTAAAGACTAAGTAATACAAGGAGGTGACATTTAGAAAATAGATTATATGTATAGAAAGCTAATTATAATAATGGGGCTATGGATCGCGATGATCGGTAGCGTGATGGCGCAGCGTGGAAAACGTGCCATCAAACGAATTGATCGGGATGTACAATCCCAGGTATTTATTCCGAAAGGAACGTGGATGGCAGGAGGAACGGTTTCCTATTCCGAACATGATGAAAGCAATTTGAATTTCCTCGTCATTAAAGATGTGGAAGGAAAGGGCTATGATTTCAACGTCAGTCCGTATGTCGGTTATTTCTTCCGGGATAATATTGCTGCCGGTTTTCGTTTTGCATATAATCGGGATTATCTGGATTTGGGTAATCTGGATATGGATTTGGGCGATTTGACATTGTCATTTAAAGACTTGTATTACCTGGAACATAAATATGAAGCTTCGGGTTTCATACGAACCTATATGCCTATAGGAAGAAGTAAAATATTCGGTTTGTTCAATGAAGCGCGCCTGACTTACGGATATGGTCGGGGTAAAAACTCAACCGGATCAGGTACGGATTATGATGGTTCCTTCCAAACCGTACAAAACTTACAGATCGGTTTTGCTCCCGGTTTGACCGCTTTTATTACTGACTGGTCGGCAATAGAAGTTTCCGTTGGCGTGATGGGATTTAACTTTAAGTGGATTGATCAGGAAACAAATCGGGTGGAAGAAGGTAGTCAGCGAGTTTCTTCAGGAAATTTCAAGATCAATTTGTTTTCTATTAACATCGGTATGACCTTTTATTTATAATATAAAAGGTGTAATAAAGAATTTGATTGTCTTTTAACCCCATCGCCCCTTCGGGGCACTTCCCCTACGACAGGGGAAGTTTTTAGGGCTGGTGGTGTTGAAGTGAATGGATGAAGTATAAAGTTTGGTTTTGAGCCATCCAAAAAGAAAAGCTCCCCTGTTTTAGGGGAGCTGGCCGTAGGCCTGAGGGGTTAAAAGGAGTATATGATTTATCTAATAGAAGAATATAATTGATTTGAAGTGTTAAAGATATAGATGTTGAATATGATAAGAAAAATTATCTATGGAATACTAGGGTTATCTTTACTGGCATCATGTGCCATTGAAAATGATATCCCATATCCTATTAAGGAAGCTGCGATTGAATCGATTGAGGTAGAAGGTCAACGTGGAGCGGAAGAGAATGTATTTACGGCTGCTACGATCAACAAGACAGCCCGTACAGCTACGCTTTATGTAAATGATTCTGTCGATATCACGAAATTGAAAATAACCCGTTTGAAGATAACAGCCGATGCGGAACTGATTCCGGATTCTGCGGCGTGTGTGAATTATGCCAAGTTTCCGAATACCGGATTTGCTTCTTTAGACAGCATTCCGACTTCTTCCAATACCCGGATGGATTTCTCTTCTCCAGTAAACTTTACCTTACGTACTTATCAGGATTATATTTGGAAAGTGACAGTGAATCAGATTGTACAACGAGACATTGAAGTTGACGGTCTGGTTAAAACTGTCATTGATGAGAATTCACGTAATGTCATTATTTACGTGGGAAGTGATCAGGATTTGACAAACCTGAATGTAACAAAGTTAAATTTAGGAGGTGAATATGGAAAAGTTTCACCGGACCCGACAAGTATTAAAGATTATTCCTCTCCGGTGAAATTTAATGTGCAGCGGTCTTGGGAAGAATATTCATACGAATGGACTGTTTTTGTGTATAATGATGATAGTGGAAGTACAGGAGGTTCAGCAGATGTTTTTCCGATGACAACCAAGGCTATTTTAAAAGGATCGATTCAAAGTGGTAAAACTCCGGAAATTGAGTATGCCAAGCAAAGCGAGTCGAGTTGGAATAGTGTACCTTCGTCGGATATTTCAGTATCTGGAACTTCTTTTACCGCTACGCTTTCCGGACTAAGTGCTTCAACCACCTATAAATATCGGGTAAGTGTAGATGGAACAGCCGGGAGTGAACAGACATTTACGACAGTTGCGGCCGTAGCTTTGGAGAACGGAAAGCTGGAAAATTGGTCGCAAGACGGCAAAGTGTGGTATCCGAATGCTTCGGATGCCGATCCGTTTTGGGGAACAGGAAATCCGGGAGCTGCCAATTTTATCGGGAATCTGACAGAACCCACCGATGAAAGTATTTCGGGGAAAGCGGCTCTGTTGGAAACGAAGAATGCCATTATCAAGTTAGGTGCAGGTAATTTATTTACAGGAGATTTCCAATTAGATGGATTGAACGGCCTTTTACATTTCGGGCGTGAATTTTCATCATTTCCAACAGCTCTCCGTTTGTATTATAAATATACATCTACTACCATTAATATGATAGGTGATAATGTAGGTGATTTGGCGAGTATGAAAGGTGAGCCGGATATTTGTCATATCTATATAGCTTTGTCGGACAAATCGGAACCTTATGAGATTCGTAATAATCCGAGTAATAGACAATTGTTTAACAAGGATGATGCTAATATTATAGCATACGGTGAATTTTCATCTAATCAGTCAACATCTTCCTATAAGCAAATAGAAATTCCATTGGAATATCGTTATACAAACCGTACGCCGAAGTATATTATTATTGTTGCTTCATCCAGCAAGTATGGCGACTACTATATCGGAGGCGTGGGCAGCAAGCTCTGGCTGGATGAGATGGAATTGGTTTATGAATAAATACAGACAAAAACTTATTATAAGATTATCTCAAATGAAATACATTCATTCCCTGTATATTGGTTTACTAAGTTTGTTGTTCATTGGCTGTACGGATGAAATTGAAAATTCGGGTTTTGGCCAAGGAGAAGGTCGTTTAGTTCTTTCTGGTATTAAATTGGAAGCAGTTGTAGGAGAAGTTACTACAAAAGCTGCTTTAGAAGAGGATATTCTACCAGAAATTACTGACTTTACAATTGAAATTGTGGATAGTGAGGGTTCTCCTGTAAAAACGTTAGAGCCAGGAACATTACAATGTTCGCTTTCTACAGGAAGTTATAAGTTGAAAGCTATTTATGGAGATGCCGAAGCGATGTCCACTACTCCTGCATTTTATGGAGAGACCGATTTTACGATTATAGAAGGCGGTGTCTCAACACCCACTATTACTGCCAGCTTGAACCAAGCAGTACTTCACCCAATTGTTACTGAAGAATTAGTGGCCCAATTCAAGGATTATAAGCTCACTATTAAACAAACGGATGGTGAGGCTGTAGACATGGTTAACGATAAAGATTTTTTTATTCCTAGCGATGGTACTTATACATTAACCCTTTCTGGAACGAATCAATTGGGTGAAAGTTTCTCACACGATTGGCAATATGGAAATTTGGCTGTTCGCACCCGTTATACTGTAGAGTGTAATCCAGATTTACCATCTTTTACTATGCCAGAACAACCTGAAGGAAATGTCTGGAGTAAATTTATCTACATTACTCCAATGACAGCAGATAATATGACTTCTCATTCTGAGATGGCACAAAAAGTTATTGATAATGTTGTTTATGAAGCTTCCGCAGATGGAATTACTTGGAATCCTTCTGAATTTAAAGATGGGAAAATTGTCATCACAGGGCTTGAAGCTAGTACAAAATATACACTTCGTTCTCGTTTTGGTGCCGTGTATAGTAATAATGAGGTTGAGGTTACAACTGAAAGTGCGCAACAGGTGGAGAATGGTGATATGGAGAGTTGGAGTAACCAAAAATATACTACTTATGGACTAATGAGTATCTATTCATATTATGTTGGGGCTTCATCTGCTGAGAAAAGTTGGGGAACTAGAAATTCACTAACAATGAATGGAGTTGAAGGTGGAACATCTTCTGGAACAAACAATCAAATAACGGCTTATCGCTGGAATTCTTGTACAATTCCAACAACTGATGCTGTTGTAGGGAATGCAGCAGAAATACGAACAATGGCATTGGCTAATTTTTCAATAAATAGTGGAACTGTGGGCATTGGAAATGACCATTCTAAAATGGTTCAAAATGTACTTAGTAATGCAAATATATTTATAGGATATTTGTATACAGGGACAGAGGATGTTTCTTCAATGGATGAACCCGAACAATATGGAATTAGTCATATGTCACGTCCTGTATCATTGACTTTTGATTACAAATACTCACCTTATGGGAACGATGAGTTTATCGTTTCTGCTGCTTTATATGATAAAAATAGGAACAAAATTGCCTACATTGATGATTATTATCAATCTAATCAACAAGAAAGTTATATACCACAAACATTAGCTTTTAGATACATAGATGTAGAAGCAAAGCCTGAATCTATTTTTATCATTTTTAAATCAGGAAAAAATAATTCAATCAATGATGTCAGAAACATTGAAGGTAATTATTCTGGATTTTTAGGTATAAGAAATCCATGGCCTGATGACATTTTTGTCGGCAGTGTCCTTAAAATTGATAATGTAACTTTGAATTATGATTATGAATAAGCATATCCTATATCTATTCTCCTTAATGGGACTTTTATCGTTAGCAGCCTGTACGAACGAAGAGAATTCGTTGCTGTCTAACGAAGTGGGAGAGGTCTGTTTTGCGGTAAGCGAAGAAGAACCTGTCCAGATAGAGACGCGTGCCTCTTTTAATGTAAATGATTTTAATGTCAGTTTAAAGCGAGGTTCCGAATCTCTTTTCTCTAATCGTAAATATTCAGACATAGCGGGAACAACTTATAGCTATTCCGCTGGAGACGGTTATCTTTTTACTGCTGAAAGCTGCACGGAAAGTGAGGCTGAAACTGCTAACAACAAATGGGGTAAAGCCCGTGCGGCAGGAGAAGAAAGTTTCAAGATTGTAGCTAATCAAAATAATAATATTGAAGTAACCTGCAAGCAAGTCAATGCCTCTGTTCAGGTCGGATTCAGCGACTTTATTAAGAAACTTTGTTCGGAATATTCCATTACTTTTTATGCGGCAGATGATGATGTGCGACAATTTACGATTGATCAAGAAAATTATAGCTATAAAACGGCTTATTTTAACGTAAACGAAAGTCGAGCATTAAATTACACTGTTACATTAACGCGCTCAGGAGAGAAACATGAATTTACAGGCAATCAAACATTAGCCCCTTCTTCAAATTACAAACTAAATATCAAATTGAAAGACGAATCTATTTCTGTCATTTCTATTGGTATCTCTGTTGATGGAGATTTGATAAAAGAAGTGGAAATGAGTCCTGTAATGATTAATCCTTATGAAGATACGAATACTTCTTTGTAATGATAATATTCTGTTATAAAAATTCCTCCAACAACTTCACAACCCAAAGGTGGGGCGAAGCGGTTGGAGGAATTTTAGTTATTACTTGATCCATTTGATAGGATACGGGGAGCGGGACCACGGATACATCTTCTTGATTCGGTTGCGATGGTTGTGAGTCCATAGTGTTTGCCTGAAAAGGAGTGAAACATCTACTCAGGAATATAGTCTTCCTTGATAAACGCATCGTACACCCGTTTCGGATGATCGTTGGTCGAGAAGCCAATGTCGCCGAAGGTCTGTTGACGGAACTTCTTCAGCTTCAGATTGTCCATGGCATATTCGCGTATCTTGAGAAGAGCGTTGACCTGTCCAAGGGCACTGATAAGGTCGCTTCCGCTTTCGTTGCGGCTAAGGATGCTGCTGATCAGAAGTGCGGCGATGTCACTGCTGACGCTTATACCATCGAGGGCAAGAACTATGTTGCTGGCGGCTCCAACTTTGCTGTCCTGAACGGCAAGTTCGTCACCTACGGCGCTGAGTCCGCCACTGTCGAGCACGACTTTACCAAGGCTCTGAAGAAGACTTCCGGCTATTTCACCACCGATACCAAGGGTGTTGTGAACACTGTTAAGTGCGAGACCTGCGGCAAGTCCTTCAACGTTGTCAAGACTGTTGACAAGACCTACACTGGTTCCGTCAAGACTGTTACTTTCGAGGGTGAGACTACTGCTATGTACGTTCTGACCGGCACTGCTACCGCTACTCCCTCCGGCTCCACCTCCACCACCACCAAGCCCTCCCCCAAGACCTTCGACGCTGGTATCGCTATGTACGTTGGCATGGCTCTGACCTCCGTTGCTGGTTCCGCTGTGGTCATCGGCAAGAAAAAGGAGTTCTAATTAAACTCAAAAAAGAGAAAGGCCCATTGGGCCTTTCTTTTTTTG
>OGYL01000635.1_pt1 | contig 28016 bp, 25 predicted proteins | sample 1576541 | NCBI WGS metagenome assembly OGYL01 (sample SAMEA3541551, study PRJEB24748) | human gut metagenome | biome: human gut; feature: human-associated habitat; material: faeces | place: China | collected 2012 | reverse complement strand
GCATACAGCTATGAATTTTTCTATTGCGTTCCCCTGACTTCGGAATAGTGGCAGGGCTGGCTATCCTTGTTTTGCTTTGTGCTTCTCTACCGTACATGAGCATTGGCACTGGGAACGAAGCGCTGCGCATCGCTAAGGAGCAGTGCTGTGGACCCGTTATCATCATCAAAAAGGGCTGGAGCGAGCATCGCTTCTCGCTGGGCAAGCAGAAGATGGGCCACGAAAGCTACGCCGACACCATGGCGCTTCTGGATGGATACGGCATCCCCCATACCGGTGAAACACTGACACTGGAAATGGGACAGCCTTTCCGGAGTCTGGATGACGCCTGTCGTTTTTTTGAGATCTACGAGCGGAGCGGCGCTGCCGTAACCGAAGAAGCCGTGCGCGCACGGCTGACCGCCACCGGGGATGACGAATTCCCGTGGTACCTGCCACAGCCCAAGGTAATGGGCATTATCCAATTCGACAGCAGGGATATCCCTGAGTTATAAAATCCTAAAAGAACAAACAGAAGGAGAAAAGATATGAAAAAAATGCTTAGCGTTCTGCTGGCAATCATGATGATCGCCACCCTGGCGCTGACTGGCTGTGGGCAGAACAATGATCCTACTCCGGATCCCGCGCCCGCCACCCGCACCTTTACTGATTCCCTGGGCCGCGAAGTGACCCTGCCTGCCAATCTTAGTAAGATCGCCATTTCCGGTCCTTTGGCCCAGATCGTGGTATTCGCCATCGCTCCCGAAATGATGGTTGGTATTGCCAACGACTGGGCAGAGGAAGCCAAGGGGCTAATCCCCGATGAGTACTACAATCTGCCTCTGCTGGGCCAGCTGTACGGCGGCAAGGGAGAGCTGAACCTGGAAACCCTGCTGCAATCCGGTGCCGAGGTGGTTATTGATGTAGGCGAGCAGAAGGACGGCATGGCCGATGACCTGAACGCTCTGCAGGAGCAGACCGGGATTCCTTTCGTTCACATTGACTGCTACACCGGCAGCATGGGGGATACCTACCGCACCCTGGGCACCCTGCTGGGCAAGGAGACCGAGGGCAACACCCTGGGTGAGTACTGCGACAAGATTTATAACCGCACCAATGAGATCGCCGCGAGCGTAAAGAAGGTAAACCTGCTGTACTGCCTGGGTGATAAGGGCGAAAATGTCATCGCCAAGGGCAGCTACCATGCTGAGATCATTGACCTGCTTTCCAACAACCTGGCAGTTGTAGAGTCCCCCTCCTCCAAGGGCACCGGCAACGAGGTTGATATTGAGCAGATCCTGAAGTGGAATCCTGATGTGATCCTGTTTGCCCCCGGCAGCGTATATGCTACCGTTGGTGAGGATCCCGCCTGGCAGGGCGTCAACGCCATCAAGAACGGTACCTACTACGAAGTGCCCATCGGTCCCTACAACTGGATGGGCTTTCCTCCCTCTGTTCAGCGTATGCTGGGCATGATGTGGATGGCGAAGCTGCTGTATCCTGAGGCCGCTGACTATGATCTGTATACCGAGGTGGCGGAGTACTTCCGGCTGTTCTACCACACCACCCTGAGCGAAGATGCCTACAATGCTCTGGCAGCCAACTCCATCGGCACCGTAGAAGTAAAGGCTGCCGCGTAAACAAAACTTTGATAGAAGCATCCGGCCATTTTACGATGGCCGGATGCTTCTATGCTTCGATGCTGCATTATCAAATATTTTTTGCCCATTTCCGTGCAAACCGACTTGTAACCTATGCGAAAAAGCAGTATAATATAAGCTAATCATTATTCTCTTATAAGATAAACGTGAGGGCGAACACACACATGCTGGAAGCAGGCGGACGGGTACAATCAATTGAAAAAGCGGTCAGAATCCTGGAGATTCTGGCGGAGGCTGGCGCACCCATGCCGCTGCGGGAGATTGCGCGGCGCACGGAGCTGCCCAAAAGCACCCTGCACGGCATTATCTCCACCCTGCGGGAAACCGGGTTGGTAGAACAATCCGCTGAGGATGGCTGCTACGGACTGGGGCTACACCTGTTTGAACTGGGGTGTGCGGCCAGCGGCAGCCGGAACATTACCGCCATCAGTCGGCCCTTCCTGCAAAGCCTGGCCAATCGGGCAGGCGAGACTGCATTCTTGGCGGCACTGGATAGCACCGATGCCCTGCTGCTGGAGGTCACCGAAGCCCCCAACCCGCTGCGTGTCGCATTAGCGCCCGGCACCCGTATGCCGCTGCATTGCACCGCCCAGGGCAAGGTGTTCCTGGCGTGGAATGAGAATGCTATGCGGCAGGTGTGCCGCGGCGAGCCGGTCGCCTACACCCCCCATACCCACATCACCCCGGAGCAAATCCAGGCTGATGTGGCTGCTACGCGGGAACGCGGTTATGCCATTGAAGATGGCGAGCACCGGATTGGCCTGCGCGCCATTGCAGCGCCTATAGCCGATGCCGAAGGGCGAGTACGGTATACCATTGGCGTGGTGGGCATGTTCCGCCGGGTCCATTCGGAGGAATTTTCAACTGCCGCACATCTGACAGTAGAAGCCGCCAGGGCCATTGCGGCATCGCTGCAAAGACAGCCTTAGCTGCATAAAAACAGAGCCGCCCCGACAGGGGCGGCTTTTTCATAGGGAAAGCTTGTGCGAAGGGCGGGGCCTGCCCCCTGTACAAACCTAAAACAGTGCGCACTGCCAGCCTGCGGTACGCACTGTTTCTGTTTTATGTTTAGGGCTTAGGCTCCAGAGCTGCCAACGCCTCGGTAATGGTTTTATCGTTGGCTTCCATCCCGTATTTATCTACCTCGGCACGGCTGCGGGGACCGTGGGTCAGGCATCCTGCCCCACCGATGCACCCACCGGTGCAGGCCATTCCTTCAATGAAATTGGCATCCAGCAGCTTTTTGCTCTTCTTGAACAGGGCAATGCGACACTGTTCAATACCGTCACAGGAGGTTGCTTTCAGCTCAAAATCGGTATGGCCATGCTCCTTGATCCCTTGGGCCACCGCTTCCGCCAAACCGCCGCAGCGGGCAAAAATGCGTCCGAAGTAGGAGGCCTCATCCAGCATTCCTTCCTCCAGCGCAGTGATATCGATTTCCCGGCTGTCAAAAAGCGCCTGTAACTCCTCAAAGGTCATTGCGGCATCCACATAGGGGCGGACTTCCTGCTTGGCGGCCTCCCCCTTTTTGGCCGTGCAGGGACCGATAAAGACAACCTTGGCCGTTGCATCATGCTCCTTCAGATAGCGGGCAATGGTGGCCATGGGGGAGAGATTGTGAGAGATATAAGGTTTCAATTCCGGGAAGGCCTTTTCAATATAGCTGACAAATCCGGGGCAGCAGGAGCTGGTCAGAAAGCCCTTTTCCACCAGTTCGCGGCTTTCGGCATCGGCCACCATATCGGCACCCAGGGCGGCCTCCGCCACCGAGTAAAACCCCAACCGATGCAGCCCGGTGACAACCTGCCCCAGCTTGGCGTAGGTGAATTGGCTGGAGATGGAGGGGGCAATGACCGCATAGACATGGTATTTCTCATTGTCCCCGCTCTTTTTTATCATATCAATGACATTGAGGATATAGGATTTATCGGTGATGGCGCCAAAGGGGCATTGATAGACGCAGGCACCGCAGGAAATGCAGGTATTGTTATCAATAGCGGCGGCCTTATTCTCATTCATGGTGATGGCCTTGATCTTGCAGGCGTTCTCGCAGGGACGCTTGCGGTCTACAATGGCGGAATAAGGGCAGACCCGGGCACAGGCACCGCAGTCCACGCACTTGGCCTTATCGATGTGCGCCACATGGTTGTGGAATGTGATGGCTCCCTTGGGGCAGGCATCCTCGCACCGACGGGCTAGGCAGCCGCGGCAGGAATTGGTGACCTCATAGCCGCCCATGGGACACTCATCGCAGGCGATATCAATGACCTCGATGACATTGGGGTTCTGCTTATTGCCGCCCATGGCCATGCGTACACGTTCGCTCAGGATGGCACGCTCCTTGTAGACACAGCAGTAGATGGTCTCGGCATTGCGGGGCGCCAGCTCCCGCGGAATGGACATGACATTATCCAGCAGGGTATCATTCCAGGCCTGCCGGGCCACCTCCCGCAGCACCTTGTATTTCAGGTATTGCACCTTGGTATCAAACTTTCTCATGGGCTCCCCCTTATTTTTTAGAAATACATGACCTTGACCCTCTTGCCCATTTTATGCAGCAGCTCGGAGAGCTCCTCCACCAGCTTCATTTTGATATTGAAGCTGATGGGCAGGTTGGGATCCTGATGGGCGGGGTTTACCGCCCGGCCAACGAAGAAATTGACATCCGTCGCTTCCTCAAACAGCATCCGGCTGATGAGACAGGCGCCATCGTGACCATAGCCCCATTCCTCATGGCGTTCGTTCTCATCCAGCACATCCTTGGCGTACTCAATGACCCGGCTGATGGTGATAATGCCCTCTGTCACCAGGTCCACACCCTCCATGTGGGCAATGGGCGGCAGGCCGCTGCTTTGGTAGTGCAGTTCGGTGGTGATGGGCGACCCCAGATACTGCGAAGCAATGGATGCCGTGGTGCCGCCACAGATAATGCGCTTGCCGCCCTTGGAAAAGAACAGCGTCATCATGCGGGCGTCGTCATCCCGGTTGCGGGGCGGACCAAACAAGATATTGACCGGTGCGCGGCGGCGCACCCGCACCACGCAGGCGGTGGCATCATCGCCGGGTTTGCCGCCATACAAGCGGTCACACTCCTCCACCAGCATGGTGGAAAGCGTCTTGGCATTGTAACCGGCCACCGAAGCGGTCGCTATAAAGTCAGCAATGTCCTTTAGCTGCCAGCCAAAGTTATATGCCACCCCAATGCCAGCATGGGGACAGCCATCGCTCACCGCCACCAGGATATCTCCTTCCTGCAGGCGCAGCTCGGATTTATGTACTTTTTTATCTCCCCCCACGATCATATCCCGGCCTGGCAGATCGGTGGGTACACCGTTCCGGATAAGGATGACCGGAGGATTATCGTAGCAGATAATCTCCGCCACCTCATTATTGATAAGGCGAATGATGGTAAAGGTGGAATAGGCCACCTTGCGTACCGAACAGATGGGAAGCGTAGCCGCGATGGCCTTGACGCACTCTTCCAACGGCAGGCCCTCGGCGATCATGGTAGAAATGATGCGGGAAGTAAGAATAGAGAGGATATTAGCTTTTACCCCGCTGCCCAAGCCATCGGCCAGTACCAGCACCGAGGAATCCTCCCCCTGTCCTACCGCTTCCACATGGTCGCCGCACAATTCCTCACCCACATGGTTGATGCTATTGTAGCCAATCTCTACACACAGGTCATTCATCGGATACCGAACCTTTCAATTTATACAGGGCAATTTTGGTCTCAGCGGCCGTTTCGCCCAGCAGGGAAGCTATTTCCTGCACAATGCGCATCTGCTTGGCCACCACACCATCCGCAATCTCGGCAGTCTGCCGGCTGAGCTCTTCCTTTTGCCGGCGAACCCGTTCCTCCTCGGTCACATCCCGCAGGATACAAATGATCTGATGGAACTCGTGATCCGGGATGATGGTCTCCTCAGCATAGCGGTCGTATTCCGAAAGATAAATGCGCTTTTTCTCGATGCTCTGCCCACTTTCCAATACGGTAAAGAAATCCCCCGGATCCAGCACACGGACGACCGGTTCTCCCGTCACATCGGAGGGAGAGGACAGGTTCATCATCTGCAGCGCCGCCCGGTTGATCTGCTGGATTTCCAGCTTTTCATTGAGCAGGATAAAGCCGTTCGGTGAATTATTGACGATATTTCCGGTAAAGCTCTCGGCCCGCTCTTTCAGATACGGCAGGCACATGGAGATTTCCGCCTTGCCCTGATAAACGGCAATGGCCTTTTCCCGGCAGGTATTGTAGCCGCAGGAGCCACAGTTCAGCTCATCCTCCGGCTTCTTTTTACCCATCTGACGCAGGATATCGGCAAGCTCCCGCTCTGATGGCAGATGGCGCTCCTTGATGAGCGGCAGGCGTTTCTGGCTCAACTGGACAGGGGCAGGCTGGGGCAGGTCAAAGTCCCGCTGCCCGGTCACACGGTCCACCGCCTGGTAATCCCGCACCGGGGAACGATGGAATTTTTCCATGACCGGCCCGCCCACACAGCTGCCGGTACACACCGACATTTCAATAAAGCAGTGGTGCAGCCCGCCATGCAGCAGATCCTCCAGCACCTCCAGACAGTTTTGGGCACCATCCACCGCCATGTAGGTATAGCCTGCGTTGGGCTTTTCCATGCAGCGCAGAATACCCCCTGCCGTGGGGAACAGCCGCGCCCGGCCGCCCTTTTTCAGTTCGCTGGCCGGCTGCACAGTGATATTCTCCTGGTTTAGCCATTCGGTCAGCTCATCAAAGGTCAGTACGGCATCCACTTCGCCGCATTCCTGGGCTTCTTCTTTTTTGGCCACACAAGGTCCAATGAATACGGTTTTAGCGCCGGGAATGCGGCGCTTGATATCGGCACAGTGGGCCTGCATAGGGGACATAACTGGTGCCAAATATCCCAGCAGCGCCGGGTAATACCGGCGGATAAGCAAATTGACTGATGGGCAGCAGGAGGAAATGATAATATCCCGGTTTTCCTCTGCCACCATACGGTCATATTCCCGCTTGACTACCGTAGCGCCCAGGGCCGTTTCCTCGGCATCATAGAATCCAAGCTTTTTCAGCGCCTCCCGCATCTCCTCTATGCCGCTGCCGGCGTAATTGGCAATGAAGGAGGGGGCCAGGCTGGCTACCACCGGCGCGCCGCTTTGCAGCATTACCCGCACCTTGCCTACCTCGCTGACGATCTGCTTGGCATCCTGCGGACAGACCACAAAGCACTGACCGCACATGATGCATTCATCCTGGATAATATACGCCTGGTTGCCGGAAAAGCGAATAGCCTTGACCGGGCAGTGGCGGATGCATTTATAGCAGTTTTTGCAATTGGCTTTTTTCAGGGTCAGACATTCCATAGCAGCTTCCTCCCCGCCGCGGCGGTTTATTGCTTATTCAGGGGCTTCAGCACCTTTTCCTCAAAGAACGCGCGGGTGCCCTCCGGCGTGACGGAGCAGAACTCATCATCCACCTTTACGCAGACACCCAGCTGGCACTGGCCCATGCAAAAGGACCCGCACAGCTCCACCTCATCGCTGAGGTTATGATCCCGGATGAGATCCTGCAGCTGCTCCACCACCTGGCGGGAGCCGCGCACATGACAGGAAGACCCGATACAAACTGTAACTTTCATGCTTCATTCACCTCTGTTTCCATCTCTTGCGCCCCTGCGGGGTCATCGATCCACCGCTGCAGCACGGCACGGCTGCGGGCATTGGCTACTACCGTTTGGGAAGCCGCCACCAGCGGCATCCAGCGGCGGATATAATGCGGTTCGATTCCGCTTTTTTCACAGAACAAGGCAAGGTACTGCTCGGCTTCCTCCCTGCGGCCGCGCATCCGCAGCAGCAAATAGGTCAATGCGGCATCTGCGGCGGCATTGCCCTGCGTGGCATGGAACCAATCGATGATATATGGTTCTCCTGTCGCGGCGCTGATGATGACCTTGGACGGCACAAAGTTGCCGTGGCAGACCTCGTTATATTTTGGGATCCGCTCCAGCCGGGAATAAAGGTCATACCGGTCGGTGGCGGAAAGCTCCGAGCTGTTGATATTGCGCTGAAGCTCATCCTTGAGCTTTTTGAACATGGGGCAGGACTGCTGGTGGATGTGGCAGTGCAGAGAGGCGAAAAGTTCCATATACTCCCCCGCCTTTTCGGGATAGCGCTCCATCAACTGTTCCAGATTTTCACCCTTGATGTACTCCGAAACAATGGCCCACTTGCCATTTACCTCGGTCACCTCCAGAATTTTGGGGACAGTGACGGTCGTTTCCTCCATTCGGGCCTGGTTCAGCGCCTCATTGATGACATCCGCCTTGGCGCAGTCCTCATTAAAAACCTTTAGGCAGCGGTCGCCATCCCGAAAAACGGTGATGCTGTTCTGCACCGAAATGATACGATCCAGATTCATCGCTCGACCTCCTTCCGGTTACAGGCGTGCCTTCAGGTGCGCCAAAGAAAGCGCCAGATTCTCGTACTGGATGACAGCATCGGGCGGGAGCTGCAGCCGGCAGGGTGCAAAGCACCAGAATGCCCGCACGCCACTGCGGTACAAGACATCGGTCACCGCCTGCGCAGCTTCCTTAGGCACCGTAACAATGCCGATGCTGACATTATTCGCGGCGCAGAAATCCGCCAGCGCCGACATGGGCAGCACCGGCTTCAGCTCACTGCGGTCACCCTCTGCCGGGACATTCAAATCAAATGCCGCCAGGATGTTGGTACCATATTCCGAAAAACCGGCGTAATCCAGCAGTGCGCGGCCCAGCTTGCCTGCACCCACTATTACCGCTGCCACCGGGCGGCCGCCCAGGCAGTCCTCCAGGCAGGTGGTCAGCTCAGCACGGTCATAACCCACACGGGGGCGCCCCGCGCCGCATACAGCGCCCAGGTCCTTTCGCACCTGCACCTCGCCCAGGTCCAGCGCCTTGGCAATGCCGGTAGCGGAAACGGTCGTAATCTCCTGCGGCAGGGAGCTGATATACCGCAGATATTGCGGCAGGCGACCTATCGTGGCTCTTTTGATCTCTTTGGTATTCATAGTATTCTTTCCCTTCTTGTCAATCCGTTGATGTGATATCGATAATAAGCGGTACCTTTCCAAGGCTATTCTATCACATCCCATTCGCCATGGGAATTGCTTTTCTGTAATATCGGTATTGCTTTTATCGATATACCGCAAGCGAAAATTGTATACAAAAAGCGCCTGTCACAGCAGACGCCTTCCGTTCAATCACTTTATACATCAAATACCTTCCGGCAATAAGGGCAGGGGTGCCCTTACTGATCCCAATTATCCGGCAGCTCCCGCTTGGTAGCAATAAGCTGCGCGATGAACTGCTTATCCAATGGAGATAGTGTGTAGTCCTGCCGGTAGATGAGCACATCCTTATACCGGCGGCGGCTATCCACACAGGGGCGGTGTACCAGCGAATACCTCTCCAGCAGTTCCTGCGAAACCGGTGAAACCCACATAAAAGCTTGCGGGTTGCGGGAAAGCAGTTCAAAGCGGCTGGCCCGCTCAAAGACATAGATGCGCCGGTTGATATCATCCGGCAGCTCTTCCCGCCGCACTTCGGAAGCCGGCAGCGAGGGGACATACGGATCGGCATAGGCCACGCGGATATAGTTTTTCAAGTCCTCATAGGTGATGCTCTCCTGCTGTGCCAGCGGGCATTCCTTGCTCATCAGCAGGGCATAGCGGAATTCCGCCACCAGCTCACACCGCAGACCCTTTTCTTCCACCAATTCCTTATAGTAGCGGTCGTAGTTTTCGGCATACCGCAGGATGCCCAGCTTATAGTCGTCCTGAAGAACATTCTTCAGGGTACGCATAGCGTTGGTTTCCTTGTAGAAGACTTCAAACTCCTCATCGGCGGAAAGCTCGCAGGAAAAACGGGCAAAGGCCTCCGAGATATAGCTGGAGCGCGGCACCGAGATGGAAAAGTGCTTTTTCTTGGCGGAGCCTTCGGTAAACATATGCTCCACCTCATCCACCTGCTGCAGGATCGCCTTGGCATACCGCAGGAACACCCCGCCCTCCGGGGTCAGCTCCATCCCGTGGGCGCTGCGCTCAAAGATAGCAACACCCAGGCTGTTTTCCAGCTCCTTGATGGCCCGGCTGAGATTGGACTGGCCCACAAACAAGCGGTCCGCCGCTTTATTGATGGAGCCGGTCTCCGCCACAGCCACGGCATATTTCATGTGCTGAAGATTCATAGGATCCCTCCTGCCCTTTTCAGGCACTGTGCTGCTTTATGGCTTACAGGAAAAACTTTTTCTGCAGTGATTCCCGCAGTGGGCGGCAGCAGCCGATAATGATGAGCGTCAGCCCTAAAATGATGCCGGCCGCCAGCGGGTAAATGGACCACAGCAGAGCATCATGGAGCTTAAAGGTCAGGTTGATAAGAAATTCCACCAGCACCATCAGCCCGCCGGAAAGAATAAACGCCCCACCGAATACAAACAGGTGTCCACCGTGCAGGTAGCGCAGCAGGATGACCATTGCCGTGACAATAATACCTGCCGCCCCCACCACCGGAAAAGCAAAGGAAAGGAACCAACGCCCACCGGTAGCCAGATCGATATACAGCAGGTAAACCCCCAGCGCCACAAAATCGACCGGGACAAAGATGACGGGGTTCCCCCGGCGGAACCACAGCGGCAGCACGATAACGATGTAGCACATCAGCAGCGCACCCGTCACATAACCCGACCATACGATTCCACCATTGATACGCCAATCGCACAGCAGGCAGATAACAATAGGCAGTACCGTCAGCACCGTCACTACAAAGAGTGCGCCGCTGCGGCTCACTTCCTTGTGGATGTGTTCCTCCGGCGGGTAAGGCCCGTCCCCTTTGGGCGGCTCCATCTCCGGGTGAAAGACCGTGGTGCCGCACAGCGGGCATTTTTTCTCACTGTCGCCCAGCTCCACACCGCATTTAACACAATACATAGCTGTTCCCCCCTTGGCGCCTTCAGCGCCCGTTGCTTTCCGCCTTTACCGGCAGGCCCATCCAGTGCAGCACCTCATAGAAATGCCGCTCCAGCTCCGGCTCCCGGATATTGCGGATCATATTGATATAAACTGTATCGCCCCAGGTGATGATCCCACAGTTGTGCGGTGCCTTGGCCTGCACACCAATGATAAAATCCATCCGGCGGATATACGGCCGCATGGCATCCGGCACCTGTACCACACCCAGATTGGACATGCACAGGCAGCTCTTGCACTCGCCTACGGTATCAAATACCATCTTCATCGCAAAATTTTTGATAAACAGGGGCATCACCTTGAGGATGGGAATGCGCTCACTGTTTACATTGGTGGCAATGCGGGCACTCATATTCTTACGGGTGACCTCCAGCCCCATGCGATGATGTACAATGCGGCACAGCTCCTCCAGGGTGTAATCCCCCAGGCGGGAATCCGCCTCCGGTGTAACATACTGGGCAAAATTCCGCAGCGACTGGCTGGGGAACAGCCCGCGCAGGTTTACCGGCACCAGCACCTTTACCGGACGACGGCGCCGGCGGCTCGGTACTTTTTGGGCCTGCAGGTTCAGAATCGCCTTCATCATGGCGGCGCACAGCAGCTCCGTTACCGTCACACCGTATTCCTTGGCCTTTGCTTTCAGCTCGGCGGCTGGCACCATCAGCGTGGTCAGGTCCAGGTAGCCATCCGGTTCCGGTGTCCCACTCAGGTGGTAGGCGGTCGCCTCTTTGCGGCTGGCCTCCACCCGGCCCGCATACTTCTGGAAGCTGTCCTCCAGCTCCTCCTCACGGGGCGGGTCCAGACGGCGCAGCACACCATTGGTCGCCGGGATTTCTACCCCATACCGGCGGCACAGGTACTCCGCCAGCAGAGTCTTTAGGAAGATGGTCCCCCCGGTGCCATCGGTCAGCGCATGGAAAAATTCCACCGCAATGCGGTCCCGGTACACCAGCACCCGGAACGCGCACTTGCGGATATCATCAAAGGGCATATGCACCAATGGATAGCTCTTTTCCGGCTGGATGGCCGGCGCCGCCGGGATCTGCTCCAGATAGTACCAGAACATTCCCCGGCGCAGCCGAACAGCAATAGAGGGAAACCGCCGTACAGTCACATCCAGCGCGGTTTGCAGGGTCGGCACATCCACTGTTTCAGTAAGGGTAGCCGAGAGCCGAAACAGGTTGTTCCAGTTACGGCGGCGGGCGGCAGGATAGATTTTCGCGGCGTTATCCAGCTGCATCCAGCGCAGCTTGCGTTCCCCGCCCATCACCCGGTTCAGGAACTTGCCCATCTCCTCAAAGTCGGACATATTCTCATTGAGATAATACAGCACATAGGCATGCCAGCGTTCCGGCGCTATGATCATTTTGCTCTCACAGCCGGCATCCAACAGCTTTTGGTGCAGGCGGCGGGTATCATCCAGCAATATCTCATCCCCGCCCACAAAAAGCAGCACTGGCGGAAAACCGGTCAGATCACCGAAGAGCGGCGAAACCAGTGGCTCCTCCTTGGAGGTCAGCCCACCGGTGTAACAATCGGCATAAAAGCGCAGCAGCTCTTCGGTCAAGGAGGGGTCCGCTTCGCGGTTTTCCTCATAGGTTTTCCCGGAGCAGGTTAGATCCGTCCAGGGCGAAATGGCAATGAGCCCCGCGGGCATCGCCATGTTCATCTCCTTCAGCCGCAGGCACAGCGCGCAAATGAGCCCGCCTCCGGCGCTTTCCCCGCACAGCACAATCTGCTCCGGCGCATAGCCTTTCTCCAGCAGGTAGCGGTAGGCCTCCAGTGCATCCTCCACCGCGGCCGGGTAGGGGCTTTCCGGGGCCAGGCGATAGGCGGCGCAGAATACTCTGATGCCACATTCATCGGCCAGCGTCGCGCCAAAGCCCTTGGCGTAGTCCAGGTCGCCGCAGGTATAGCCGCCGCCATGCAGATACAGGATCACCCCGCTGCGGCGCTCATCCCGCGGGATCAGCCAGGCGCCTTCAAAGCGCTCAAACGAATAATCCCGCACAATGACATCTTTTTTGTGGATCGCTTCCATCAGCTCGCCCAATTTATCCTGTCCCTTGCGGGTCACCTCCAGCGAGCAATTCGCCACAAAAGGCTTAAAAAAATTGAGCTGCGAGCGTACCAAACGGGCGGGAAGTCCCATACAGCGCCGCCTCCTTTCCAGACTATCGTTAAAAGATAATTATAGCATTGACTGCCCGGAATGTAAAGAATCGCCCGGCACGCAAAAGGCTCCCGTTTGGTAAAACGGAAGCCCTGGCGATATTCAGTTCCAGCCGTAAATTTTGATAAGCTGCTGATAGGTGTAAAAGTACACCCCGGCCGGGAAATCGCACAGATCACCTGTATTGGAGCAAATGAGATAATCCGCAGTATTACCGCTTTCATCCGTCAGCACCTCGCTTATCATCACGATGTGGCGGAAGTGGTCGTTGCCCATGGCGATAACATCCCCCGGTTCCCCTGTGTAGTAGGGGGCCGCCGCGTCGCCCACCAGCCCGCTGCCGGTATTCGCCTGCACATAGCTCACAAAATAATTGACCCCGGACCAGGAAGCGGTACGGTTGCCGTTCCCAAACCAGTACCATGCGCTGCCGGTGGTATCCATAGGCACCCCGCCTGCATTTATAGTCTGAGAAACAAAGTTCATACAGTTGCCGCCGTAGCGGTCGTATTCCGGCAGCCCCTCGGGGCATGGTGTTGATGGTGCAGTGGACCCGTACATTGTGCGCATGGGCATAGGCCACTGCCGCCTCCCGGTCATAGGCATTCCGGACCGACATCGGCTCCGCCTGCTGTCCCTGCTGTGCCAGCCGGGCCGCAAGATTTTCCTCCGCCAAAGTACGCTGCTCCTCCACGGTGCTGTACCCCACTTCTATGGGCAGCTTTGTCCCTTTCCATAAAGGCCACTATTACCGTCTGCTGTCCTTCTGTCAGCCCCGCCGCGGCTTCTCCGGTCACCGTCACGCTCCCTGGGATCTTTGCTTCTTCCTGTGATTCCGTTTCGGCAGTCGGTTTCACGGTCTGTTCCGGCGCGGCGCCGCAGCCTCCCAGCACCAGCAGCATCAGTGCCAACAGCAACGCCGCTATTCTATATTTCATCTTGGGGGTTTTCATCGCCTTGCTCCTTTTGGGAGAGTCTAATATAATTGTATTTTACAACCTAAAGCTAACTTTAAGGCAAGCCCTCATCCGTAAAATTCACATAAAGTTCATGGGATTTTCCCCCCTTTACACCGTTCGATTTTACAATATACCGGTAGAACTCTGCCGAACAAGGTGTTATAATGTATAAAATCAACCGTGGAAAGGATGCCAGCGCATGGGCGATAATTATTTCTTACTTACCAATCTGCTTTCGGAAGACGAGCAGAAGATCATCACCAGTATAGCCGCGCACCTGGAACGCGGGGAAAAACGGGTCGGCATTCAGCAGGTCGCCACCGAAAATTTTGTCTCCACCGCCACCATCGTAAAAATGTGCAAGCGGCTGGGCTTTGAGGGGTACAGCGAGCTGTATTATTATCTCAGCCGTCAGCTGAATGGCCGGGATGAACGCCGCAATGCCGAAAATCTCAAAAATCTCATTGATAACTATTCTGATACCCTCATCGATGATTTCTGTGGGTTGCTCAAAGCCTCCCGCCAGGAGAAAATGTTCACCACCGGTGCCGGTTTCTCCAATATCGTCGGCTCCTACATCGCGCAGCGGCTTTCCATCTGCGGCTTTATGGTGTTCAATAATGTCCATTTCTACGATTATATGCTGTTCCAGGATGCTCATCACCTGCCCGGCGGCAGCGAACCCTCGGTGATGTTTGCCGTCAGCCAAAGTGGCGAGACCGAGCCGGTGCTTAACGATGTGCGTCACGCCCAGCAGCACGGTCACAAGATCATGGCCTTTACCAAGCGCGGGGATTCCGCCCTGGCCCGGCTTGCCGATATTGTTTTTGTCATTGACGGCTCCAAACAGACGCTGGTCGGCAGCCTTCCCAATCCCTTCTTTGGCCATGTTATTCTGGCCTTTGAGGATCTCATCGCCATCTACTTTGACCGTGACCGCCGGCCGTAAGATAATACTTTTTTTACGAAAACAGAAAAAATTTTCGCGGGGCAGCATGTTATACTTTAGATAGTGTAGCAGGCTGCCCAGTTTGCTGCACCGCCAGTTGCCCGCACACCGCGGGCAAAAAGGATAATGAAGAATCATTATGGAGGAAAAACAAATGAAAAAGCTGTTTGCGTTTTTGCTGGTAGTCGTCATGATCCTCAGCATGATGGTCGGCTGCGGCAACAACACCACCCCCGGCAATGACACGGATACCAAGAAGATCGAAACCCTCAAGGTCGCTTTCGTTCCTTCCCGTGAGCCCGCCGAGATCATCACCGTCACCGAGCCCCTGAAGGCAATGCTCAAGGAAGAGCTGGCCAAAGAAGGCTACGAGGTCGGCGAAGTTGAGATCACCGTCGGCACCACCTACGAGGCAGTCGGCGAAGGTTTGGAAGCCGGCACCATCGATGTTGGCCTCATCCCCGGCGGCACCTATGTTCTGTACGATGACGGCGCCGAGGTCATCCTCACTGCCACCCGTAACGGCCTCAGCAAGGATTCCGATAACGCCAAGGATTGGAACGATGGCCAGCCCACCGAAGCTTCCGAAAAGCAGGCTGTTTCCTATCGTGCTCTCATGATCGCCGGCCCCTCCGATAAGGGTCAGGAGCTGCTCGCCAAGGTTAATAACGGCGAAGAGCTGACTTGGGAAGACCTGAACAGCGCCAACTGGAGCGTCATGGGCACCTCTTCCCCCGCCGGTTACATCTATCCCGCCCTGTGGCTGCAGGATCACTACGGCAAGGGCATCTCTGATCTTGCCAGTGCCGTTCAGTCCGATTCCTATGCCAGCGCCTTTGCTCGTCTGGCTTCCGGTCAGGTCGATGTCCTGGTGACCTATGCCGATGCCCGCCGCGACTATGCCGAGCGTTGGAACACCGAGTTCAGCCGCGAGGCTTCCATCTGGGAGGAGACCGGCGTCATCGGTGTTACCGCCCCCATCTACAATGACACCATCTCCGTCAGCAAGAACTCCGAGATCATGACCGATGAGTTCATCGCTGCCCTGCAGAACGCTTTCATCAATATCGGCAATACCGATGCCGGCAAGGAAGTTATCGCTATCTACAGCCACAATGGCTATCAGAAGGCCCAGCCTTCCGATTATGACAGCGAGCGCGCCGCTCAGAAGCTCATCCAGGAGCTGAGCACCGCCAACTAACCTTTCGGTTTCTCATTTCCATCCCATATGCGGGGAGGACATGCACAGATTACTGCTTTCCTCTGTGCGGTCCTCCCCCTTCTCGTTCCCAAACCGGAATACATCCCCCAGCGTGTGTATCCCGGTTTATGAATGAGACCCGTATTCTAACCGCAGAAGAGGAGACCGTATGATTCAATTTGACCATGTATCCAAGGTATACCCCAATGGCACCGTGGGGCTGGACGATGTAAACCTGACCATCCAGGATGGTGAATTTGTCGCCATCATCGGCCGTTCCGGTGCCGGTAAATCCACCCTGCTGCGCTCCGTCAACCGGATGCACCGCATCACCTCCGGCACCCTTATGGTAAATGGCATCAATGTCAGCACCCTTTCCGGCAAAAGCCTGCGCCGTTTCCGCCGGGGCATCGGCATGGTGTTCCAGTCTTTCAATCTGGTCACCCGCACCACCGTCATCAAAAATGTTCTCTCCGCCTGCGTACCGGATATGCCATTCTGGCGGGTACTGCTGGGTATTTTCCGCCGGGAGGATAAAATGAAGGCCCTGGAGTCCCTCGATAAGGTCGGCATCCTGGATAAGGCCTACATCCGCGCCGACCAGCTCTCCGGCGGCCAGCAGCAGCGTGTGGCATTGGCCCGCACCCTCACCCAAGACCCGCAGATCATCCTGGCCGATGAACCGGTCGCCGCGCTGGATCCTGTCACCGCCCGTCAGGTCATGCAGGATTTTGTCCGCATCAATAAGGAAATGGGCATCTCCATTCTGCTCAATATCCACCATGTGGAGCTCGCTATTGAGTACGCCGACCGCATCATTGGCATCCGGGCCGGGCGCATCGTCTATGATGGTCCCTCCAAGCAGGTAGATCAGGCCGTTCTGAATGCCATCTATGGGGATGACGCCGAAACGGAGGCGACCGCATGAGCCTTTACGACCGTATCTTTAAGCCCCGCCGTTACACCCTGCCCAGCGGCGCTGTGGTGGAGGAAAAGCGCAGCCGTGCATGGCTCGTGCTCCTCATCATCCTGCTGCTGGGGGCGGTTTCTGTCCATATCACCGGCTTCAGTTTCACCGTCCTCGTAAAAAAAGGCAGCAAGTTCTTTGATATTCTGGTGGCCATGTTCCCGCCCAATACCGCCTATCTCTCCAAGATCTGGACTCCCCTGTGGGATACCATCAAGATGTCCTTCCTCGGCTCCTTCATCGGCGCGGTGTTGGCCGTTCCCTTTGCCATCGCCGCCGCCAGCAATATCGTCACCAACCGCATTGTGGTTTCCATCGTCCGGCTGTTCCTCAGCCTGGTACGCACCCTGCCCACACTGGTCTGCGCCCTTATCGCTACCTATATCTTCGGTCTCGGCACCATGGCCGGTACCTGTGCCATTGCCGTGTTTACCTTTGCCTATGTGGGCAAACAGCTCTTCGAGGTCATCGAAACAGTGGATATGGGCCCCTTCGAGGCCATGGAAGCTCTGGGCGCTACCCGTATCCGGGCCTTTGTCACCTCGGTATTCCCGCAGGTACTGCCCACCTATCTCTCCGTTTCGCTCTTCTGCCTGGAGGGCAATGTCCGCTATGCCTCCATTCTGGGCTATGTGGGCGCCGGCGGCCTGGGACTTATCATGAATGAAAAAATCGGCTGGCGCGAATATGACAGCCTTGGCATGATCCTCATTGTCCTCTTTATCACCGTGCTTATCATCGAGGGGATCAGCCATGCCCTGCGCAAGCGCCTGACTTAAAAGGAGGTACCGCTGTGAATAAAATTCAAAAAGCCTATGCCTCCGCGCCCAAAACCTGGATCTGGCAGCTGCTGGCCGCCTTTATTGTGGCCTGTCTGCTGGCGTGGTCCGCTTCAGCTGTCCGGGTCAGCAATCCCACCGGCAACGGGCTGGAGGTCGCCAAGAACATCCTCTCCGGCATCTTCCATCCCTCCCCCAAGCTGCTGTTCACCCTGGGCACCAATGGCGTTCCCTACCTGCTACTGGAAACCTTCTGCATCGCGTTTCTCGGCACCATCGTCGGCGCCGTCATTTCGCTGCCGCTTTCCTTTCTCTCCGCCAGCAACCTGGTCCCCCGGCCCATTGCGCTCATCGGCCGCATGATCATTGCCGCCATCCGCACCGTTCCCGCCTTTGTTTATGGGCTTATGTTTATCCGCGTCACCGGTCCCGGCTCACGCTCCACGTAGCCTTCGGGCTTGGGCTGGAGGGCGCGCATCGACAGGCGGTACTTGCCGGTCTTCTTGTCGATCTCGATGAGCTTGACGGTGACCTCGTCGCCCTCCTTGAGACCGCTGGCGGCCATGTCGGGCAGGCGCTCCCAGGAAATCTCGGAGATGTGAAGCAGGCCGTCGCGGCCGGGCATGAACTCCACGAATGCGCCGAAGTCGAGGATGGAGCGCACCTTGCCTCGGTAGGTCTCGCCCTCCTCGGGCATGGCCACGATGGCCTTGATGCGCTGCAGGGCGCCCTCGATGCCGTCCTTGTCCTTGGAGGCGATCTCGACGGTGCCGATGCCGGTGTCCTCGTCCTCGGTGATGGAAATGACGGTCTTGGTCTCCTCCTGGATGCCCTGGATAACCTTGCCCTGCGGACCGATGACGGCGCCGATCATCTCCTTGGGAATCTCGATGGTGACCAGACGGGGCACGTGGGGCTTGTAGTCCTCGCGGGCCTCGGGGATGGTGTCGTGAATCTTGCCGAGGATGTGCATACGGCCCTGGCGGGCCTGCTCGAGGGCTTTTTCCAGGACTTCGTAGCTGAGACCGTCGCACTTGATGTCCATCTGCGTGGCGGTGATGCCGCGCTCGGTGCCGGTGACCTTGAAGTCCATGTCGCCGAGATGGTCCTCGTCGCCGAGGATGTCGGAAAGGATGGCATACTTGACGTTGCCTGCGTCGGAAATGAGGCCCATGGCGACTCCGGCCACCGGGCGCTTCATCCTGACGCCTGCGTCGAGCAGGGCCAGCGTGCCGCCGCAGACGGTGGCCATCGAAGACGAGCCGTTGGACTCGAGGATGTCGCTGACGATGCGGCAGGTGTAGGGGAAGCCGTCGGGGAACATGCGCTTGAGAGCGCGGTGCGCGAGGTTGCCGTGGCCCACCTCGCGTCGGCCGACGCCGCGCTGGGGACGGGCCTCGCCGGTGGAGAAGGGCGGGAAGTTATAGTGGAGCAGGAAGCGCTCCTTGCTCTGGTTGAGCACGTCGTCGATGATCTTCTCGTCGTTGGTGGTGCCGAGGGTGACGGTGACGAGGGCCTGTGTCTCGCCGCGGGTGAAGATGGCGGCTCCGTGGGGACCGGGCAGGTAGTCCACCTCGCACCAGATGGGGCGAATCTCGGTGGTCTTGCGGCCGTCGAGGCGGATGCCCTCGTCGAGCACACAGCGGCGCATGGCCTCTTTCTCCACGTCGTGGTAGTAGCGCTTGACCATGGCGGTACGCTGGTCCTCGGTGTAGAGCTCTGCCTGCTCCTCGGTGAGTTCGGGCAGGGTCTCGAGGTACTCGTCGACAATGGCGCCGAACTGCTCGGCGCGCCAGTGCTTGTCGGCGTTGCCCTGGCGGGCGATGGCGTAAGCCTTGTCGTAGCACTTGTCGTGCACGTCCTGGCGCAGGGCGTCGTCGTTGACCTCGTGGCAGTATTCGCGCTTGTCGTCGTGTCCGGACTCGTGCATGAGCTCCTCCTGGACCTTGCAGTGGACCTTGATGGCGTCGTGGGCCACCTTGAGGGCCTGGAGCAGGTCGGCCTCGGAAACCTCGTCCATCTCGCCCTCCACCATCATGATGTTGTCGTAGGTGGCGCCGACCATGAGTTCGATGTCGGCGCGGTCCATCTGGGCGAAAGTGGGGTTGATGACCCACTCGCCGTCCAAGCGCGCCACGCGCACTTCGGAGATGGGGCCGTGGAAGGGTATGTCGGAGCAGGCGAGGGCGGCGGAGGCTGCCAGGCCTGCGAGGGCGTCGGGGGCGTCGTTCTCGTCGGCAGAGTAGAGGGTGACGTTGACGAACGTCTCGGCGTGATAGTTGTCGGGGAAGAGGGGACGCAGCACACGGTCAACGAGGCGCGAGGTCAGGATCTCGTAATCCGACGAACGGCCCTCGCGCTTGAGGAAGCCGCCGGGGTAGCGTCCTATGGAGGCGTATTTCTCTTTGTATTCTACGGTGAGGGGCATGAAGTCCACGCCCTCGTTGGCCTCTTTGGCCGAGCACACGGTGGCCAACAGCATCGTGTTGCCCATTCTTACTTCTACCGCTCCATCGGCCTGCTTGGCCAGCTTGCCCGTCTCGATCGTGATCGTACGGCCGTCGCCAAGCTCGATGGTTTTCTTGATTGGCTTTAACATCAGTATTCTTGTCTTCTTGTCTTGGTCTTCAAAATTCGTGCAAAGTTAATACATTCCCGCCGATATTCCAAAGGTTTTCGTTAACTTTGCACTCAAAATAGCAACGACATGACTTACATCCCTGTTAAAAATATCAAATCGATGCTGCTGACGGCGGCCGCAGCGGCCATTCTCACTGCCTGCTCGGGTCCTTCGTTCAAGGTCGAGGGCACGGTGGAGGGCGCCGACGACGCATCGCTGGTGCTGGAGCGCGCCAACGCCTCGGGCCTATGGCTGGCCATCGACTCTACGCACACCGGCTCCGACGGACACTTCTCGCTGTCGGTGGACGCGCCGGAGCATCCCGACCTCTACCGCCTCAGCTACGGCGGCGGGTACATCTACCTGCCCGTGGACTCCATCGAGACGCTGACGCTCACAGCCTCGGCCAAGGATTTCGGCAAGGACTTCACCCTCACCGGCTCCGACCAGGCCAACCTCATGACGCAGATGCAACAGCGCCTTTCGCGCCTGCCCATGGACAAGCCCGACTCGGTGGCCGCCTTCAAGCGCTGGGTGCTGAGCAACGTAGTGCTGGCCGCCGAGGGACGCCCGTCGGTGATGCAATACTACGCGCTTACGGCCAACGTAGGGGGCCGGCAGCTCTTCGACGTCAACACGCCGCAGGACGCGAAGGCCTTCGCGGCCGTGGCCACGGCATACCAGCAGTACCGTCCCGACGACCCGCGCGCCAAAGCCCTGGAGCAACTCGCCCTGAAAGCCCAGCGCAACCGCAACACCGCCCGGGGCCGCAAGCGCGAGATGCGCGCCCCCGAGACGGCCATCGTCGACATGGAGCTCAACGACCGCACCGGCACGCCGCGCCGCCTGTCGGCGGTGACGGCCAACGGCAAGCCGACGCTGGTCATCTTCACCACCATGGGGCAGCAGAACTCCGGCGTGGTAGTGGGCGAGCTGGGCAAGCTCTACGGCACCTACGGCCAGCGCATGAACTTCTACATGGTGTGCCTGAACACCAACATAGCGGCCTGGCGCGAGCAGGTGCGCGACATCCCCTGGCTGACTGTCATCGACCCCGACGGCGAGGCATCGCTCAACGCCCGCAACTATGCCCTGAAGGGCCTGCCGACCTTCTTCCTCTACGACTCGCGCGGCGAGCTGACGGACCGCGCCGACAACTTCGACCAGCTTCGCGCCAAGCTCCCCGCCATCAACTGACCCTCCCCCCACACCTGCCGTCGTCCGCAATGTAGGGATGCACCCTGGTGCGTCCGCCCCCGGATAAAGAGGCCGCGCCCTATCAGTCACGACCGCACCTGCCGCGACCGTAACGTTGTCGCCCAGCGTCACGCCTCCGAGTATTATAGCTCCCGCACCTATCCAACAGTTGTTGCCGATGGTGACTGGTTCTGCGTAGGTTTTACAGAAATAGGCTTTCGGATTCCTTTCAAAATCAGGATTGCGTCTGTCGTTCCAGTCAACCGGATGCGACGCGGTGTTTATCTGCACCCCGGGCGCGATAAGGACATTATTGCCGATTCTGATTGTATTGCAGTCGATGAGAGTGCAGCGATAGTTGATCGACACATTGTCGCCCAGATAGATATTGCAACCGAATCCGCAGATAAACCCATCGCCGGCGGAACAGTTCTCGCCGACATGCCCGAACAGCTCTTTCAGCATTGAGTAACGTTCTTTTCTCTGCTCATACGGCAGAGAATTATAGCGTTGCATCCACTGCGTCGCAACGGCCTTCTGCTCAAGAAAGACCTCGTCATGGCAGTCATAAAATCCTCCTGCCATACATTTTTTATGTTCAGTCATGTGAAATTTAGCTGCAATCTATATTCTCTTGGTGTATTTCCGGTTTGTTTCTTGAAGAAACGTATAAAGTGCTGCGGGTACTGGAAACCCAGTAATTCAGCTATTTGCTTTGTACTCAGTTTTGGGTCGAAGAGCGAGCTTTTGGCATAATTAACCATTTTGAGCTGAATATACTCCTGCGCTGTCTTACCAGTCTCGGATTTGACTAAATCACCGAAATAATTGGGTGACAGGCATACCTTGTCAGCGAAGTACCTGACTGTCGGTAGCCCTTCTGTCAATCCTTTACCGGAATCAAGGTAATCGTCAAGCAGCAGCTCAAAACGACTCATAGTACTGTTATTCAGTTCCTCGCGTGTTACGAACTGCCTTTCGTAGAACCTCATGCAGTAATTAAGCATCACCTCTATATTGGAGATGATCAGCGATTTTGAGAATTTATCAATCGGTTGCTGTAATTCCCGCTTGATCTTATCCATATAATCCTGCAATATGGTTCTCTCTTCGGCAGACAGATGCAAAGCCTCATTCGAGGCATAGGAGAAGAACGAATATTGCTTGATTTTCTGTCCGAGCGGGGTGCGGTTCAGAAAATCAGGATGGAACAGCAGACCTGTGGCAACCGGTGCCGGACCATCCTCCGTGCGGAGAATACCGACGGTCTGACCGGGAGCAAAACTTACAACCGTCTCGTCATCGAAATCGTAAGTCGTTTTGCCGTATTTTATTTTGCATCCGGTTGTATTTTTCAGAAACAGGGCATAGAACCCGAAGTGCATACAATGTGTTGGCTGATGCACCGTGTCATCAAAATGCACTATGCTCACCAGAGGATGACGTGTTTCAAAACCGAAATACCGGTTATATTTTTCTATGGTATCGGCCTCGTAGATTTCCATATCAAAGTTTCTTTTTGCAAAGTTAGCAAGAATCAATGGAAAGGCAATCGTCGGAACGCGGGTATGTGTAATTCAGGTATTGCTTGCCGTAATCTTGGTATGCTCTAACTGCCAGACAAATAGAATGATCTTACACTTCCGTAATCGGGGTATCTCCGTGCGTAAGATTGATCGCTATATTTAGGAAATCCGGTGGTAATTTTGCATCGAGAAAACAACACTGATATGACAGAAGCTGAATTTTTAGAATATGCCGCTTCGGGCGCAACAATCATCGCCGGTTCAGAGACCCACGAGGTTATGCACCGTATGAGCCAGAATGCTTTGCGACTTACATCGAAGTTGAACGGCAGCTATCATACTCCCGACGAGGTAAGAGATATAATGTCCGACTTGACTGGAAAGACGCTTGACAGCGGCTTCGGTATGTTCCCGCCGTTCTACACTGACTGCGGCAAGAATATCACCATAGGTAAAAACACCTTTATAAATATGGGTTGTTCATTTCAGGACTGGGGAGGCATAACCATAGGCGACGAATGTCTTATAGGACATAACTGCACCATCTGCACTGTAAACCATGATAAAAATCCCTTATCAAGAGGGAATATGACCTGCACCCCCGTCAAGATAGGCAATCGAGTATGGATTGGCGCGAATGTGACAATACTTCCGGGTGTGACAATCGGCGACGGCGCGATAATAGGAGTCGGTGCCATAGTCACAAAAGACATCAGCCCCGAAACAACGGCAACAGGGATGCCGGCTAAAGAAATCAACAAGATAATCCGATGAATAAAGCAATTCTAACAATGATGCTTGCCTCATTCATGACGGCGAATGTATCAGCAAACGAACCAACCACAATGAACGACAAAGACAACATTATCAAGGCTGAAAAGCTGATTCTGACAACGGAGTGGGACAAGACATTTCCCAAAAGCGAAAAAGTTAACCATAGCAAGGTTACTTTTGTCAACCGGTATGGAATAACCCTTGCCGCAGACCTGTATGTTCCGAATAACGTAAGCGGAAAGTTGCCCGCGATTGCTGTCAGTGGCCCATTCGGAGCTGTAAAGGAACAAGTGTCCGGACGATACGCACAGGAGATGGCCGAAAGAGGATTTCTTACTATCGCCTTCGATCCGTCATATACCGGCGAAAGCGGTGGCACACCCAGATATGTCGCTTCGCCCGACATCAATACCGAGGATTTCAGCGCGGCTGTTGATTACCTGACTACCCGTGCGGATGTGGATGCGGAGAAAATAGGTGTCATCGGCATCTGCGGCTGGGGTGGCTTCGCTGTCAATGCCGCCGCCAATGACCCGCGTATAAAGGCGACGGTCGCCTCCACTATGTATGACATGAGCCGTGTCAATGCCAACGGGTACTTTGATTCGGCTGATGGAGGAGATAGAATTGAACTCCGCAAAAGGCTTTCACAGCAGCGCACGGAAGATGCCAGAAACGGATATTATGCACTCGGTGGCGGTGTCGTTGACCCTCTCCCGGAAGACGCTCCGCAGTTTGTGAAAGACTACTACGATTATTACAAGACCGAGAGAGGCTATCACAAACGCTCACTCAATTCCAACGGCGGCAATGCCACATCTCCGCTGCCATTCTTGAACCTGCCGCTTCTGACATACGCCGACGAAATCGAAAGCGCGGTAATGCTCGTTCACGGAGAAAAGGCTCATTCGCTGTATTTCAGCAATGACACATACAAAAAGCTGACAGATAAGTGGAAGCCCGGAACCCCCAACAACAAGATTCTTCATATCGTACCGGGGGCGAACCACACCGACCTGTATGACAGAATGGATGTCATACCTTTCCACGATATAGAATTGTTTTTCAAAGAATACATGAAATGAAACTCCAGATTTTATCAATGATAATGGCAATCGTGTCACTGACGGCCTGTGCATCCTGCACCACAGATAATGACGAGCCGAAAAAGGAAGAACCGGGCACGGAGAATCCCGGACCCTCCACCGGAAGCGAAGGGATTGCCGGACTTGGCATAAATAAAGACAACAATATGGATTGCGCGAATTTCCCCCTTTCAGAAGGTAAAAACGGACAAGCTCCGACAATACGCCTCAGCAGCGGCTACGATATGCCGATTGTAGGTCTTGGCACTTACAGTCTGACAGGTGATGTATGTGTCAATTCTGTAAAATCAGCCATCGCCCTCGGTTTCAGAAAAATCGACACGGCTCATCTGTACGGGAACGAGGTTGAGGTCGGCAAGGGGGTAAGGGAATCAGGCGTGCCACGCGAAGAAATCTTTGTGGCCACCAAGATTTACCCCAACCAATACTCCAATCCGGAAGCCGCGATAGAGGAATGTCTGCGCAAACTCGACATCGGATATGTGGATCTGATGCTCCTGCATCATCCCGGCACGAATGATGTTAAGGCATACAAGGCTATGGAGAAGTATGTTGCGCAAGGCAAAATTCGCTCCATCGGAGTATCGTGCTACTATATCGACGAGATAGATGAATTTATAAAACAGGTCAATATAAAGCCTGTATTGGTACAGAACGAGGTGCATCCATATTATCAGGATACCAAGGTGGTACCTCACATTCAGAAGCTCGGAATCGCAGTCGAGGCATGGTATCCGCTTGGCGGAAGAGGTCACCAGAAGGAATTGCTCAACGACCCGGTTTTGAAAGAAATCGCCGACGCCCACAACAAATCCGTCGCGCAGGCTACCCTGCGATGGGACTTGCAGCGCGGTGTAGTGGTAATTCCCGGCTCAAGCAGCCCCGCGCACATGAAAGAAAACATCTCGATATTCGACTTTGAGCTGAGTGACGAGGAAATGAGCCGCATAGCAGCTCTGAACCGAAACGAAAAACATGATTGGTACTAACATTCAATCAAGAAAATAACAATTATAATTGAATACAACACTTCAATACAACCTGTACATCCCCGCCCATATAACGTGAGTTCGGGATAACGATAGCCAACTCAGCGGCATTACAATCAAGCATGAACCATCGGGCGGCCTGTCATGGGTCGCCTGATAACTTATGCCTCTTTGTGGATTATTCGTTTTTGCTTGTGTTATCCCGAACTCGCGTTAATATTATTCCGTCAGATAAATTTCCCCCAATTTTATAATAGGAGGACAATTTTAAGGAAAGAAATAAGCCAAACTGCTGAATGTTAGCAATTTGGCTTATTTTATTGGTGATCCGCCTGGTCTTTGTGACACTTGCGTATATGTTATGATTATCAATCGCTTAGCTCTCTGAAAATCGCGATGCTCCCTTTTTGCGCACCCCGATATTTCAATGTTCTTCTTCGCTTGCACTGCAAAGTTAGTAATAATTCGCTGATTTTCGGCGATTAAGAGCGTTAAATAAGCCTTATTTTTTGCCCCATTTTTCGGTATTTATTGCTCCCGCATCTATTGATACCATTAGATCCAACCTTAATTTTGCTCCCTCACAACCGATTAAAATGAGGGTAAATGGGATTTTAATTTCAAAATTAGATAGTTTTAGTCTAATTTCGGAATTAAAATTGGAAATAACGTAATTTTGTTTTTATTTCAGCGTTTGCAAAGTTCTAAGCACAACGGGGTGCATCTTCAAATTATTTGACGTCTGTTCGTCAAATAGCAATTCAGGTCGGAAATTACCGCTGAAGAACTGTTCAATAAACTCCAATTCCACATCTTCTAATCTCATTAGGTTTTCCAGATAGTTTATAGCCACATCAAATAATAGGTCTTTATCAAAATGGCCTAATTTTGTATGCAGCATCGGAAGGAGTTGTGTTTTTAATGCTTGAAATGGCATTTTACGAATTTCGCTTAGATCCTGTTTAAGCAAGTCTGGCTTGTCTGCATTTCCTAATACAGAATAGAACACCACACATTTTCGCAATGCGTCTTTTTCTTCTTTACCCGATAATAATCCGGATTGCGCTAAAGAAAAAATATCAAATATATCACGAGGCTTGCATCTCTCGAACATGGCTTTTATTTTGCCTGCAAAAAGTTCGATAATGTTCAAGTGTGCAACCTGAATAGGTTTATTCTCAATATCAAACGGGATTGACACATCACTGTAAACCGCTGGATATACATGACATCTGGAATGATAATTGATGTCAAGTTTTATTTTATCAACACTGCCTGTTGTCGTCGTATATAACAACGATTTGGAGTCCAACACAAAGCTACTTCTGTCACTTATCTTGTACCCCATATCTTCTGAATATGCGGATAATGCTTTGTTGATTTTTTCTCGCTGAATGTCGGTTTCTTCTTTTGACAGGTTATAGGCAAAGTCCAAATCAAGATCAACGCTCAATCTCGGAAGTTTATCGAAGGCGATTAGGTTTATGGCTGTGCCTCCTTTCAGTAATAATTTCCCTGCAAATTCTTCCAGACGGTTCAAGTCGTCCAATATCAGGCAAAGGCGTATCACCTTCTCCACATTTGTTGCTGTGTAGGAGTGTTCAGAGGCAATCCGCTGGATTTGCTTTTTATCGTATTCAAATTTCATAAAACTTTTGTCTGTGCTTGAAGATTGTCAGGGATACAAAGATTCCATTCCTTGTCAAAACTATTGCAAAAATACGGATTTATTATGTAACTCTGATTGTTACCCATAGCCATTTTGCATTTCCTAAAGAAATCATCTGACAAATGTAGTTTCTTTCGGAACATCGAAAATAGAAATCCGGCACGTTGCTACAGGCTTTTGTTGTCATATAATTCAAGGCAGTGCAGTAATTCATCTTCAACAATGTCATCTGCCGGACATTCAGCCAAAGCATACATCAGTTCCTCAATTCCACCTGCAAGATTGATGTTATACATACAGTCAACCAGTGTCTGCGAAATTGATGTAACCCTTAACACATAACCGGTACCGTCATTTATTTCGACAATATTATTCAGAAATTTGAGCTTCTTATAAGAATAGGTTTCTCCAAGATACTCAAAAGGACGGAAATTCTGCGTAGAATGGATATATGGAAAATCCAGAGCGGACT
>OGYL01000623.1_pt1 | contig 28399 bp, 24 predicted proteins | sample 1576541 | NCBI WGS metagenome assembly OGYL01 (sample SAMEA3541551, study PRJEB24748) | human gut metagenome | biome: human gut; feature: human-associated habitat; material: faeces | place: China | collected 2012 | reverse complement strand
TCAGCGTTGACACGAGCAGACTTTTTCCGAAGCGTCTCGGACGGCTTAGGAAATAAGTCTTACCTTCTTGGGTAAGCTTATACACAAGGTCTGTCTTGTCAACATATACGTATCCGTCTTCAATTATTTGGTCGAAGCTCTGTATTCCTATCGGGTATTTCATGATAACACATCCTCCATATCAAAAAGACGTCAATAACGACACTGCAGTAATTATCTACGCCAAAAACATTATATTTGTGCAAATATAACAATTTTGTTTGAAAATATGCAAGTTACGACTACACAAAGGGAAAATAAACAAGACAAAAACATGCACATATAAAAACGACGGAACATAAAAGTAAGAAGAATAAACGAATGAGCCAGAACTAACAAAAAAATTGTTGGTAAGCATAGGATTTCACTCCGCAACTTACCAACAAAGTCTTAATTATATTGTCAACCAAAATTATTGTCACTCACAATACAGACACATCATTATCCAACGGTTATCTGACGTACAACGTTCTTTTCTTCCTTACGAATCTTAGGCAGTACGACTGTCAGCACGCCATCGCTTACTTTAGCAGAAATTTTCTCCTTATCAACATCGTCAGGCAGTATCAATGTCTGCTCAAACTTGCTGTAAGCGAACTCACGGCGCAGATAGTGAGCTTTTTTCTCCTCTTCTCTATTTTCCTTCTTGCTCTCCATCTTTATTGACAAATCACCGTCCTGATTAAGATGAACGTTAAAGTCTTCTTTTGTCATTCCCGGCGCAGCAACCTCAACCTCATAGTCAACTTCACTCTCCTTTACGTTTATGGCCGGAGCTGTAGCATTGGCCTTAGGCATGAAATCTGTGTCAAAGAAATCGTTAAACACGTCGGGTAACCATGAATTTTTGCGATTAACTGGTATCATAATTTTACTCTCCTATTTTTAATTATTTTTTTATGTTCGTTATTGTTATGAGCTTCACTATTATTGTCGGCTCTCACTAAGCTATAATGCAACATACATACCAGCATAAAAAAGCGCGACATCTTGTCATAAAAACTGACAAGATGTCGCGTGCGCTATATTATTTTAATTAATGCCTGTGGGTATTCACCGGGAATCGCTGCCGCGGTACACCAAGCTTTATTTTGTTTTTTCAACTTGCTTGCGCTCAGATACGACGTCTGATGCAGAATATTTATTACGGTATAAACCATCAATGATACTGTCGGCAAGGCTTATGTTTGGCACTTGAACAGCATCACATCCAAGTGCAGCAGCTGCTGTAATGAATATTTCTGCTGCAGGAATAATAACATCGGCACGGTCGACCTTGAGGCCAAACTGCTCTATACGCTCCTCAACGCTAAGCACCTTGAGCCTTGAATAAAGGTCTTTTATCTCATCTATCGTAACATATCTGTTTTCGCGTTTAGAGTGAGTAAGCTTAAACAGCTTGTTGATGTTTCCACCTGAACCTATTATCTTTATGTCGGGCATATCCTTGGCAAATCCTGCAAGATCAGATTTCATCTTCTCAACAGTCTCTTTCGACACCATTCCGCCGAGCATTCTCAACGTACCGATGTTATACGACTGACTGTGAGTCAAGGCTCCGTCATGAAGCAGAGAAATCTCGGTACTGCCTCCACCTACGTCGATGTAAGCATAATTGCCCTTTGCACTGCCGATATTTTCTACTATATTGTTACACAACAGACGCGCCTCTTCCCTACCGTTGATTATCTCAATATTTATTCCGGTCGACTTGCGCAGTTTATTTAGCACTTTCTTTCCATTCTCTGCATCACGCATGGCAGATGTGGCACAGGCTCTGTAATCATCGACCTGATTAAGTTTCATTATCTGCTTAAAGGCCTTGAGCATGTGTTTCATCATAAGCATACGCTCCTTCGAAATCTTGCCGAGCGTAAACACGTCTGAACCCAAACGCAGAGGAACACGCATATACATCACGCGCGAAATCTGCTGACTGCCGTCACTGGCAGTTCTAAAGTTCTTTATGAGCAGTCGCGCTCCGTTAGAACCTATATCAATAGCTGCTAATCTCATATCTTTTAATTTTTTTTAAACTGTTTATTCAATGGTATTTTCAGGCTGCATTATGCCTTGTTCATAAGTATCTGATATACAAGCCATTACATATGGCATTACAAAAGGTCGTCATTTAGACTGCAAAAGATGGCCTTTTAGGACATAAAATGCCGTCTTTTACAAGCCAAAAGGCCACCTTTTACAACACATACATATATCATTTATCCTGGCAAGCATTCTTGGCCTCTTCCACATAAGCATTGTAAAGTTCTTCCTGCGAACGGAACGGACGACCGTCTACTACCTCCTGTATAACATTATCGCCGCTGCCGTCAACCACACGTCCGTTGGTTGTGTCACGCAGGCCATACTCAACAGTGCGCATAAGGTCTTTCTTCAGATCTTCGTCATAAACAGGCGTCATCACCTCTATACGGTTAAGCAGATTGCGTGGCATCCAGTCGGCACTGCCGATAAAATATTTAGGATTGCCTTCGTTGCAGAATATAAGTATGCGTGAATGTTCAAGATAACGGTCAATGATGCCCACAGCATGAATATTCTCGCTAAGACCAGGAACACCTGTAATGAGCGAACAGTTGCCACGCAACACGATGTCAATCTTAACACCGGCCTTGGATGCAGCATAAAGTTTGTCAACAACGTCAGGTTCGGTTACATGGTTTATCTTCATCTTTATCCATGCCTCCTTTCCTGCGTTCGCATTCTTTATCTCCTTGTCGATAAGATTTAATATTCTTGACTTCATTGAATTAGGCGACACCATAAGTTCTCTGAATCTGAACTGAGAGAAAGGACGGTCGATAAAGTCGAACACCTTTTTCACTTCAGACACAATGCCCTTACGGGCCGTCATCATCAGATAATCGGTATACACCTTAGCATTGCCTTCATGAAAGTTTCCAGTGCCGACACAGGCTATACTGCCCTTGGTTGACTCAACATAAAGAAGCTTTGAATGAACCTTAAGCCCTTCTACTCCGAATATCACGTTAATTCCTTCTTCCTGCATGCGCTTGCTCCAACGGATGTTGCTCTCCTCATCAAAACGTGCAAGAAGCTCAACCACAGCCGTAACCTTCTTACCATTACGGGCGGCACATATAAGAGCCTTCACCACCTTTGAGTCCTTGGCCAGTCGGTACAGAGTTGTCTTTATAGTCTTAACCTCCGGCTTGAGTGCAGCCTCACGCAACACTCGGATATATCCGTCGAAAGAATGATAAGGCACATGTATAAACAAATCCTTACGCCTAATCTGGTTCAGGATGCTCTCCTGTGCCAGAAACTCCGGCTTCATTATGTGTGCCCATTTCGGATATTTCAGTTCGTCATGCCCGCAGTCAGGAAAATTCATCAAATCCTTATGATTCTGATATCTGCTGCTGCCAAGAGAAACATCGAGCTTGCTGACATTGAGCTTACTCATGAGTTTCTTTTTCATTTCCTTAGGCATGCTCTTGTCGTAGATAAGACGCACAGGCTCGCCGTGCCTGCGGCTGCTAACGCCCTTGGCTATCTTTTCAAGCACACCATAGTCAGAGTCGTTGTCCATCTCCATCTCGGCATCCTTTGTAAACTTAAACGAATATGACTCAAACACAGCCGGCTTAAATCCGATGAATATCAGCGGCAGGCAGTATCTAACCACATCGTCGAGATACATGATATTGTCATATCCGTCAGACGACGGCACCTTGATGAATCGTCCGTTCTCTCTGTCGGGCACCTTAATTATTGCCAAACTGCTTTTAGGATGCGAAGTTCCTTCGGCAATATCTGTCTTTCTTACCAAAAGATAAATACGGTTGTCCTCGAGCTGTCCTATCTCGCCAATCTCTGAATACCATATAGGATTGGTGTATCCGTTAAGACGCTCATGGAAGAAGTTTGTCAAAAAAGTTTTCTGCTCGTCATTAAGCTCAGTTTCGTTCAACAGGCGTATGTTATGCTTTTCAAGGCAGTCAAAGACATGCTCTATGGCCAAAGTATACTCCTGGCTATAGGACGAATTAAGTTTGTTTATTTTTGACATTGTCTTGCGTATCGAGTCGTGCTGCTTGCGTATTTCTTTGTTGTCCGACTCAAGCAGGCGGCTCAATGATGCCATACGCACACGGAAAAACTCATCAAGGTTATTAGAGTAAATCCCTAAGAACGAGAGTCTTTCAAGCAAGGGGATATTTTCTTTCTGAGCCTCCTGCAGTATGCGATGATTAAAATACATCCAACTGACATCGCGCTCGACATAACGCTTTACCTTTTTATTCTTAGCCATATTTCTACCTTTTTGGATTTTGTTTTGTCCGTTTATATTTATTATTGCCCAACACGTAGTTTACACGCCTGTACAGGCGGAACACCGCCATTACTACTTCTGCAATAGCAATATTATGAGTTTTCTTTGCAAAAATATAACTATTATCCAACAAAGTGCGTGTATTACATGTTAAAATTAGAATAAAATGTTGTTACAATATGAATTCCAGGTACTAATGTCAACAAGGCATAGGCCATGTATAATTTGTCCAAAAGACAACATAATCTGCCCCAATTAAGGTTAACAAGAACTAAAATGCACGATTTCCGGCATATTTAAATTATCTTTGCATAGTCTGCCAAGGCTATAAAACATACCAAGTCAACGCTTTGACATCATTATAAAACAGCAGGCAAAACAACATTATATTTAAAAGCAACAAACTATGATAAGAGAAGTTTCATGCGACAGCGACATCAGACTGATCGCACAAATGGCAGAAGAAATATGGCCGGAAGCATTTGCCGATATTATTACAAAGGAACAAATAAGCTATATGGTTGACAAGTTTCAGTCTTACCATGCAATGAAAGACCAGATCGAAAACCAAGGCTACACATATTTTATTATTAGCGAGAACGGTAAAAATGCAGGATACTGCGGAGTGCAGGTAAAGGAGGACAACTCGCTCTATCTCAGCAAGATGTATCTGTTGAAGGAGGCTAGAGGACACAGGCTGTTTGAACAGATGACAAACCACCTTGTGAAATTATGCCGCGACAAAGGCATAAATAGAATATGGCTGACCGTAAACAAACATAACGGAAGGGCTATAGCAGCGTATGACAAAAACGGATACAGAAACATAAAGAGCCAGACAACAGATATAGGCGAAGGATTTGTGATGGACGACTATGTGTTTGAACTCAAGACAGATTGCTGAATTAAGACACAAATACATGTGTTTCAATAAAATACACAACAGAACACATAACACGCTAACATATACGACGCCTGCACTCAACGGCAAAAAAGCTCTAAAGAAAACAAATTCTTTAGAGCCGAGATACGTTGTTTCAAAAAAAAATTGTAAGTTTGCATAAATAATTGGGCATATTACAGGCCACAAAAAGACTAAAGCCAAAAACAAGATACAAAAGCTTGACAAAGGCTCTACATGGTCTGAAGAGAAAACATTAGGCAAGTGTGAATACAAGAAAAACTGTAAACAACATACTGAAAATAGCATTTCCGCTATTGTTCGGCGGGGCGATACTTTACTGGATGTATCGCGACTTCAACTTCAGAAGCATCAAGAACATACTTCTCTACGAGATGAACTGGGCTTGGATGCTGCTGTCGTTTCCGTTTGGTATACTTGCCCAAATGTTCCGCGGATGGAGATGGCGACAGACGCTTGAACCTGTAGGCGAAAGCCCGAGAAACTCCACGGCAGTCAATTCCATTTTTCTGTCTTATGCGGCAAGCTTGGTCATACCGCGCATCGGAGAGTTCACGCGCTGCGGAGTGCTGAAGAGATACGACGGAATATCGTTTCCAAAAGCTCTAGGAACTGTAGTTACCGAAAGAGCTATCGACACGCTGCTCATGCTTATTGTCACCATGTTGACACTGCTCATGCAGATGAGAGTGTTCACCACGTTCTTCACAAAGACCGGCACAAGCATGGACACCATAATCAGCCGGTTTTCTACCACGGGCTACATCGTAACCCTTGCATGCGCCGTGGCTGCGTTGTTTCTGATTCACATTCTTCTGAAGAAGATGTCAATATATAATAAGGTGAAGGACACCATGGGCGGAATATGGCAGGGAGTTGTTTCTCTGAAAAATGTAAAGAATGCTCCCCTATTCATATTTTACACCCTCGGTATATGGATAAGTTATTTTCTGCACTATTATCTCACGTTCTTCTGTTTCGACTTCACGTCGTCTTTGGGCCTTCAGTGTGCCCTCGTAACGTTTGTTGTCGGCAGCATAGCCGTGATAGTACCCACCCCTAACGGTGCGGGTCCGTGGCATTTTGCAGTAAAAACAATGCTTATTCTTTACGGCGTGAGCGACATCAATGCCCTCTATTTCGTACTGATAGTGCACACTGTGCAGACCATGCTCGTCATTCTGCTCGGCATTTACGCATGGGCGGCACTTGCTTTCACGAAGAAAAGAAACACAGCCTTAACGGCTGAAACAATAGCTACAGCAAACAATTAACAATAAAAATAAGGACATACCGAAAGGCCGGAAACGGCATAGAGGGACTGACCTGGTAACAATTTAATCTATTTTGACTATGAGCGAAATTAAAAATCTCAAACCGGAGTGCATCTGGAGAAACTTTGATGCACTGACACAGGTTCCACGTCCGTCAGGACATCTGGAGAAAGTTCAGCAGTTCTTGCTCGACTTCGCAAAAAACACAGGCGTTGAAGCATTTAAAGACGAGGCCGGCAACATCGTTATGCGCAAACCTGCCACCCCAGGCATGGAAAACCGCAAGACAACCATACTGCAGGCACACATGGACATGGTTCCGCAGAAAGAGAAGACAAGCACTCATAACTTTGAGACTGACCCTATAGAAACTTATGTTGACGGCGAGTGGGTTAAGGCTAAAGGCACAACCCTCGGAGCCGACGACGGTCTTGGCGTTGCTGCCATAATGGCCGTAATGGAAGCCAAAGACCTGAAGCACGGACCTATCGAGGCACTTATAACAGCCGATGAGGAAACAGGCATGTATGGTGCCAACGGACTGCCTGAAGGCGAGCTGGAAGGCGAAATTCTGCTCAACCTCGACACAGAGCAGGAAGGTGAGCTGATTATAGGTAGTGCCGGAGGCGTTGACATAACAGCCACACTCGACTATAAAGAAAATGAAAGCGACAAGAGCGACGCTGCTGTCAAGATTACAATCAAGGGACTGAAAGGCGGACACTCGGGTCTTGAAATCGGCGAAGGCCGCGGCAATGCCAACAAGATGATGGTAAGAATAGTACGCGAGGCCATTGCTGAAGACGACGCTTGCCTGGCAAGCTGGCACGGCGGCAACATGCGCAACGCCATACCGCGTGAGGCTGAAGTTGTGCTCACTCTGCCTAAAGAGAACGTAGAAGACCTGAAATCAATAGCAGCCGACTATAAAGAGACTTTCAACAACGAATACAAAGGTATCGAGAACGACATCGAGGTTTTGGTTGAAGACGTTGCACTGCCTGAAATGATTGTTCCTCAGGAGATTCAGGACAATCTGGTTGACGCTATCTACGCAGCTCACAACGGCGTATGGCGCTATATCCCGACAATGCCCGAAATCGTAGAGACATCTTCTAATCTCGCCATCGTCGACATCGAAGGCGGCAAGGCTGCAATAAAGATTCTTGCACGCAGCTCAAGCGAGTCAATGAAAGAGGAATTGTCAACATCACTCGAAAGCTGCTTCAACATGGCAGGAATGAAGGTTGAGTTCAGCGGCGCTTACGGCGGATGGGACCCCAACACTGACAGCGAACTCATCAAGGTTATGCGCAATATATACAAAAATCTGTTCAACGAAGAGCCTACAGTGCAGGTTGTTCACGCAGGATTGGAGTGCAGCATTATCCTTTCTAAATATCCGGGCCTCGACATCTGCTCATTCGGTCCTACCCTGCTGTCGCCCCACACTCCGAGCGAGCGTGCTTACTGGCCGTCAGCAACCAAGTTCTGGGATCTGCTTGTAAAGACTCTCGAAGAGATTCCCGCAAAATAAATCAAGCTGAACAAATAATATTCTAATACATGCTGAAGGCGGAAGGCAAAGGTCTGAACAGACATATAACCTTCTGCCTTTTTTGTTGTCATATTTTTTACAAAAGCATCATTTACCTCCATACAAAAAAAAATAAAAACTCAACCGGCAAAACAAATCTTTGTCAAAACACAAAAGACGCTTTACAAAAGACGGTAATACAGACCGTAAACAGATGCACGGCACAGACATTTTACAATTTTATCGTGACGGCCGTATCAGCTGGTAAAAACCACGGAAATCCGTGAAAGACATGAGACCAACGCTTTATATTTTTGCGATATGCAATCGTTAATTTTAAAAATATAAAGCAATGAAAAACTTTTATCGACTATCACTATGGTGCATCATGGCATGCACAATATCACTGACATTATCATGCAGTAGTGACGAAGAACTGCCGGTAGGACCTGACTCTGACCCAATTGTTCCCGACAACGGTATTGTCAACTTGTCGGCAGACGGCGAACAAGCCGACGTAACCATACCTACGGCACAACCATGGGAGGCATCATCATCGGCCGAATGGCTACAGTTGTCGCAGATGGGCGGCAAAGGCGGCGAAAATGTAAAGATTATAGCGGCGCGCAACATCACCCGTCAAGAACGCATCGGCTACATACGCCTGAGCAACACAGGCGGCACGCGCGCAGAAGCAGACTCTATGCAGATTGTGGTGAAACAGCCGGCAGCAGAGAGCGAGGCTACGGGAGTTGTGCTGACCTCTGCCTGCTATCGCGACGGCAAGGTGTATGTAAAGATATACAACGGACGCTCGTCTGAAAGCAGCATGCAGCAGTTGGGAATAGTCAGCGGCAGCAATTTCAGTTTCACAAACCCTGATGCCATCTATCCCGAAAAAGAACCTATCGTGTATATAAAGAAAGGTCAGGAGTATGAGGCTTGCCCTTATGTCATCTTGAATGAAAACGGCGAGGCAAAAGGCAAGTTCTCGATAGCAGGCGAAGCATCCGTAAACACGCTGCGCGTGAAACAAAACATAGTCTACAAAGAACTTGGCAATCTGGGCAACAGTGGCTCAGCCACCACTCACTTCACCGACGGCACCACCATATATATGGGCGGAGGAATAGTTGAAAAGACCAACTTGGGATACGAACAGACCATAACCACCAACGAACTGCGCTCATACGACACTGCAACAGGCGACGAAAAGACATACCCAGACATGCCTGTAAGCGGTCAGGGCGCATGCTGGAACGGAACACCCATAATCATTGGCGACGGAGGAATATACTATCTCGCTGCCGGAAGATGGAATCTTGCCTCCACTCACAACGGAGAAGTAAAGGCTGTTGCCATTAACGACAACATCATCTATGCCGTAACCGGCGGGTATATCTGCACATACATACTTGACAGAGACAACAACGGCAACATAACTGCCACTGCCGACGGAAATACAGTCCACGGCATCACGTTCGGCGAAAACACACGCACCACATCCGACGGCAATGGCCACACATGGATGCTGGACGACAGCCGGCACACTGCATACATGATAGACGGCAACAAACTGACACCGCAAGTCTGCGCTCCGGCCGATTCGCTTGCTTCCGACTTCAGTTTCATCGGCGTGGCCGACGGATACATATATACCACAAGCAACGGCTCCATACTTCGCTACAAGACAGGCAGCAACAGCAGTCAGTCACTGAAGATGCTCGGCACATTCAGCTGGACAGGCGAAACAGAATGTGTAAACGGCGTGATGTATAACTTCGGCGGACTGACAAATTTCCGCGGCACATATACCGCATCTAAGCAGCTAAACAGATTTTCACCATCCGACTACGCACCTATATCTGTCGCAATACTACCCGAATAGGCCAACATAAAACATACCTTTTACTAAAAAAGACCATCAAGGCTCTATATGCCCATAAAAAGGCTATAGAGCTTTTGACATATTAACAACAACAGAAAAAGCCAGGCAAAAAAACCGCGCAAAGGAGTGCTACATATTATCGTAACATAATTTAAACACAAAATTAAAAATCATTTCATTCATTTTTATTTTGATATTAGCCCAACTTGCAGTATCTTTGCACCGCAAAACAGAAATTTAAATTTATACATGGACGATTATTACGCGGAAAATATGAACTTGTAAACGCGGAGGCCTGCTCATCGATGCTGACCGCCGTGCAGTCATAACCGTTTCGGAGGATTAGCAAATGAGAACATATTGGAACACAACCAAAGGCCTTAGGCAGATTGGCGAGTGGGAGCCTAACTGCTGGATACAAGTAACATGCCCGACGGAAGAAGATCAGCGTCTTCTTGAAAATGAATTTAAAATTCCCGATTATTTTCTTTCAGACATCAGCGATAATGATGAGCGTGCCCGTTATGAATACGACGACGGATGGATGCTCATAATCCTGCGTATACCTTTTGTAAAAGAAATAAGATCAAGAACGCCCTACACCACCGTGCCGCTCGGTATAATACACAAGCGCGACGTAACAATCACCGTATGTTTTCACGAAACCAACATGATGATAGACTTTGTAAGCTATCAGCAGAAACGCGGCGAAGGATTCACTGACTATGTCGACATGATTTTCCGTCTTTTCCTTTCGTCTGCCGTATGGTATCTGAAACGTCTGAAACAGATTAACAACCTTATAGAGAAATCAAAGCGCAACCTCGACAAGGAAGTCAACAACGAGTCGCTCATAGGTCTGTCAAGACTACAGGACTCACTGACATATTTTATTACGTCAATACGTGGCAACGAGAACCTGCTGGCTAAACTGAAGTTCAAGTTGCAGGTGGACGAGCTCGACGCCGACCTCATCGAGGACGTAAACATCGAGATGAGTCAGGCGCGCGAAACCACAAACATTTATTCAGACATCCTCGAGTCGACAATGGACACATATTCGAGCATCATCAACAACAACATGAACACCGTTATGCGAACGCTCACATCTGTGTCTATTATCCTGATGTTCCCTACGCTCATCGCCAGTTTGCTCGGCATGAACCTCATCAACGGCATGGAACAATGGAAATATGGCTTTGTGATAGCAATAATCGTATCTATACTCATTTCAGGCATATCGTGGTGGATTTTCCGCCACAAAAGGCTCATTTAATCTAATGATAAACGTTTTTTTCCAAATTTATTAGGTATTTACAAGATTTTTAAGTAAGTTTGCAAGCCTAAAGATTTACATGGAAAACCAATTCATGAACGAATAAAAAGTTATATGATGGACTCTCAAGAAAAGACTCTCAGCCAAGAGAACACGGAAAAACTGAATGTTGAATCAACAGAAAACAACATCCAGGAAAATTGCGCTGTAACTGAAAGCAACGCTGAAGTTACAACCGAAGATACTGAAACTGAAGAATTATCCTCAGACAACGCTGAAGCAGCTGAGCAGAAAAAAGTATACAAAACAAAAGGCGAAATAATTGAAAGGATGAAAGAAATCGCCCACAGCGACGAGCATCCGCAAAAAGGCGAAATAGACTACCTTAAAACTGTCTTCTACAAACTTCATTTTGCTGAAAGAGAAGCTGACATGAAAGCATATCTTGAAGGAGGTGGCGACCCTGCCAACTACAAGGTACTTCCAGATGAAGACGAAGAAGTATTTAAGGCAGAAATGAGCGTCATCAAAGAAAAACGCGCCAAACTTTTCCTTGAACAGGAAAAGGAGAAACAGGAAAACCTGAAGAAAAAGCTTGACATCATTGAGAAAATCAAGGCTATGGTTACTTCGCCCGAAGAAGCCAACAAATCATATCAGGACTTCAAGAAGCTGCAGCAGGAGTGGAAAGAGATTAAACTCGTTCCGGCAGAAAAGGCCAATGAACTGTGGCGTAACTATCAGCTCTATGTTGAACAGTATTACGACTTGCTGAAACTTAACAGCGAGGCACGCGAATATGACTTTAAGAAAAATCTTGAAATAAAGACTAAGATTTGTGAGGCCGCAGAGAAACTCGGCAGCGAAGAAGATGTCATCAGCGCATTCCACCAGTTGCAGAAGCTGCATCAGGAATTCCGCGAGACAGGTCCTGTTGCCAAAGAACTTCGCGAAGAGATTTGGGCACGTTTCAAAGCTGCGTCTACTATAATCAACAAGCGCCATCAGCAGCACTTCGAGGAACTGCGCGCCAAAGAGGAAGACAACCTCACAAAGAAGACAGCCCTTTGTGAAAAGATAGAAGAAATAGCCAAGGCTGAAATAAAGACGGCCGGAGAATGGGAGAAGAAGACAAAGGAAATAATAGCCATTCAGGCAGAATGGAAGACAATAGGCTTTGCTCCCCAAAAGATGAACGTCAAGATATTTGAACGTTTCCGCGCGGCTTGCGACGATTTCTTCAGCAAAAAAGCAGAGTATTTCAAGAACATGAAACAGCAGTTTGCTGAGAATGCCGACAAGAAGAGAGCTCTCATCGAACAGGCTAAGGCTCTGCAGGACAGCACAGAATGGAAATCAACCAGCGACAAGCTGATTGCACTACAGAAAGAATGGAAGACCATAGGCATGGTGCCCAAGAAGCTCGGCGACAAGCTGTGGAACGAATTCCTCACTGCATGCAATCATTTCTTTGAGGCACGCAACAATGCCAACGCAGGCACACGCAACGAAGAACGCGCTAACCTGGAAAAGAAACGCAGCATAATAGAACAGCTAAAAGCCATGGCTGAAAACGCTGAAGGCAACATTCAGGAAAAGGTACGTGAACTCATTGACGAATACAACGGCATTGGTCATGTTCCGTTTAAAGAGAAAGACAAGCTCTATAAGGAATATCACGACATTCTTGACAAACTATACAAAGAGCTTAACATATCTACGGCACGTCGCCGTCTGGACAAATTCAAGAACAATCTGAAAAACGTTGCAGAAAAGGGTTCAGACGCACTTGACAATGAACGCGCCAAACTCATGCGCCGCTATGAGGCCATCAAGCAGGAAGTTCAGACTTATGAGAACAACCTCGGTTTCCTCAATGCTTCAAGCAAAAAGGGCAACAGCCTCATCGACGAGATGAACAGAAAGGTTCAGAAACTGAAAGACGACATGAACCTTGTACGCGAGAAAATCAAGGCTATCGATGCCGAGAACAAGGACGAGGACTGATTTTTCCTAACGATTGTCAGAACAACTCTTATATACAAGTAAATTGAAAATTAAAATTATCTGCATATTCACGCTATTGCTTGGTGTCACCGCCCTCAAGGCGCAGACACAAAAGCAATGGCGTGATTCTTTAAGTGCTGTTAACAGCCAGATTGCTGCGCACCCGGATTCGATTCAGCTACAACTGCAGAAGGCAAACATCAACCTGCAACTGCTTGAATGGGAAAATGCGGCACAGATATGTAACGAAGTTCTGAAGAAAGACACACTGAATCTTTCTGCCCTTTATTACAGGGCCTATGCCAACAACAACATGCGCAGATATGAGCTGGCCAAGAACGACTATGAAGACTTTTTGAAGATTTCTCCACGCAACATGCAGGCACGCCTCGGACTGGCATATACCCTTATAAAGCTGAAACGCAATGTGCAGGCTCTCGACCAGATGAACAATCTTGTTGAAATGTTTCCTGACAGCAGCATTGTATATGCAGCAAGAGCAGAACTTGAAAAAGAAATGAAGTCGTATGAAACGGCTTTATACGACTGGGACGAGGCTCTGAAACGTGAGCCCGGCAATACAGACTATATTATATCAAAGGCAGAAGTGCTTATATGTCTTGACAGAAAGAGAGAGGCAAAAAATCTTCTAGACTTCCTTGTAAGGAACGGCATTGCACGCGGAACGCTTAAAGAGCTGTACGCAAAATGCAAATAACAGACTTACTTCTGCAAAATGACATCAATTTTTTTTAAACTGCTCCGTTTTTCTATAGACCCTTCACAGCCTGTGCCCGACGACATTAAGGCTGAAGAATGGCCTATGCTGTTCCGCATAGCAAAGGAACAAAACCTTCAAGGTGTCATATTTTACGGTATGAAACGGCTGCCAGAACACTGTCTGCCAGACAGACAGTTCAGAATGAAATGGTTTGCAATAAGCCGTCAGATTGCCACACTTAACACAAAAGTAAACGTAAATGCCGTAAAGGTTTCAGAGATATTCAGACAGAAAGGACTACGCACATGCATACTCAAAGGACAGGGAAACGCCCTGCTCTACCCTGATCCGCTAATGCGCACGCCTGGCGACATAGATATATGGGCTGAGGGCGGATACAAGAAGGTGATGAAGACTGTTGGAAAAATGGCTGAGGGCCATAAGAGATGCTATCATCACACCGACTTTCCACCATACGGAGGAACAGAGGTTGAACTGCACTACCGGCCGCAATTTATGAACAATCTGATAAGCAACGGCCGACTTCAGGAATATTTCAGCAAGAATGCCGACACACAGTTTGCCAACATTGTGATGTTGCCTGACGGAGCCGGAAAGATTGCCGTACCGACAACTGCCTTCAACCGAATTTATCAGATGGCGCACATATCCAACCATTTTTTTCATGAGGGCATCGGCCTGAAACAACTGTTAGACTATTATTTTGTTTTGCGACAAGGCTTCACAGCAGAAGAACAAAAGGCAGACAGACTGACGCTTAAACGCTGCGGACTATATAAAATGTCTACGGCAGTGATGTACGTAATGCAAAAAGTATTCTGCCTCGAAGACAAATATCTTATAGTTGAAGCAGACGAACGACTCGGCAAATTTCTTCTTAACGAGATTATGCTTGCAGGCAATTTCGGCTTTTACGACAAAAGACTCGACAAATACCGCGGCAGTCAGGTTAAAAAGAATGTCCAGCGTCTTGTGCGTGATGCCCGCTTCATGATGCTCTTTCCCGGTGAAAGCCTTTGGGAACCGGTGTTCCGACTCTACCATTTTTTTTGGAGAAAGACTGCAAGATATTAATAATATCCATTAAAGGCATAAGATACAGCAACATTAAACAGGCAGACCTTTGCGCAACAAGCCCTAAAAGCATACAAACCTAAATGCAATATGTGCCGTTTTACATTATAAAAGGACACATATTACAATACAAAAGGCCACCTTTTAGAAAGAACAATCATCCTTTATACATATATTATACAACGGAAAAAATTTTTCAAATAAACTCATCACTCGTCACATTAGCACATAAACATCTGTATTTCAAGATATTACGCTGTGATGAGTTGAATTTAAGACTCATCACGTATGTTAACCGAAAGGCTGTTGTGATGAGTTCAAAAATAGACTCATCACACACTATCCATCTGAAAATCAACAACATACAGGCAAATGTGATGAGTGATGAGTTTTTAAGAAAACGTTTTTAGATCCTTATGCCTTGACAACATCAGGCAAATAAACGGTATAAAACAAAAATGCAAACCTTTGAAGGTTTGCATCTCGTTGTTGGGATACCCGGACTCGAACCAGGAATGACAGGACCAGAATCTGTAGTGTTACCATTACACCATATCCCAATTTGCTGTTGCAATCATTTTGTTTCCTGATTGCGATTGCAAAGGTACGCATTTTTTTTTAACTGACAACATTTTTACCGACTTTTTTCTAAAAAAAATCAAAATAATGCGTTTTTTTACCCGATTTACGATAAATCAGTGTACCTTTGCATAAAATAAAATACATTTTTGAGGGCAAAACAGAATAAAAATTCTTTTTCCTCGCATATTAAAAATTCAAAGCATCAATAACACCTTATTATTTAATGGAACAAGTAAAAAACCTAGTTGAAACAATAACTAAAGGTATTCAAGAGAAGAAAGGGTCAAACATTAACATAATAGACCTGAGCGGCATTGAAGGCACAATTTGTCATTATTTTATAATATGTCAAGGAAATTCGCCATCACAAGTAGAAGCCATCACAGACTCTGTTGAAGAATATGCACGAATACATGCAGGGGAAAAACCGGTACATGTAGTCGGACTTAACAACGCACAGTGGGTGGCAATGGACTACACCGACGTGATGGTACACATATTCCTGCCTGACGTGCGTGAATATTACAATTTAGAAAATCTCTGGGAAGACGCGAAACAGACAAAAATTCCTGATATCGACTAATAAAGCCACTGTCTGGAAAGAGCATATAACAACCATAATAATATATATGTTGCAATTCTTATCAAAATATTCTTATAATCACGGTCAAAACGCCTATAAGGGCTTGCCGCTAATTCGGATTATAACAGCAGGAACAGAAACTTCTGAATAAACCTGCTGCAGAATGTAAATGTCGGGGTTGCTCATAACAACAATAGTTTTATATGTTCACATCAGTGCCTGTGCATCCAAATTCTTTATGATCATTAAGAAAGGAGAAGCATAAAATACGAAAAATATTTCACAGATATAAGTGAATTAACTTAAACATATTAATTAACAGAAATAAAATGGAGCAAGATAAGAACAAAAAGATGCCCAAGTTCAGCATGAGCTGGATTTATCTGCTTGTAATCATCGGCCTCTTAAGTGTATACTTCATGGGGGGCGACTCTATAAGCGGAAGCGCAAGCAAAAAGGTGTCTTACGACGAGTTCAGGGCATACGTCTCTAAGGGATATGCCTCTGAGATTGTGCTCAACAAGGACGAAAGCACCTTGAAGATGTATGTAACGGCTGAACACATACGCGACGTGTTTAAGGCCGGAACTAAAGAAGTGGGGAAAGAGCCTTACGTAACCACCGAGTTTGGAAGTGCCGATAAAGTTGAAAGTTTTGTCGACACAGAGCGCCAGGCCGGAAAGTTCAAAGGCAACCTCAACTATGAGAACAAAAAAGGCAGCGACCTGCTCACCATTCTGATCAACATCTCGCCTTTTATTTTCATCATACTATTCTGGATGTTCATCATGCGCCGCATGGGCGGTGGCGGAAGCAACTCCGGAGGCGTGTTTAACGTAGGCAAGAGCAAGGCGAAGATGTACGAAAAGGGTGCCGACATTAACATCACATTCAAGGATGTAGCCGGACAGGAAGGTGCAAAGCAGGAAGTTCAGGAGATTGTTGAGTTCTTGAAGAACCCTAAGAAATACACCGACCTTGGAGGTAAGATTCCAAAGGGCGCGCTGCTCGTAGGCCCTCCGGGAACAGGTAAGACTCTTTTGGCAAAAGCCGTAGCCGGCGAGGCCGGAGTGCCATTCTTCTCGATGAGCGGTTCTGACTTCGTTGAGATGTTCGTAGGTGTTGGAGCAAGCCGTGTGCGCGACCTGTTCCGCCAGGCCAAAGAAAAATCGCCGTGTATCATATTTATCGACGAGATTGATGCCGTTGGACGTGCAAGAAGCAAGAATCCGGCAATGGGAGGCAACGACGAGCGCGAGAATACGCTTAACGCCCTTCTGACCGAGATGGACGGATTCGGCACCAACAGTGGTGTCATCATCCTTGCTGCAACTAACCGTGCCGACATGCTCGACTCTGCACTTCTGCGTGCCGGACGTTTTGACCGCCAGATAAACGTAGACCTGCCAGACCTCAACGAGCGCAAGGAGATATTCATGGTACACCTAAGACCTGTGAAGACCGACCCGACCGTAGACATCGACATGCTTGCACGTCAGACTCCGGGATTCTCGGGTGCCGACATAGCCAATGTGTGCAACGAGGCTGCGCTGATAGCTGCCCGCCACGACAAGAAGTTTGTAGGCAAACAGGACTTCCTCGATGCCGTAGACCGTATCATCGGCGGTCTGGAGAAGAAGACAAAGGTTATGACTCAGGGCGAACGCCGCACTATTGCACTCCACGAAGCCGGACATGCCACAATATCATGGTTCCTCGAACATGCCAATCCGCTGGTAAAGGTATCTATCGTTCCGCGTGGAAGAGCACTCGGCGCAGCATGGTATATGCCTGAGGAAAGACAGATAACGACAAAGGAGGAGATGCTCGACGAGATGTGCGCCACACTGGGCGGCCGTGCTGCCGAAGAGCTGTTCACAGGCCACATATCAACAGGAGCGATGAACGACCTTGAGCGCGTTACAAAGAGTGCTTACGGCATGATAGCTTACGCAGGTATGAGCGACAAGCTGCCCAATATCTGCTACTATAATAACAACGAGTATAACTTCCAGCGTCCTTACTCTGAGACAACTGCCAAGATAATGGACGACGAGGTGCTGAAGATGATCAACGAGCAATATGAGCGCGCAAAGAAGATTCTTACGGAGCATAAGGAAGGCCACAACAAACTGGCTGAGATGCTGCTTGAGCGTGAGGTGATATTTGCTGAAGACGTTGAGACAATATTCGGCAAGCGTCCGTGGGTTAGCCGCTCTGAAGAGATTATGGAGGAAGAAGAAAAAGACTCAAAGGATGAAAACTGCAACAAGCTGACAGCCGCAGACAACAAGCCACAGGCTGAAACTGACAACGCTGAAAGCAACGACACAAACGCAGACAACAGCAATGCTGCTGCCGAAGCCGCTGCTACAGATAAGCATGATGTTGCCGACAGCGCTGCCAATGAAGGCAACACATCAAAAGAGAATACTCAAGAAACAAAATAGATGAGATATGAGTGACAAGATGAAGAACCTTATTGTAAGAAGCATCACGGGCGTGTTCTTCGTGGCAGCCATCGTGGTATGCTTCATGAGACCCATCGCCATGGAGTTTCTGTTTGCTCTCGTAACGGGACTGACGATATGGGAATATTGCGGACTGGTGAACAACATCAAGGGAGTACAGGTAAACCGCTTTATCAGTACGGTTGCCGGCGTTTACTTTTTCCTTGCCGTAGGAGGCTTCTGCAGCGGAATGATTCAGAGCGGAGCCGTGTTCATACCCTATCTGCTTACAATAGTTTATCTCTTCATCAGCGAGCTGTATACGAAGACAGAAAATGCGATTAACGACTGGGCGCACACCATGCTCGGACAGATGTATATCGCCCTGCCATTCGCAACAATCAACGTGCTCGCGTTTAATGCCACTCCCGACGGCAACGTTGCCTACAACTACATGATACCGCTCTGCGTGTTCATATTCCTTTGGGCAAACGACACGGGCGCCTACTGCAGCGGCTCGCTCTTCGGCAAGCATAAGCTGTTTCCGCGCGTATCGCCGGGCAAGAGTTGGGAAGGCTCTATTGGCGGCGCCATCATCGTTCTGCTCGTGGCATGGCTGATAGGATATCTCGATGCACAGAACGGCAACGAATCCGGACTTACCATACTGCAGTGGATGGGTCTTGGCCTTGTTGTAGTAGTGTTCGGCACATGGGGCGACCTTGTTGAGTCGCTCTTCAAGCGCACCCTTGGCGTCAAGGACAGCGGAAATATTCTGCCCGGTCACGGCGGAATGCTCGACCGTTTCGACTCTTCGCTCATGGCCATGCCTGCTGCCGTTATATATCTTTACTCACTGACGCTGTTCTGATTAGCTGACAAATCAGTTGCAATATAAACATAAACCGGCGTCGTGCTTTCATCTGACGTGGAAGGATGACGCCGGTTTTTAATTTGAAAAACACATATTAATGCTCACAACTGCATGACATAAAATGCAGAATGCTACAGACTCTCCATACAAAACATCTGTAAGAAAAGTCACATCTACAAACAACCAAAACATAACAAGCCATGAAACACAAAGTAAACAGAGAAAAGGCATTTACAGTTATAACCATTTTGTGCACAGTAATAATCATCGGAGCAATAGGTCTATGTCTTTATACGGCAATCGGACATCCTGAAGATGCCGTTTATTATGCCATCGTAATCGCCATAATGACATTTACGATTCTCTATGTCTACCTCATTTCGCCAAAGTCAATAGAGCTTAACGACACTTCGCTCATAATGCACAAAGTTGTAGGAAAAATAATAATACCACTCGAAGACATCAAGGAAATAAGACCATACGACCAAAGCGGACTCCGCCTGTTCGGCAGTGGCGGTCTGTTCGGAAGCATAGGTCTGTTCACCAACAATGACATAGGCAGACACTACGAATATGTAGGTGACTTCTCCGAGGCATTTCTCGTAGTATTAAATTCCGGCAAGAAATATGTTTTCAGCTGCGAAAACAGTGACAAGGTTATAAAACAAGTACGCAGCAATATCCGGAACTGAAAAGATAAATATGAATTTTATATAAACAACATAATACAAGCGAAAGACTGAAGAAATAGGGACAACGCATTTGATAATTCATCTTGCGTTGTCCCTATTTCTATAATCCTAAATCATGATTCTGTTGTACTGTCTTTTTATATTGATCAGATTATTTTCTTCCTTATAAACTAAATTCAACCCTCACCATACATTCACGCGGCCTCAGCCTTGTAACGGTGTACATCTGCTGAGTATCGGTTATCTGGCGACGCTCATATTCATCCTTTCCCAAAATATTGCTGCATGTCAGGCTCACTTCGTAACGTTTGGTGCGATAAGAGACTGATAAGTCGGCAAAATAGGTGAACGAAACGGCCTTGTCGTTGCTGTGATATATCTCGTTGCTTAACTCTATGTTAAAGCGGCCGGGCATGAAATAGCACTTCAGACTGTGACTGAATGAACTTAGCGACGACGGCAACGAGGCGCCCGAACGGCACTCCTGTCTGACATAGCTGAACTGACTCTGCTCTTCGACAGAGAACCAGCTGCAAGGCTGGAGCGAGACTGTTGCAGTGGCTCCGGCCATATGCGTCTGAAACGGCGTAAGCACATTCTGCAAGAGCATGTTATAATCACTCCACTGCCATCGTCCTGACAGCGTAGTAACCAGATGAGCCACATTCCAGCTCTCGCTTACACGGCAGTTTAATCCGTGCATAACGCTGTTTGATGTAAGGTCAGTGGCACGCGACTCATACACATTGCCATCCACATTCATTGAGTAAAGCCGCTGATTGCGCATATTGGTAAAGACATACCCGACAGTGGCAAACAGGCCTTTTATAACATTCTTATATTCTATATTAGCGCTTGCCGTGTGCATCATGGTGTTGCTGAGCTTGCCCAGTCCTTCTGTCTTCGTGATGTAATCGGTGAACACAGGTATGTCGAGCATTGACAAAAAGCCTTCGGGCTTCCACGAGCAGTTATACGTTGCCGTTATGCCGAAATCGGAAACTGGCATAGCCCTGAAAAACATATTAGGCTCAAATGTAATGTTGTCTTTATGCTGTATGCCATACGTCCGGCTTGTCCAATAAACAGGCGCCGATGCGACAAAATTAATAATGGAGGTCTTATACGACAGCGACGGTTTCATGAAAGTTCGCCATTCGGTGTACTTCCTTACGGCATCCAAATTCTGCCGGCTTATGTCTATATGCTGCGCCTTCATGTTTGTGCCTATATTATAATTAAGATAAAACGCACCAAGCTTTTGTCCGAAATAGGCGTCACATCCGGCAAGGACGCTGCGCTGGCGAAGGCGCTGCATGGTTGAGTCGGCAAGCAGCAGACTGCCCGGCAGCCAGTTGAGTGAAAGGTAAGCGTTGACAGAAAACGAATAGCGACGGGTGATGTTGCGCACAAACGACAGTTTGTCCGTGATGTAGCCCTGACGCGGCTTAACCATCTCTCTTGTCTCAACGCCGTTCAATACCGACAAGCCGCTGCTGCGGTCGAAATCGACATATCCCCTGACATCGTTTGTAAGATACTGCTTTTCAGTGTTCTGCCTGTAAAGCACCTCAGCCGACAAGGCGTCGTGACGGCTCTCCGCCGATACGTCCTGCACAATGGCCGCACCGCCTGCCGCCGTATATACCGTGGTGGATGTCTGTCGCTGTTCAGTCATGTCGGTCATGCCGTCGAGCTGTATCCTCACATCATTGCCGCCATGCGTCTTCAGCAGCCAGTTGGTTGCAAACAGATGAGTATGGTTAAATCTGCTGCGCGAGGCGTCAATGGCCGGTGCCGGCAGCGATATGTTGCCGAGCATACCATCGTCCACGGGTGCCGAGTCGTCGAGATATGCCGACATCGGCGTTACTTCCTGTCCGATGTTCTTACCGGTATTGTTGTTCTTATACATGCTTATGCTCTGCACCTTGCGCGAAAACAGCATTGAGACGATGCGATTGTCATAAAGCCAGTCGGGATTGTCGGTCAACGCTGCTCCCGTTGACAGGTCGAAGGTGTGGTTCCACACATTTTTTGCGCTGTCGGTCAGCACGATGTTGAGTGCTGCCTGGTCGCTGAACTTCGTATCCTTCAGCGCACGTATGGGCTGATGCCGTTCAAGCACCTGCACCTTTTTCACCTTTCCTGCATCAATGTTATCTGACGCCTGCGCATACTTACCGCCAAGCAAATCCATGCCTTCAATATAGAATTTGTTTATCTTCGTGCCTTGATATTCTATCGAGCCGTCATCATTTACGGTAAGTCCGGGCATTTTTCTTATAACGTCGGCTATGGTACGGTCTTGCTTGCCGCGAAAGGCGCTCACAAGATAGTTGAGCGTGTCGCCCTCCTGCCTGATGCGCTGCGACTTAACAACCACCTCCTTAAGTTCTGTGGCATGCTCGCTGAGCACTATAGCCTTGTCGCTGCTGTAATGCCTAAGAGCAATAGACAGTTTAGAGTAACCAATCTTGCGCACCTCCATCGTGTCGCACTGCCGGCCTTTACTGTCTACGGCAAACATGCCTTGCTTGTCAGTGAATCCATAAGCTACCACCGACTTGCCGTTTTTAATATACACAGAAGCCTTGTCGACAGGACTGTTGTCCGAGTTGACAACACGTCCCGTTATCACCTGTCCGTAAGCCGTTGCTGCCAAAAGCCACGCAAACAAGACAAGCGCCATGCGTATGGTTCTGCCGTCACTCACAGTCATAATCTTCTATAAGTACCGGCGTAACCTTTCTTTGCTTTGTCCTGCCCTTACTGACAGACGGAGCAAGACCCGTCAGCCTCGTCATCAGCCCTACAGGATCGGTAATCTCCATTTCTGTAATCTTTTGCAGCTCTTTCGGCTCAACAGATTTATATTTTGTCTTTCCCATTGTAATGCTTTCTCCCCTGCCCTTTCTTACAGCCGTGCATACAAACGAGAAACAGCCGTTGTCTGTTTCAGCCTTCATTATCAGTCCCGGCAGTCCGCACAGTTTCCAGGGGCCGTCGCTCACGGTGAGGTCTGGAGCATACCACACCGTCCATGTCTGTCCGCGAAATTTTGCCCTCGCCTTGTTGCAGTGATATTCGGCTATTATCGAGTCGCCGTCGGCCAGTTGCCAGCCAAACGCAGGCATATCCTCTTCAGACTTAAGGGCAAAATCATGCAGACTAAGTGTATAAGTAAGCTTGCCGTCAGCAGGATAATTCTTCATCACCATATATTTCTGCCCAAGCGTTCCGCTTCCTCTCATCCGTGCGCTTGCGGCCAAAGCCTGTTGCAGTTGTCCACCCGTAGCCTGCACCACGCTGTCAAGCACATGCTGCTGTCGTATGTTTGCCGAAGAATAAAACTTGCTGAATTTATTTCCAATAAGCAGTTCCATCTCGTCTTGCATTTCCGGTCTTTCAACACAAGTCTTAAACTTAGCGTCATAACTGATACGCATTACAGCTGTGTCCGACTGAGCCGCCGACGGCAAATGACTGCACAAGACAAGAAACAATAAAGATAAATAAGGTATAGCACAAATTCTTTTCATAAGCTTAAACAGTTTAATTTTTATCGTTTTATGTTCCAATCCACAAAATTACAAAATAAAAGAGAGCAGGCAAAAATTATGTTTCTGATTTATATTCATAATTTGGAATTTATGCCCATTATAAAAGTGAAGTCCTTTCCGTCTGCCTCATAAAAGACATTTGGAAAGGACTTTATGTTTATTGCCTATGATGCAGCCGCATTAGCCGGTTGTCATCAACGCCATCAGAGAGAGTCTTTTGTTACGGTACCAGCAGTACAGTCAATAACGGTCCATTATATCAGAATCGGCTCTTTATGTCGCTGTTGCTGTAGTTTTTTCTCTTGCTGCGTATCTCCTTGCCGAAACTATACGAGAATCCCAAGGTTACTGACAAAGGCGAATAGTCGTTGTTGAAATACATTCTCATTCCGTCGTTAGAAATACTTACGCCCTTAACATTTCCTGCAAACAAGTTGCTGACTCCCAGCTTCATATTAAGGCGTCCTTTAAAACACGAATAGGCCAAACCGCAACTCATTGAGAATCTTCCATCAACGGTATGAACCACATTTTTGTCTTTCCCCGAATAAGTGGCGGTAACATATCCTGTAAAATTACGGTGCCTGTCGAAAATAAACCTTAAGTTGCCCATGGCAAAAGCCTTGAGGACATGCTCACTGCTCAAGCTGTAACGGCTGTCGGCTGTGGTTTCGCTATAAAACAACTCACCAAAGACATAAGCCCTCAGCCACGACAGCTTTGTGAAATAGAGGCTAAGGTCCACTCCGCAGCCTTCCTTGTCGTAAGCATTCTGCCATTGCGTGTTCGAAGAGCCGTCGGCAGCATTCATCTGCGTAACCTGTCCTATACAGTCAAACTCCTTTGCGGCCCTGAGTTCCAGACCGAGTTCAAGTCCGCTGCAAAGCACTATGTTGTTGGAAAGTCTTACTCCATACCAGTAGTTTGGCTTTATTGTAGGGTTGCCCTGGGCTGTTGAGTTGGCACTCAGATAAGCCGTAAACGGGTTTAGCACCTGTATGCCCGGGCGTCTTATTCCGCTAAAAGCGCTGATGCCAAAAGTAGAGCCGTTGCCCGACTTATACATCACATTCACACTTGGAAAAAGTCTGCCGTAATTGTCTGTTGCCAATGTTCCATCGGCGTTTTCCGACTTTGTATGTGTCAGTTCATATCTTCCGCCAAGCACCATATCGAAGTGTCCCAACGACTTGTTGAGCGACAGATATCCGGCATAGATGTCTTCCGAATATGTAAAGTCGTCGTTTTGCACAGGAAGTGTGGAATAATCATACAGCGAGGAGTTTCTCGTCTCTGTGAGAGACGTCTTTATTCCTGCATAAAGCTTGATGCTCCAGGGCAACAGAGTTGAGTAGTCGAGCGCAAAGCTCAGTCCCTTAAGATGCGCGCCCACCTGATTGCGAAGATAGTCAACGCTGTCCGTCTGCACGCTGTTTTCATAATAGTAAGAGTTGAAACTGTAGTCACGGTCGTTATCAAACTTAAAAAGGTCCATTATAAAAGATATCTTGTTGGTGCTGCTCCAGTTTCTGTCGATATAAAAGTTAAGGTTCATGTTTCGCCCGTCATGCAGTTCAAGCGACGGCGAGCGGCTCTCCTCTGTCATCATCCCGGCCATGTCGTATGTGTTCTCAAAGGTCGTGCTTGGATAATTCCTGTATGTATCAATATAATAAGCCTCAATGCCTACCGTTGAAAGCGAATCGATCATAAAGTCTAACGAGCCGGAAATGTTATAGTTGTTGTTTCGCCAGCCCATGTCCGTATGGCTCTTTCGCGTCATGTCTGTAAAATATTTCACATTGCTTTCAGTATATGCAACGCTGCCGTAATTCCAGCTCGCATTGAGCGATGCCGTAACGCGCTTTCTCTGATAGTTAAGGTTCATGCGGGCTGCGTTGCTCCACTTGTCGGCATATGTTACATTGTCGCCTACTTCGCCGCCAATATAGTCGGCGCCTCTTTCTGTTATTATGTTTATGATGCCATAGTCGCTTCCTGCATCATACTTTGCGCCTGGCGATGTTATCACCTCTATCTTTGCCACATTTGACGCCCTGTGCGACTTTAATATATTTATCAGCTCACCGCCAGGTATGGTTTTCATGCGTCCGTTGAACATCACCTTTACGCCGTCACGTCCGGGTATTCTGATGTCGTTGTCCGTAACCAATATACCGGGCACGTTGCTCAGCAGGTCAAGCAGGTCGGTCTTGCCCTTGCGCAGTCTTATTGCATCCACTATATATTTGTCGGCTTCGCGCTTTACCAAATTCTCGTTCACCACTACTTCCTGAAGGTCTATCGAGTCAGACACAAGTGAATCCGATTTATTTACATCTTGAGCAAACGTATTTAATGCAGAAAATATAGAAAAGACAAATATCAACTTTATATTTTTCATAGGCTAAGCATAGTTTTATTTTAGACATAAATATTTTCTGATATATTTCTTGGAGCCTTGGCACATCTAGGATCCGGGTAATCCCAATGCTCCTCACCATACACTTTCAATATATTGGTGTAACAGCTATTCATGTTTTTCTTACATTTATCAAATATATCACAATTTCTACATGCACTATCCGGAGAGTATTCTTCTTGTGGCATATTCGCCAAAGCCAATGCACGATCGGAGTTCCAAACTTCCGATATATTATTTTTCCTTAAATTTCCAATAATAAATCTGTCTTTCCAATATAATTGTTCACATATTGTCACTTTTCCATCAGGCAATATGAACATATGAATAGTATTTGCAGAACATCTGCCACCATTAAACTCACAACTTCCATTTTTTGACTTAAAAAAATCCATCGAATGCCCAGGACTCCAAGTTATCTCAATTTTTGAATTATGCTGTTTTTCTTCAAACCATTTTTGAATTTTCTCTATGTCATCTTTTTGTATTCGTATGTCTTCAAAATTATGTTTTGTATAAAAAGACATAAAACCAACTCTTATATCCCAACGCTTTATTTTATTAAAACCGCATAACATTTCGTACATGCATTCCAATCCTTCAACATCCGCATTATATTTAGTCAATATTGTCGCTACTTGAAAAGGTATATACTTATCTATGACACCTGCAATACAGATATCACAAAAAGAAAAAAATGCTAAAAATAAAAATACCAATTGTTTCATATTTAATTATTTTTTTGCAAAAATAATCAGAATTTTAATATACAGATATTTTTTTTATTTACATAGTAGTTCAAAAATATATTTACAATTTACATATTAGTTTACAAAACTAGCGTAATAGCCTTATAATGAGGAGATAAACTCGTCCCATTTTTCAGGTTGTTCATCTTTACCAAAAGCTCTAAAATATAATCTCCTACGTATAGCAGAAATAGAACTTTTCGTTTTACATACCAATACAGATATACCCTTTGGCTTTACACCTATTTTTAAAAGTAAACACACATGATATTCAAGCGTACTAATATTACATAATTCTAAAATATGTTCTTTAAACATATTATAATGATTATTTACCTCATCATCCAATACTTGCCAATATTCTTTTGGCATTTTTTTATTAATGTCTTGGATAGAATTATCATTAATAATATAAAAAATCTTCCTACATATATCAGAATTTTCAAGTCCATTCTTTGCTAATACTCTATTATGTTCCCTAATATTAGCCATTTTATTTAAATTTTTTAGTTGTTTTTCTTTAAAGGATAGAGCCATAACAAGATTTCCATTTTCTGTAGTAGAATTAGCTAAGCGTTGTTCTAAAATATCGATTTTTTTATTATTCTCTTCAATGAAATCCCTACTCTGTTCATACTTTAATGCAAGATAAAATTTCTCATTTTTTAATTTTCGATTTTCAATTTGTCTTTTTCTATTTAAATAGAACACGATAAAAACCAAAACAAAAATTGCAGTTAAAGCAAGCACTAAGACAATTGCGACAGTAAAAGTTCTATTAGCTATTTCTATTTTTAATTTTGCATTCTCCTTTTCACGCTGACTATAATTATATATTGCGTCAATTCTTGCCACGCCTTCGGTCTGCTTTATTGTTTGAATGGAGTCTGAATATTTTTCATATTGTTGAAGATAATATGTAGCTTTTGACAAGTCATGATGCAAATAATAATGCCCAAGCCATTTACTTGATGCCTGCTTTGCATACACATCATCTACACTGTACAATTTTTCGTAAAAAAGAATGGACGAATCCTTCTTTCCTACTTTTTCATAAATATCAGCGGCAATAAAATATATAGCCTTTGCATTTGGTTTATCAACAACACTATTCAATGCCTTAGTTATATAGTTTTGCGCAACAGTGTATTCCTCTATATTATAATAATGATTTGCAAGCTGACCAAGAACATCTGCTTCAAGAAGTTTATCATTCGCCTTATACGACAGCATCAGAGCCTTTTTAAAATATGCAGTAGTCTGTTCTTCCTTATCTTCACGTTGCAGACAATAAGCAATTCCACATAAATTAAACACCTGTCCCTTTAAATCACCACTCTTTAAATCTAATTTATAAGTAACTGTTCAAAATTAATTTTATAAATATGAATAATTCACGAATAAGTT
>OGYL01000599.1_pt1 | contig 28861 bp, 26 predicted proteins | sample 1576541 | NCBI WGS metagenome assembly OGYL01 (sample SAMEA3541551, study PRJEB24748) | human gut metagenome | biome: human gut; feature: human-associated habitat; material: faeces | place: China | collected 2012 | reverse complement strand
TGAGCAACCTTTTCCTCCACATTTAAAGCATGTTACGTCTACTTCGTATGATGGTTCTGTAAATGGGAAATAACTTGGTCTAAAACGTAATTTTGAGTTTTCTCCTAACATTTTTTTCGCAAATATTTCTAATGTTCCTTTTAAATCTGCAAGTGATACATTTTTATCTTTTTTATCTATTACTAACCCTTCTACTTGCGCAAATTGTGGTGAATGTGTTGCGTCATCTTCCCTTCTATATGTTTTTCCTGGGCATATTATTCTTATTGGCTCTTTACCGCCTTTTTGTTCCATTACTCTTGCTTGTGCTGATGAAGTTTGTGTTCTTAATAAATATTCGTTTGTTATGTAGAAACTATCTTGCATATCTCTTGCTGGGTGACCTTCTGGTAAATTTAGCTTTTTAAAACAGTATTCATCTGTTTCTAATTCTGGACCAGATACTACATCATACCCCATAGATACAAATAAGTCTTCTACTTCTTCTATTACCAAATTCATTGGATGTTTACTTCCTCTTACCATTTTTTTGCTTGGTAATGTTATGTCTATTCTTTCATTTTCTATTTTTTTATTTAGTTCTATTTTTTTAAATTCCTCTTCTTTTCTAGAAATTAGATTTTCTATTTTTCCTCTTACTTCATTTACCAAGCTTCCTATTACTGGTCTTTCTTCTGGTGATAGTTTTCCTAATCCTTTTAATAAATTTGATAATTCACTTTTCTTGCCTAGCATTTTTACTTTTAGTTCTTGCAATTCTTGTGAATTTTTTATTTCTTTGATTTTTTCTTCTGCTTGTTTTACTTCTTTCTTTTTCTCTTCCAAGCTATATTCCTCCAATCCTTAAATTAAAGCCTTTACAAAATCTTCGCTATTAAATATTTCCATGTCGTCAACTTGCTCTCCGACGCCTATAAATTTTACAGGCACTTTGTTTTCATTTACAATTCCTATTACAGCTCCACCTTTTGCAGTTCCATCAAGCTTTGTAAGAACTATTCCTGTAATATCTACTGTTTCTTTAAAAGCCTGAACCTGTGAAATTGCATTTTGACCAGTAGTTGCATCAAGCACCATAAGTACTTCTTCTGATGAATCTGGTAATTCTTTGTCTATTACCTTTTTTATTTTAATTAACTCGTCCATCAAATATTTCTTATTGTGAAGTCTTCCTGCCGTATCACAAATTAAAACATCTGCATTCTTTTCTTTAGTAATTTTAATTGCATCATATACAACAGATGCAGGGTCAACTCCCTTTTCTCTTTTTACTATATCGCATCCAACTCTATTTGCCCAAATTTCAAGCTGTTCAACAGCTGCTGCCCTAAATGTATCTGCTGCTGCAACAACAACTTTTTTACCATCTTTCTTTAATTTGTTTGCAATTTTTCCAATAGAAGTAGTCTTTCCAACTCCGTTTACTCCAACTACTAAGATTACTGCTGGCTTAGTTTCTAGCTTTAGAGTGTTATCTGTAGCATCAAAAATCTCTTGAATTTCTTTTCTTAGAGCCTCTCTAACACCTTGCTCGTCTTTAATATTTTCTTTCTTAACTCTTTCTCTTAAATTATTTATAATTGTAGCAGAAGTATTAGCTCCAACATCAGACATAATTAATGCTTCTTCTAATTCTTCTAATAAATCTTCATCAACTTTTCTAAAGTTACTAAATATATCATTCATCTTCTCGTCAAAAGATGTTTTTGTTTTATTTAATCCATTTTTTAATTTATCAAAAAATCCCATAAAAAAATCCTTTCATTTAATGTATTCATACCCTTCTATTATACATTAAATTTAAGGAAATTTCAATGGGCAGTTTTAGCGTATTTTATGACATTTTCTAATATAATCACATACTAAAAAGCTTTCCATGGTAGTAATGGAAAGCTTTCTGTTAAAATGACAAGTCTTCGCAGAAAGTCATACTTCCTGCAATATCAAAGTATTCCGCAGTTATGAATAAAATTTTACCATCCTCAAGATAAACATACAAAAAAACTTTTTCTTCACCCACATGGTGAAATTCATATTTTACAACTTTTTTATTATATTTATCCATTATCTTTTTGGCGATTTCATCTTTAATCCGCCTTTTTTCCCACGGAAATAAAAAATTTATATTTATCATATAAACATTCCTCCAAAATTATCATTCTAGAATTTGTTAAAGCCACTACCAAGCCTTAACTTATACGGTATGATGCAAAACATCATTACTATATAATATAGCATATATTAAGCTAATATTCAATTCTTTACATAAAAAATCAGCAATGGTATAATTCATTCATGAAAATGTCTTAACTTTTTATTTGACAAAATGTCTTATTTATGCCTAGAAAACTTATTGATTTTGAGTATATCCTTTGATATGCTTTTGCGTCTAAAAAGCTATATAAAATCACGCTTACAGCTTTTTAGCAAAAATAGGTTTCCAAAGGATAAGATGCTCAATGTCAATAAGGAAATTGGAATAAATTAGACATGATTTTTGAGACATTTTCTCAAATGAACAACAAACAATTTCTTTGTAAATATAGCAAATTTTTGCCATCTATAGTATAATCACTTCATAAATATTTTTTAAGATTAAAGAACGGAGGTAGTTTATGGAAAACGAATTACTAAAAAATGATGATGAGATTAATAACATATTTGATAACATTAAGGAGTTAGTTATTAATAGTAGAAATAAAGTATATAGTGTTGTAAATACTGAAATGCTTAACTTGTATTGGAATATAGGGAAAGCAATTATGGAAATACAGCAAGGCGATGAAAGAGCAAGTTATGGTGATGCTGTGCTTGAAAAATTATCGCAAAAATTAACAAATGAGTTCGGTAAAGGATTTTCTGCCAGAAACTTAAGGACTATGAGAAAATTTTACTTAATATATCCAATTTGGAAGACAGTGTCTGCCAAATTAAGTTGGTCTCATTACCTAGAACTAATTAAAATTGAAGAAGAACCCAAAAGAAACTTTTATTTGAATGAATGTGTAAATTCGAAATGGAGTGTTCGTGAATTACAAAGACAAAAAGACTCTTTATTATATGAAAGATTAGCTCTATCAGCTGATAAAGAAAAAGTACTTGAACTATCTGAAAAAGGACAAATTTTAAAAACTAGTAAAGATTTAGTAAAAGATCCTTTTGTTTTAGAATTTTTGGATATAAAGGAGAATACAAACTATCTTGAAAGTGACTTAGAGAAAAACATATTAGAGCATTTAAAAGAGTTTTTGCTTGAGCTTGGTAAGGGGTTTAGTTATGTTGGAAATCAAGTAAGGTTAACATTAGGTGAAGACCATTTTTATCCTGATTTAGTTTTTTATAATAGACTTTTAAGATGTTTTGTGATAATTGATTTAAAAATTGGTAAAGTAACACACCAAGATATCGGGCAAATGCAAATGTATGTTAATTATTATGATAGAGAAATTAAACAAGAAAATGAAAATTCAACAATTGGAATATTATTATCAACTAATAAAAATGAAACAGTTGTAAAATATACTCTTCCCGAAGATAATAAAACAATATTTTCATCAGAATATAAACTTCATATGCCAACAGAGCAAGAATTAATTAGTGCTGTTGAAGAAGAAAAGAAAAATTTTGAATTAAATGAAAAAATCTAATTACGGTAAATTTACCATAATTAGAATATGCATGGAGCCAATAAGCAGAATCGAACTGCTGACCTACGGATTACGAATCCGTTGCTCTACCAACTGAGCTATATTGGCATTTTCTCTTGCGAAATCTATTGTAACACATATCAAAAAAAAATGCTAGCCTATTTTTATAGTCTAGCATCTTTTTTATGTTTTATCTGCCACCACAGCATCCGTTGTTTGTAAATAATAGTAAGAATATTATTATGAAGAATAAAATTCCGCTATCTCCGCATCCGCAATTGTTTCCGCCAAATAGTCCACCAAATGGTCCGCATCCACAACCTTCATTGCGTCCACATCCTCCTCTTGGTCCTTCGTCACATCCGCAACTTCCACTGTTGCATCCACCTCTATTGTCGTCTTGCATTTTATATTCCTCCTTTTTTGTTTTATATAATATAGTATGAATTTTTCGCAAAGTGTGTTACAATATATAGAGTTGTAAAATTGAGGTTGAAATTTATTAACTTTCTGCCTCGAAGGAGGAATAAATTTATACATGAATAACGAAATTAATATAGTTCCAGAGTTATTGGTTCCTGCTGGCGATTTTGATTGTGTTAGAGCCGGAGTTCAAAATGGTGCTGATTGCATTTATTTTGGTGCTAACAGTTTTAGTGCAAGGGCCAGTGCGAAAAATTTTTCTTTGGAGGAAGTTGCAGAAGTCGTAAAATATTGTAAACTAAGAAATGTAAAAACTAATCTAACATTGAATACTTTAATTACAGACAATGAGTTTGATGATGCCATTAAAGTTGCCGAATCAGCTTATAAATGTGGAGTCGATGCAATTATCGTTCAAGACCTTGGTCTTGCTAAGTATTTAATCACTCATTTTCCTGGTATGGAGATTCACGGAAGTACTCAGATGTCTGTTCATAATCTAGAAGGTGTATTAGAACTTGAGAAACTTGGATTTTCAAGAGTCGTTTTATCTAGAGAAGTTCCAATTAACGAGATTGAATATATTAGAAATAATTGTAAAGTTGACCTAGAAATATTTGTACATGGTGCGCTTTGTATATCATACTCTGGTCAGTGTTTATTTTCTAGCTTGGTTGGAGGGCGTTCTGGTAATAGAGGAAAATGTGCTCAGCCATGTAGACTTCCTTATGAATTGCTAGAAGATAAAAACGGTACTGAAAGCGTTCTTGATAAAGGCTATTTACTTAGTCCACGAGACCTTTGCTCTCTAGACACCTTGCCTACTCTAGTAAAATTAGGTATAAATTCTTTTAAAATTGAAGGCAGAATGAAGACTCCAGAATATGTTGCAACTGTTACAAGAATTTATAGAAAATATATAGACCTTGCTTTGTCTGGCAACAAATATGTGGTTGATGAAGCAGATAAATTAGACTTACAGCAAGTGTTTAACAGAGGTGGATTCTCTAGCGGACATTTATTATCAGAGCCAAACAGAAAGTTAATTTTCAAAGACAAGCCAAATAATATGGGATTGTATTTAGGAAATATATCAAACTATAATGCCAACAGAGGGCACATCACATTAAAACTAAATCAACCTGTCGGAATCGGAGATACCATAAGCATTGATGGTGAAACTGGAACTTACACTATTTCTGAATTAATAAAAGGAAACACCAATTTAAAGACTGCTGAAATCGGTCAAATTGTAAAACTTGGACGAATGAAAGGAAAAATTAGAGCTGGAGCAAAAGTGTATAAACTTTCTAGCAAAGCTTTAAATGACCAAACAGATAAAACATTTGCCCCAAATTGTGAAAACAAAAAAATTCCTGTAACCTGCTCTGTATCTGTAAAAAAGGACAAGCCTATCTCTATAACTTTAGAAACAAATACTGCACCATTTTATGATAATGTTGCAATAAAATTTGTTTCTGACATTATACCAGAAGTTTCGATTAACTCGCCAATAACAGAAACAAGAATTACAGAACAATTAAATAAGCTTGGAAATACTCCATATACATTTGAAAAATTGAATATCAATTTAGATGAGAATTTGCACATTCAAAGCATAAGTGCTTTAAATAATGCACGTAGAACAGCAATTAATATGTTGCAAGAAAAAATAATGAATAAATTCTTAGAAAGAAGAAACGAGAACTCATCTAAGCAGGTAGTGTCTCTTACTTCTTTACACAATGGAAAAAGTTCAGTTGAAAATACTAATAATGTACTTCAAAGGAAAATTAGCATTTTATTAGAAAATATTAATTTAGAATATGATTATACTCAGCTTGAAAATGTTGATAACATATACATTCCTTTAAAATTTTTCTTGAGCAAAAAATACAATACATTATTATTCAATTTATCGCGAAAATTTGATTTGTACATATATATGCCAACAATAATAAAACCAAACTACAAAAATTTATTACTAAACAATATTGATAACATCGTGTCAGACTATGAAATTAAAGGCTTTGTAATATCAAATATTTCTGGTTTTGAGCTTTTGAAAAAATATATTGGTAATGAAAAATATACATTTATCGCAAACTATACAATGAATATATTTAATGAGTACAGCATTCAAGAACTTCAATCACTTGGAATAAATGTAGTAACACCATCTGTAGAATTGAATAAATCTATTTTACAGAACTTATGTAGCAACAGTCCTCTACCAGTAGAATTAATAGCATATGGAAGAAATGTGCTAATGAATTCATCTTATTGTCTACTTGGAAAAAGCAATAAATGCTATCCAAAGTGTGACATGAAATGTAAAAACTGTACATCTTCTACATTTGCAAGTCTATCAGACAATTTAAATACGTCAGTTACAGATAATTCATGCACTGCAAAATACTATATAAAAGATCGTCTTGGATTTAAATTCAGAATAATTCCAGACAATATCCAAACCGTTACATCAATTTACAATAGCAAAATAACTTCGATAGATACACATGATTTTAAGATTTCAGCTGTCAGAATAAATATACTTGATGAAAATATAGAGGAAATAAATAATATAGTAACTTCATTGAAGAATGGCGATAAATTAGAAGGCAAAGAATATACAAACGGAAATTTAAATAGAGAGATTTAAAAATTTACAATAAATATTCTATGTTCATCTACTAAACCTGTAATTTATTACATTACAGGTTAAATTTTGCATTTTTATTAAAAAAGTGTTATAATTATGTTAATCGGAAACTATTTCAGTTCCGTAGAAAGTTTTTTTACATAAGTCAGGAGGAAAATATCATGACTAAAAAAATTCGGCTGTTCGCTGCCACACTCGCCATCACTTTTGCAGCAATTGCCTTTGGCGCAATCATTACGCACATGAACAATTACAACACTGCAAAAAATGCCCTTCGCCTTCTCTCTGTTGAAGGCGGAACCCAGTATACGTCTCTTATAGGAAGTTGGGACACCAACTTTGAGACAGGATCCGAACGTCACGAGCTGTATCAGTTATACAATCGTAGTAAAGATCCTACGGATGTCGTTATGGTTCTTACTACTGTTAGTAAGAGTGGCGAAACCCGAAAAGCGGCGCTTGTGGTAACGGGCGCCCCTGACAAACTGATGGATACCGGTAAACGCTTTAATGGCCTTCGTGGCCCGGTGGTGTTTGAGGACGTTACCAATTAACTCCTTCAGTTCTCGCTTATGTAGGCGGTGGCTCATTATTAGAGCCACCGCCTTTTTTACTTACTAACAATTTTTTAATAATTATGCATTGCTGTTAATTTTATGATTAAATCCATATCGTCATCTTCTGCTGCTTTATTTCTGCGTATTTTTCCACATTTTTTACACTTAAAAATTATTACATAACCTTTTTTACTATCTATTTCAGCTCCTACTGGAACTAAATCTCCATGACATTCTTCTGCCCTGTCTCCCGGATTTACGTCTACATGTTTTGAATGTAAACAGTATGGGCAATGGTTTCTGCATGAGTAGCCTAACTTTGGCACATGTTTTCCACAATTTTCACATGTAAATTCTTCGTCTATTTCTGTAAAATTTCCAGCCATTTTTCGTTCCTTTCATTTTTAACTCTAGTCACCAAATATACTTCCACCAACAAATTCTCTTAATAATGAGTTTTGAGGTATTAGCCCCTCATCAACTTCTTCGAAATATTTTAAAAATTCTGCCAATCTCTTTGCTTCTGCATATTCTGGTTCTGCATTTGTTATTTCTTGTAACAATGGCAATGCTTGCTTTTTCAAAACACTTAATTCATATATTAGTGATGAATTAAACATAACATCACAATTTTCCTGATATGGGAATATATTTTTATTTTCTCCCCTATTAACACTTGCCCATGTTCTTAATGTATGCAATGCGCTATATCCTCTAAAATTGTTATCTCTAACAATTCTTCTAATTAATCTTGTATCTGTTGTAGATATTCTGTTACAATAATCTATGTTTAAAACAGTTAAATCACTTATGTAAATCTTGTATTTTTGTTCCATTGGTATTGAACTTGTAAGTTTATCATTCAAGCAATGGATTCCCTCTATTACAAGAATTTCGTCATCTTCAAGATGCATCTTTTCACCATTATAACGTTTTGTTCCAACTTTAAAATCAAATGTTGGTACATCTATTGTTCCACCATCTAATAATGTTTTTATGTGATTATTAAATAGCTCTAAATCTATTGCCTCTAAACATTCAAAGTCATAGTCTCCATTTTCGTCTTTTGGATTGTCTACTCTTTCTACAAAATAATTATCAACCGAAATTGTTACTGGTTTTAAGCCATTTAATCTTAGTTCAACACCCAGTCTCTTTGCAAAAGTAGTCTTTCCAGATGATGATGGACCAGCTATTAAAACCATTTTTACATTTTTTCTTTTTGCAATATCATCTGCAATATTTGCCATTTTCTTCTCATGTAAAGCTTCTGAAAGTAGTATAACATTCGAAGTTCTACCTTCTTTTATTTCTTTATTTAATTTATACAAAGTATCTATTTGAAGTACTCTGTGAATATCTTCGTATTCTTCCAAAGTAGATAATAACTTTTTGTTGCTCTTATAATTTGTAAGCTCATTTGGCTTTTCTGCAGATGGATATCTAACTAAGAAACCATCACCATATTTAATAACATCAAAAACATCTGTATATGCTGTTGTTACTGGCATTACTCCAAAGAAATAATTGAAATAATCTTCACAGTAATATAAAGATACTCCCTCTTTTTGAGTATTATCAATTTGAACAATTCCTCTCAAAGTTTTCTCGTTAGAATAAAACTCTTCCGCTTCCTCTTTAGTCATAACAACTTTTCTTATTTCTAAATTTTGATTAATTATCTCCTGCATTCTAGCTTTAACCTTTGCGATCATTTCATCTGTAATTTCCATGTTATCAATTTTGCAAAACATTGCACTAGATAACTGATAATTTACACTAAGCAATGCCTCTGGATAAACTTCGTTTAAAGCTTTTGCCATTATATACAAAATTCCTCTTATATAAATTCTGTGTCCATCCTTTGAGCTCGTATCTAATAATTCAATCTTATCAATTTCGTTTACCTCATAATTTAAAGACTTAACCTCATTATTGCACATACACGCAATAATCTTTCTTCCCTCTTTTGTAGCGTTTTCTATCTCATTTTTGTATTTTTCTATAACTTTCATCTTGTTGTTTCAGTCCTTCCTTTAAAATATTGTACTTCATTTTTATATTGTATCATATTTTATGCAAATTTGGATATAATTATATTAAATTTTTTAAAATTATGGGAGGAATTTATGACTAATAAGAGAGTTTGTGAGATTTTAAAGAATAAAGACATTAAAGAAATTTATTACAATGACCAGCCTGTATGGATTCAAGAAGTACACGGAAATAAAGCAACAGTTGGGTTTGTTGGTTCTAATGACACTAAGGATTTATACGTAAAAGAATTGTATGAAGCAAATTAAGAACATTCGCCCAAAAAGGGGCGTCCCTATTGGGCGAATTTATTTTAAATAATATTCTATCATTTTTGTATATTCATCTTGTGCATTTAAACAAGTATCAATCAAATATCCTTTTTCTGTTTTATTTTGGTATTCTTTTAGTCCTCTATAGTAATATAGTTTATCTCTATCTAAAATAATAAATGGAATTATATTGTTTTTCAAACATTCTTTAAATGCAATTATTCTGCCGACTCTACCATTTCCATCTTGAAATGGATGTATTTTCTCGAATCGTGCATGAAATTCTATTATATCTTTTATTGTTACTTTTGGTAAGGAATTATACCATTCCATAAGTTTTTGCATGTCTTTTGGAGTTTGTTTCGGTAATGATGTTTTCATATTTCCTGCTTCGTTGGCTAATTTTTTGTAATCTCCAACATTAAACCATTCTTTTCTACTATCCATAGTTCCTTCTTTTAAAATTTTATGGAATTTTTTGATTATATCCTCTGTCAAGTTTTGGTCTGCTATATCCAGCATATAATCAACTAATTTAAAATGATTTGCAGTTTCTAATATATCATCTACACTCGCAACTGTTCCTCCTTCAAATAAAATAGTATTTGTCTCAAAAATATACCTTGTTTGTTCCTCAGTTAGTTTACTTCCTTCAATATGATTTGTGTTATACGAGAACATAATCTGTGTATTATGATACAAATTTCCCTTTAAGCCCATTGCTTTTTGTTCTCTTAGCACTTCTAATAAATTAATTTTAGAAACATCAAATTTTCCTTCATATTTTATTAATTCATCTACAGTTATATTGAACGTTTCCGCAAGCCTTTTTAATGACTCTATATTAGGTTCTATTGTTCCTGCTTCATACTTAGATATTGTTGCTGGTTCAACTCCTAATATTTCAGCAATATCTTTTTGCGTCATTTTATTTAACTCTCTATATTCTTTTATTTTATTTCCAACTTTCATAAACTAACTCCTCTATTTAAACTATATATATTATACCATATTATTGCCATAAAAGAAATAGTATATGTAATTTTCGTCACATTATTTCCAAATAAGCAATATTTTAAACTATCAAAAAGACTAGCTCACTGTAAAGCTAGTCTTATCATCAAATTGCCACATAGCGTATTCCATTCGCTATGCGAGGCATGAGCCTTCTTATAGCTTTCTGTTATCATTTTTATTTCTTCCTCTTGTTTCAAATTTCTCGTCTCTAGCTTTCAGCTTTTCCTAGAAAAGTGAAACACGGAAACCGACGATGCCGAAGCCGATGCTGTCTGTGCTATAGGCGTTACGGTAAGCTGCAGGAAGGCCTGAGCCTGTATAACCGAAATTGCCTCCCCTGCCAACACACGGAATGATGGTGTCGGAAGTGTATTCCAAAGTCCACTCCCATATATTGCCAGCCATGTCATAAATATTCATTACTTTATTTTTCTCTGATGTTCCTGTTGTTACTAATACTCCGTCTCCATATGAAGATTGTGCTATTTTATTTCTACTTGAATCTACAAAATTTGTAGTTGATGTTGTTGACGGATTCCATGTTGAGCTTAATCTCCCATCACTCATCGTTGCATATTTTCCTGTCTGACTTAATTGGAATGTTGAATCGCTATAATTTCCTATTGTTGTACTATTTGATATTAATGTACTATCCGCTATATTTCCTTTATTGTGCATAAATGCTAGCACTAAATCCCATTGCACTCCAAACATTAAACTACTTGTTTTTGTTCCTGAATTTACATTACTTGCTAAATTTTGTGCTTGTGTTCTTGTTACATATGTGTATGGATATGCATCTGCTTTTGTTACTGGTACTGTACTTGGCATAGTATATTTTCCATCTGAATTTTTATCTGTATTGCTTGTTCTATTAGTTCCTGTTGTTGTATCAATTCCAGCTTCGTATCTTCCTACATAAAATCCTCCATTTTCATATACACTTTTTAACATACTGTTTTTTAACTCTGTATACTCGCCAGGAGTTAACCAGCCTTCATTTTTATCATCTGCATACCATGTGTCTGAATAACTAGTACTTCCTCTATATGTTTTTGTATATTCCTTTAAATCATTTTCTATACTCGTATAATCTGCATCTGTAAATGTTATTTTTCCAAGCCCTGTTGTAGCATAAACTGCTGTTGTTCTTGGTACTACTACCCACACATATTCATTTCCACTTGCATCTTGTATTACAAGCCCTGTATCTATTGTTCCTTCTTTTTTTGTAAATGTATTATCTGGAAAGTATGGTGCTGTTTCTGCTGTTGCTTCTGCTGGTACTTTTGTATCTGCTCCACTTCCTCCAGCTCCACCATTTCCGCTACCACTTCCAGTACTTCCATTTCCAGCTAATGCACCTTCCATTTCACTTACCAAAGCATTCATTCCTTTTAAGTCATTTTCACTTGCTTCTGCAGATTTTGTTTCTGCATCTTTTGCTTTTGCTATTATTCCGTTATTGCCTAGCACTAAATTAATACTTACTCCTGCAAGAATTAACAAAACTACTATTGTAACGACTAACGCAACTAGGGTGATTCCTTTTTTGTTTTTTAACATAAATTTCTTCCTCCTAAGTAATCCTTAAGTAATGAACTTAAAGATTGCTAGATAATGCACAAACAGTTGAAAATACATTGATTGTTTAATTGTTACATAAAAATTACAAATAAATTTCAAAACCGTATCATTCTATTTTTTCCCTTTTAATCTATTGCATCATTGACTTTTTAGTGATAGTATTATAAAAAAATTAGTCCTTAAGTTCATTACTTAAGGATATTTTTCATATTTATATTAATATGGTTAAATGTTAATCGCTATATAATTCATAGTAGGTTTCTACCCATTAGCTAACCGTTTACATATTGCTTAAAAGTACTCTAAGGAAATATCTTGAGTCTAGCTCTTTTACAAAATAGTTACTCTATGTTTTTTAGTTTATGCGATAGCAGCTTTATTTAATTTTCGACTAAATTGCTGTTAAATTTTAGTTCATATTTCTTGTCTGATTTGAACTTTCAATGTAGTTAGTCTTGCAAAAGCAAATCTCTTTTTAATTTATTTTCACTAACAATTCCAAGTCCTATAAATTTATTGTCTAAGTATATTCTATATGTTTCATCTGTTAAATTGTTTTTCTGTGTTTCTTCTTTAACATTTCTTCGTGTCACATCAAATTTTGTTATTTTACAATTTTCTATATCTAGCTTTACTCCATTTACATATTTGCTATAATCTTGTGTATTTAGGTCTATTCTATTATTATGTTTAAATATTTCTTCTATAGAAATTATGCAAGAGTAGTCTTTATTCTCTATTTTTTCTTTTAGTTTTTCTACAGTAATTGCATTTTCTATCTTAAAATCTCCAACCACAGTTCTTTTTAACTCTTTCATTAAGCCAACTGTTCCAAGCTTTTCTGCTATATCCTCGCATAAACTCCTTATGTAAGTTCCTTTTGAACATTGCACTCTAAAGCTTATTTGTTTTTCTGTTTTATTTATGTTTAGAAGCTCAATATCATATATTTCTATTTGTCTTGGCTCTAATTTTACCTCTTGTCCTTTTCTTGCATATTCATATAGCTTTTTTCCATTTATTTTTATTGCAGAATAAATTGGTGGAGTTTGTTCTTGTTTTCCAATAAATGTTTTTAAAATTTCTTTTACATATTGCTCTTCTAAGCTTTTAGCTGAAACTGCTTTTTCTTCTATTACTTCTCCCTCTAAATCTGCTGTCGAAGTTTTTTTGCCTAATTCTAATACAACTTCATATTCTTTATCATGGTTTATTAAATATTTAGAAATTTTAGTTGCTTCTCCAATTAAAAGTGGTAATACTCCTGTTGCGTTAGGATCTAATGTACCAGTATGTCCTACTTTAGAATTTGTTAGTTTTTTTACTTTATAAACTACATCATGTGATGTACAGCCTTTTTCTTTATTTATTAAAATTATTCCGTTCAATTTAATGCTCCTTTCGCCCAATAGGGGATGCCCCTTTTTGGGCGAAAGGGCGTCCCTATTGGGCGACAAAATTTATTTTAGGCAGCTTCTTATTCTGTTTATCATCTGGTTTTTTACTTGTTCTATGGTTCCTGGTAAATTGCTACAACCTGCTGCACGCAAATGTCCGCCACCACTAAACATCATTGCAACTTCTGCTGCATTTACATAGTTTTTAGAATGTATTGATGCTTTTATGCCTTTGCTTGTTTCTCTTAAGAATAGTGAAACTTCAACACCTTCAACATCTCTACCATTTTCTACAATTCCGTCGTAGTCTCCGTTTTCGGCTCCAACTTTTTCTTCGTCTGCCTTTGTTATGTATGTGTAGGCTATTTTGCCCTCTTCTAAAAACTCAAGTCTTTCAAGTGCAATTCTATGTAATTCAAATTTAGCTCTTGTCTTGCTTGAATATACCTTATCATATATTTGTGATACTTTTACACCTTTTTCGCATAGCTCTGCAACAAATCTAAAAGTTTCTGCTGTAACTGTTGAATATCTAAATCCACCTGTATCTGTGATTATTCCTGCTAAGATGCAAGTTCCAATTTCTTTAGTAACTTCTATTCCAAAGTAACTAAATGCGACTAGTAATAGTTGGGCACATGCTGGTGAATCTTGACTTATGAAGTTATAATCTGCATACATTGTGTTACTACTGTGGTGGTCTATTGCAACCTTTACTTTTGCATTATCAAAATATTTTGCAAATCCATTTAATAACTTGATGCTTGCACAATCTAAAGCTATTGCTAAATCGTATTCTTGTATGTCAGATTCTTTCTTTATTTTTTCTACTCCTGGCAAAAAGCTGAATGCACTTGGATACTCTGGTATTATTACGTCTGCGTCTTTGTTTAATTGCTCCAATGCCAATTTCATAGCAAGTGCACTTCCAATGGCGTCACCATCTGGATTTTCATGTACTACTATTGCAATGGTATTTGCTTTTTTTATTTCTTCTAAAATATTATCTAAAGTCATTATTGTTCCTTCCTATATAGACTTTTAGGGACCGCATAATAAAAGTTGTGCTGTCCCTAAAAATATTATTTTTTCTCTTTTATTGCCTTATCTTGTTCACTAATTTGCTTTAAAATATTATCTATTCTTTCTCCATGTTCTATTGAATCATCATATTCAAATACAAGCTCTGGAGTAATTCTTAAATTTACCATTCTAGCAACTTGTGATCTCATAAAGCCTGCAGAGTCTTTTAACCCTTGCATAGTTTTTTCTACACTTTTTGAATTTAACATACTTACATATACTTTCGCATATTTTAAGTCTGGTGTTACCTTTACTCTTGTAACACTTATCATTCCTGTAACATCAGGATTTTTCAATTCATAAGTTATTATTTGGCTTAAGGCTTTCATTAATTCTTCATTAACTCTGCCAAGTCTAGCTTCATTTTTACTCATTTTCTCTAAAATTTCCTTTCTTCGGTTTTAGATTATTTGTTCATTCCATGTTCTTGAGAAATTTGTTGTACTTTTGATTTTTTAGTTCTTTTTATTTCTTCCATTACGAATACTTCTATAATGTCGCCTTCTTTAATATCGTTGTAATTCTCAATTTGAAGACCACATTCAAACCCTTTAGCAACTTCTTTAACGTCATCTTTAAATCTCTTTAATGATGCAAGTTTGCCTTCGTGTATTACAACATCTTCTCTTATTACTCTTACTCCTGCATTTCTTTCAACTTTTCCGTCTTTTACGTATCCACCAGCGATTGTTCCAACATTTGAAACTTTGAATGTTTGTCTTACTTCTACATTTCCGATTACTTTTTCTTCGTAAACTGGGTCTAGTAAGCCGTTCATTGCAGCTTCAACATCTTCTAATGCTTGATAAATTACAGAATATAACTTGATTTCTACCCCTTGTTTTTCTGCAACTTCTTTTGCCGTTGCGTTTGGTCTTACATTAAATCCTATTATTATAGCCTTTGCAGCTTTTGCTAGGTTAACATCAGATTCATTTATAGCTCCTGCATTTGAGTGTATTACTTTTACTGCAACTTCGTTGTCAGATAATTTTTCAAGAGATTGCTTTAATGCTTCTGCTGTACCTTGAACATCTGCTTTTACAATTATATTTAATTGTTTTAAATTTTCGTATTCCATTTGCTCGAATAGATTGCTTAATGTTACTTTGTTGTATGCATTCATAGCATCTTCTCTTGCTTTTCTTTCTCTTCTTTCTATTAAGTGTTTAGCCATTTTTTCATCTTTAACTTCATAGAAAGTTTCTCCTGCTTCTGGTACCTTTGTAAGTCCCATAATTTCTACTGGTGTAGAAGGGCCAGCACTCTTAACACGTTTTCCTTTATCGTCTTTCATTGCCCTAATTCTACCAATTGATGTTCCAACAACTACTGTATCTCCAACGTCTAAGCTTCCTCTTTGTACTAATACAGATGCGATAGGACCTTTTGCTTTATCTAGTCTTGCTTCTATTACAACACCTTTAGCTTGCTTATTTGGATTTACTTTTAAATCTTGCATGTCTGAAACTAATAATACCATTTCTAGTAATTGGTCTATGTTGATATGTTGTTTTGCAGAAATTTCTACAAATACTGTATCTCCACCCCATTCTTCTGGAACTAATTCATATTTCATTAATTCTTGTTTTACCTTTTCTGGGTTAGCTCCTGGTACATCAATTTTGTTTATTGCAACTATTATTGGAATTCCAGCTGCTTTAGCATGGTTTATAGCTTCAACAGTTTGTGGCATTACACCATCATCTGCTGCAACAACAAGTATTGCAACATCTGTAATTTGAGCGCCTCTAGCACGCATACTTGTAAATGCCTCGTGTCCTGGTGTATCTAAAAATGTAATTTCTCTTCCATTTATTGATACCTTATATGCACCAATATGTTGTGTAATTCCTCCGGCTTCGCCTTCTATTACATTTGTCTTTCTAATTGCATCTAGAAGTGATGTTTTACCATGGTCAACGTGTCCCATAACAACAACTACTGGAGCTCTTTGAACTAAGTCTTCTGCCTTATCTTCTGACTCGTCAAATAATATATCTTCTTCTTTAACTTCTTCCTTCTTATTAGCTGTTACACCAAATTCTTCTGCTACTAAGAATGCTGTATCGAAATCTAGCTCTTGGTTTATAGTTGCCATTATTCCTAATCCCATAAGCTTTGTTATTACTTCACCACTTGTTTTCTTTAACTCTGTTGCTAAATCTTTAACACTTATGCTCTCTGGAATTGTTATTTCTGTTAGCTTAAATATTTTTTGCTTATTTCTTTCCTCAGTATTTTTCTGGTTTTTACGTTTACCTTTCTTACCACGTTCTGTTGATAAATCGTAGTAATCAAGCATTCCACCTTCTTGGTCTCCAAACATGTTAGAAAGCTTATCTACTTGTTTTAAATTCTTTAACTTGCCCTCATCATATTCTTCTTCACCATTGAATCTTCTAGACTTATTCTTATTTTGCTTATTTTCATCATATTTATTGCTCTTAGCCTTGAAACTTGCCTTTGTAGAATAATCTCTTTGACTTTCTTTTTCAACAATTTCAGTCTCTAATATATCGTTAATTTTCTTGTCTAATCTCTTCTCATCTAATGGTCTCCTGTTGAAACCACCATTGTTGTTCCTGTTAAAGCCATTATTATCACGATTATTATTTCTGTTAAAGCCATTGTTATCACGGTTATTTCTGTTAAATCCGTTATTATCACGGTTATTTTTATTATAACCATTATTGCCATTATTAAATCTATTATTTTGGCCATTTTGATTATTTTGTCTGTAACCATCTCTTGATTGATTATTATTTTGGAATCTATCATTTCTATTGAAGTTATTGTTTCTTTGGAATTGGTTTCTGTTATTGCTAAAGTCCCTGTTACCATTATTATTTCCAAATTCTCTATTTCCATTATTGAAGTTATTTCTTCTTTGGAAAGAATCGTTTCTTGAATACTCGCCTCTGTTGTCGTTTCTAGAATTTTCTCCTCTATAATTGTCATTTCTGTCATGAGATTCGGTTCTATCATTCTTTACAACTTCAGTTTTTAAGCTTTCTGCTTTTACAGCTTCTTGTTTTGCTTCTGCTTTAACTTCTGGCTTTGGAGCTTCTGTTTTTACAGTTTCAGTCTTTACTGTTTCTGCCTTTGGAGTTTCAGCTTTTTCTACTTTTGCAGTTTCTGTTTTTACTTCGGTTGTAGTAGCTTTAGCAGTACTCTCTTCCTTCTTAACTTCTTCTTTCTTTGCAGTTTCGGCTTTTACATCTGCCTTTGGCTTTTCTTCTTTTTTACCAAGTCCAAATAATTCATTTACTGTAAGAGGTTTATTAGGTTTATTTCTATAAACAATGTTATAATCGTTGTTATTTCTTCTTTTTACAAAACCTACATCTTTTCTTTCTTCAGCTTTCTTATTGTCTTTCTTAGAATCCTCTTCATCATTTAATATAACTTCTCTTCTAATAATTACTGGAGTATCTTTTTTGTTATCTTTCTTTGTTTCTTTTTTTGTTTCTTTCTTATTTTCCACTTTATTTTCCTTTTTCACATTATTTTTATTATTTTTTGAATATGCATTTCTAATTTCTGTTGCTTGTTCATCTGTCACATTACTTAAATGGCTTGTTACATCTATGCCTAGCGACTTTGCTTTTTCAAGTACATCTTTGCTTGACATTCCTATTTCTTTTGCTAGTTCGTGAATTTTTATTTTACCCAATAATTCCACCCCCCTATATTTATTCTTGTGCTTAATTCCTTTTTATTTTCTCTATTTATCAATAATTACACCTCTTAAGCTTTCATAAATTTCGTTGTTTATTTCTGTTTCAAAGCTTTTGCTCAATCTCTTTGACTTTATGGCCTTTTCCAAACATTCTACATTATTACATATATATGCACCTCGTCCTTCAGCCTTTCCTGTTTTGTCTACGAATATTTTGCCATCACTCTGCTTTACAATTCTTATCAATTCATTTTTAGGTTTTGCTTCATTGCAACCTAAGCAAGTTCTTTGTGGTATTTTCTTCAAGTATCACACTTCCTTTTATTCTTCGTCTTTATTTTCTTCTGATGTTTCAACGTTTTCTACTTCGTTTGCCTCTTCTACATTTGTTTCATCAACGTTTTCTGCATCTTCAGTTTCTTCTTTTTCTTCACCATTTGCTTGTAGCTCTTGTATCATTTCTCTAAATTGAGATTCACTCTTTATATCTATTTTCCAGTTTGTTAATTTAGCCGCAAGTCTTGCATTTTGTCCTGCTTTACCAATAGCTAATGATAATTGATCATCTGGAACTATTACTTGGGCAAATCTTTCTTCATCTTTAATATCAACAGCCATAACTTTTGCTGGAAGTAAAGCTTCTGCAATGTATGTAGATGGATCTTCATTCCATTCTATTACATCTATTTTTTCTCCACTTAATTCATTTATTATATTTTGAATACGAATTCCTTTTTGTCCAACACAAGAACCAACTGGGTCTATGTTTTCATTTGGAGAATATACTGCAACTTTACATCTCTTTCCTGGGTCTCTTGAAATACTCTTAATTTCGATTAAACCTTCATAAATTTCTGGAATTTCAAGCTCGAATAATTTTCTTAAGAAATCATTATTTGCTCTTGAAACTATTATTTGTGTTGAGCCTTTTGCGCCTTTTTCAACATTTGCAATACATGCTCTTAATTTTTGATTTACATAGTAATGTTCTGTTGGTATTTGCTCTTTAATTGGCATTATACCTTCAATTTTTCCTAAATCTAATACAACAATGTTCTTATCAACTTTTTGTACTATACCAGAAACTATTTCGCCTTTTTTCTCGTTGAATTCGCTAAATATTACTTCTCTTGAAGCTTCTCTTATTCTTTGAACTATAACTTGCTTTGCTGTTTGAGCTGCAATTCTACCAAAGTTCTTTGGCATTAATTCTTTTTCAACAACATCTCCCTCATTATATCTTGGGTCAATTTTCTTAGCATCTTCTACTGAAATTTGTGTATCCCAATCTTCAACTTCGTTTACTACATTAAGTTCTTCATAAACGTGTGTCTCACCTGTTTCACGGTTTAGAGTAATTTTTACATTGTCTGACGTAACATCAAAATTTCTCTTATATGCTGTAACTAAAGCTGTTTCTATAGATTCTATAACATAGTCTTTTTTTATTCCTCTTTCTTTTTCAAGTTCATCTAGTGCCATTATTAATTCTGTACTATCAATTCCTTTGTTTTCTACCTTTTTTACATTTTTCTTCATTTTCCAATCATTCCTTTCAATTATATTATTCCCATTTAAAAGCCCTTTTCATCGAGCTAATGTTACTTCTTTCTATTGTAATTTCTTCTTCATTTATGATTAATGTAATGGTCTTTTCGTCAAATTGTTTAAGATTTCCCTCAAGCTCTTTTTGCTTATTTAATGGTTTAAACAATTTCACATCTATATCTTTTCCAATATGTTCTTGCAACTGCGAATCTTTTCTAATATGTCTTTCTACTCCAGAAGACGAAATCTCAAGAAAATATTGGTCTTTTATATAATCCGCTGCATCTAGCATATCTGTAATTGCATTGTTTACCTTTTCGCAATCATCTAAACTAATTCCAGTATCATTATCTATAAATATTCTTAAATAATTGTCTTTGCCTTCTTTTACGTACATAACATCGTACACTCTGTAACCAAGTTCATTTATTGGCTTTGTAACGAGCTCTTCTACTTTTTCTTCTATTTTAGACAAGATATACCTCCCTATATTCATATTAAATGTTGTCTTATAACATTGTAGAAGAGTGGAATTTGTTTCCACTCTTCTGCCGTACTTCTTATGTCAATATTATTATACCCTTTTTATGGAAAAAATGCAAGGGTTTTCAGAAATTTTCTTATAATTCTATTCTTTCTTCTCTTACTCTATTTACTAATGCCTTTAATTTTTTGTTTTCTTCTTTTTCTAGTTTTGGATCATTCATTTCTATTTTTAGTGCAAGTTCTTGTACTAATTTTAGTATTTTAACATCTTCAAATATATTTGCTATTCTGAATTCTGGTAGTCCATGTTGTTTTGTTCCGAAGAATTCTCCAGAACCTCTTAATTCTAAGTCTTTTTCTGCTATTTTAAAGCCATCTTCTGTTGTTGTCATTGTTTTCATTCTTTCTCTTACTATTGCAGAATTACTGTTATATTTTAGTATACAATATGACTTAAATTCTCCTCTTCCAACTCTTCCTCTTAATTGATGTAACTGTGCCAAACCAAATCTTTCAGCATTTTCTATTACCATTATGTTTGCATTTGGTACATCCACTCCAACCTCAATTACAGTTGTAGAAATTAGTATGCTTATTTTGTTTTCTTTGAAGTCTTGCATTACTTGTTCTTTATCTTTTGGTTTCATTTTTCCATGTAATATTTCTACATTATAATCTTTAAACACTTCGTTCTTATAATTTTCTGCTAGTTTTTCTACAGATTTTACATCCATCATTTCTTCGTTTTCATCCACGAATGGACATACTATGTATGCTTGTCTACCTTCGTCCACATTTTTCTTTATAAACTGAATTATTCTATCTGTCATATTTTCTTTTACTGCTATTGTATCAATCTTTTTCCTGTTTGGTGGCAGTTCATCTATTATGGAAATATCCAAATCTCCATATACTATTATCGCTAGTGTTCTTGGAATAGGAGTTGCAGTCATTACCAGTACATCTGGATTTTTTCCTTTACCAGCAATTACACTTCTTTGTTTTACGCCAAATCTGTGTTGCTCATCTGTTACTATTAGTCCTACATTTTTAAACTCTACATTTTCTTGTAAAAGAGCATGAGTTCCAATTAATATGTCTATTTCACCATTTTTTAATTTTTCTAGGAGTATGCCTTTCTGTTTTTTTGTTAGACTGCTTACTAGTAATCCACAACGTATTCCAAATGGCTCTAATATTTTATTAAAATTATTTATGTGCTGTGTTGCAAGTATTGTTGTTGGTGCCATTACTGCAACCTGATATCCACTCTTTACAGCCTTATATGCTGCGATCATTGCAACTACTGTCTTACCAGAACCAACGTCTCCCTGCAAAAGCCTATTCATCGGCTTTTCCGATTCCATGTCATTGTCTATTTCTTCAAGAACTCTTAGTTGGGCTTTTGTTAGTTTGAATGGTAATGTGTTTATTACATCTGACATATGTACATCTTTACTGTATTTTATGCCTCTTATTTCATTATCATATTGTTCCTTCAAGCTTAATAAAGCAAGTTGAAATGTTAGCAATTCTTCAAATACTAACCTATTTCTTGCTCTCGCCAAATTTTCCATTTTGCTTGGAAAGTGAATTTCTCTTACTGCTTGATCTAGTTCCATTAAATGATAATCTTTAGTTATATATTCTGGTAATGTTTCTTGTAATTTCGCATTTACCATCGAAAGTGCATTTTCAACAGCTTGCCTTATTGCTGAGTCTGGCAATCCTTTTGTAGTAGAATAAACAGGCACAATTTTACCTGTATTCTTGTTTTTTCCTTCCTCATCAAAAACAGGTGACGCCATTTCTATCTGCCCAAGTTTTTTAGTAACTTTTCCAAAAAATCTATATTTTTCATGTGCATGAATTACGTTTCTCATATAATCCTGATTAAACCACGTAATTAAGCATCTACCAGTATCGTCCTGCACCATAACTTTTGAAACAGACATATTTCTTCTTAATTTAAAAACGGTTGCAGCAGTTACCGTCACAGCCTCAATAAGAGCATCTTCTCCATCTTGAAGCTCCTCTATCTTTTTTATTTTTGTTCTATCCTCATACGTTCTCGGATAATAATTAATCAAATCTTCAACAGTATTTACACCAAGCAGGCTTAATAACTTTGCCCTACTCGGTCCAACACCCTTAATATATTGAACACTCTGTTTTAAATCAATCATAAGTACTTCCATTTCTTGCTTTGCAAATTCATTTTTAATTTATAACAAAAATTTTTTCATAGCTATAATGATAAAAACTTCATTGAACCAATGATAACACAAACAAGTGTTTTTGTCTAGTATTATTTTTAAAAATATTGCAAGAAAATACCATTTTAATCTCTTATTTTTTTATTGACATAGACTTTTATTGTGTTTATAATAAATTTAAGAAATGAACATAGAGGTAATAACATAAGATGCAAACTTTAAAAGTTAGAGAAAAAAAAGTTAGTGTACATACATATAACTATGATAATATAATTGAATTTTTAAATATAACAAAAGATATTTTAGAAAATTCTACTGTAAAACAGATGAAAAATTTTAGGCAACACTACGATTGTTCTTGTTATGAACATTGTTTAGAAGTTGCCTATTGGTCATATTTATTTTGCAAAAAATATGGCTGGGATTATGTTTCTGCAGCTAGAGGTGCAATGCTACACGATTTATTTTTGTATGACTGGAGAGGTTCTAAAAAGAAACTGCATTTAAAACATTTTCATGCTTTTCTTCACCCTCAAATTGCTTTATATAATGCAGAAAAACTATTTAATTTAAATGATAAAGAAAAAGACATAATCGTAAAACACATGTGGCCTGTAACTTTGTTAAGTATTCCTAAATATAGAGAAAGCTTTTTGATTACTATTTTTGATAAACGCAGTGCCTTAAAGTCCTTTTTCGAATACAACAAAAAACAATTTTTAAACACAAAGTTTTATAGATATGCATACATATTTTTTACTGGTTTATTGTTTAGAATATTTTAGCACTATCATCTTTTATAGAGTAATGTAATCAAATTCAAATTTAAAAAATTAAGGTAAAAGTGACTTTTAAAGAATCATTTAGAATCTCTGGTTAAGAGCACCATACCGCAATTTTTAATAATTTGGATTTGATTTTTTAAAATAAGTTAATAATCTGCATTGCTTCTTTATCTCTTATATGGTCTAAAATATATTTGCAATTTTCTAATTCTGCAATTGCTTCTGTATATTCTTCTAATTGAATATATCTTTTAAATTTTACCATAGACACATTTGCTTTTTCTAATTCTTCGTGCTCTATGTAAAGCGCAGTCTTATTATTTATAGTTTTCCAGTCTTCTTCCATAGTTTTTATTTTTTCTTTTAGTTTTTCTTGTTTACTAGTTTTATTGTCATTTTCTTTTCCCTCTTTGCTAGTATTTTCAGCAATATCTTGTTCTTTTTCCATTATATACATATCTTCACTAATTTCTTTTATTTGTTCCAATTGTTCATTTATTTTTGCAAAGTTTATTTTTGTATAATTATGTGTTATTGTGTCTAATATGATTATTGCTATAACTATTATAATTACTATAATAAGTTCTTTTTTCATATTGATAATTTTTCCTTCCCTAAATTTTCCTAATTTTATCGAATTTTTCTAATATTTTTTGCTTATAGCAAGTTTACAAAAAAATTAATCTTTTTCTTTCTTTTGGCAATATATATTTCCTTTTTCATTTATTGTTACAATTAGTGCCTCTTCTGGTATCATTTGAAATTTTTGCGTTTGTTTTTTCAGCCAATCATAATTCTTATCTATTAATTTCAAATTTCCATTCAATATTTTACCATCTATTACAAGATTATATGTCATTCCCTCATAATCTGGCATAATGTTAAAGTCTTCAGGTGTAGTCGTTCTTTTATTAGGTTTTTGTATTACAGAAATATCTCCACTAGTTTCTAGTATTGCAAATTCTACATCTCCAATATTCATAACATTATTGCTTCTTAATTTTTCTTCCAACTCATTTAATGTAAAACGCTCTTTTCTCATCTGTTTTTCGTCTATTCTTCCTTTATTTATTAGCACTGTTGGTTTTCCACATATAAATTCTCTTATTTTACTGCTTTTTATGTTCAATACAGATATTACTAGATGCATTACTAGTAAACCTAAAATTGGAATTATTCCATTTGAAATTGGAATTCCAATATCAGTCATTGGAATTGATGCCAAGTCTGCTATCATTATTGATATTGCAAGTTCAAACGGTTGCATCTGCCCTATTTCACGTTTTCCCATTAATCTCATTACAATTAATACAATTATATAAATAATAATCGACCTTATAAAAGTTGCTAACATTAATTTTTCCTCTTACTAGATATTTGAATTTTCATTGGATTTATCCATAAACCATTTATTTTATATTTTAAAAATTTGAATTTTTCTATTTTTTAGCTCAAATATATCTGATCATCAATATAGTTTTTACATTATGTTAATTCTATGTATTAATTTGATAGCTGTTTCATTTTTATTTTTTGCTATTTTCTTGTATTTATTCATCAGTTTGAATAATTTATTTTTTTCTGTAAATACTAAAAATAAATTCATTTTAGGAGGTTTAATCATGGATAACAATAATATTGATGCAAGAAATTACTCTCATTCCAATACATTTGCGCAAGTAATTTTAAGGTTTGTAACATCTGCTGTAATACTTGCTATAACTGCATTTTTTACACCAGGATTTACTATAAACAATATTTGGGCTTTAGCACTAGCAGCAGTTGTTTTAACTGTTATAGATTTCTTGCTTGTTAAATTTACCGGACTTCATGCAAGTGCATTTGGAAAAGGCTTTGTAGGGTTTGTCCTTGCAGCCGTTGTATTGTATGCTACACAATTTTTCGTGGCTGGGTATTCTATATCTTGGATAGCAGCAATGATAGGGGCATTAATTTATGGAGTAGTAGACTATTTTATACCAGAACAGCACTAAAATAAGACAAAGGAGTTCTATCCTTTGTCTTATTATTTTTAAATTCCAAAATCGCCCAAAAGGGGGCGTCCCTCTTGGGCGATTTTTTTCAATAATAAATGATTACCAAGCTTTTTCGTATAAATCTATAAAGTCTTGTTTTGTTACTTCTCTTGGATTTCCTGGTTTGCAAGGGTCTTCCATTGCTTTATCTGCAAGCATTGCAAAGTCTTTTTTCTTTGCTCCTACATCTTTTACTGTTTGAGTAATTCCAACAGCTTCAGATAAATCTCTTACTTTTTCGCATAGTGTTTTTACAGCTTCTTCATCTGTAAATTTCATTGCATTTATTCCCATCCCTTGTGTTAAAATTTCTTTATATAAATCTGCACAAACAGCTCCATTAAATTCTAATACAGTTGGAAGTAATATTGCATTTGCTAAGCCGTGTGGAGTATCATAAACAGCTCCTAATTGGTGTGCCATTGAATGAACTATTCCAAGTCCAACATTTGAGAATCCCATTCCAGCTATATATTGGCCTAATCCAACATCATCTATTGCTTTTTGGTCCTTGTCATTTACAGCTTTAGCTAAGTTTTTATAAATTAGCTCTATTGCTTTCATAGAAAACATTTGAGACATTGTGTTGTGTGCCTTTGTTATATATCCTTCGATTGCATGTGTTAATGCATCCATTCCAGTTGCAGCAGCTAACTTTTTAGGCATAGAAGCCATAAGTTCTGTATCAACTATTGCTAAAACTGGTATGTCATGTGGATCGACACAAACCATTTTAACTTCTCTTTCTTCATCTGTTATTACATAGTTAATTGTAACTTCTGCTGCAGTTCCTGCCGTTGTTGGCATTGCAATCATTGGAAGTCCTTTTTTCTTTGTATTTGATGGCCCATTTAGTGAAACTACATCGTCTCTATCTGGGTTTGTCATAAGTATAGATATTGCCTTTGCAGTATCCATGCTAGAACCACCACCAACTGCAAGAATAACGTCTGGTCTAAACCATCTGCTCTTTTTATATCCGTGTAATACATTATCAATTGAAGGGTTTGGTTTTACATCATCATATAATTCATATCTAACTTTTCCCTCTTCAAGAATATTTATAACTTTATCTGTAACCCCAGCATCAACAAGAGATTTATCAGATACTAAGAATACTCTTTTATATCCTCTATCTTTTAATTCATCTAGTAGAACTTCTCTAGCTCCAAATCCAAAATATGAAGTCTCATTTAATATAAATCTAGTATTAGCCATAATTTTTTATAATCAATTTTATAGACCTTTAGCCTATAATCGATTTTCCTCCTTTTCCAATTTTATTATTAGCATTCTATTTTTATTTATTCTTGCCAAATCCAGTAAATGAAAGCATTAATCTTCCACAAGTATTTTCTCCATGGTCTTCTGTTCCATATTCGCCAAATGTAAATACTGTTAAGAATGGAACACCTTTTGCTTCTTTCTTTAGTCTTTCTGCAACTTCTTCAATTCTTTCATTTATTCCAAGCTTTCTTTCTCCACTATGTATTAAAAGATATGCTCCAGCTTCGCATGGAAGGTTTGTTCTTACATTCTTTAATGTTTTTCCAGTTGCTTCTATTAATTCATCAACACTTGCTTGCATTTGAATTACTGCTGTATTAATTGCCAAGTTGTTTCCAACATTCATTGATAAATCTTCATTTCCAATCATTGGGTGACGTATTGCAATTAGTGAGCCTAATCTATCTTTTACTCCTAAAGGCTCTGTTACAGAAGCAGATAACAAATTCATTCCAGCTAAATCCTTCACCTTTTTGCCAGTCCATTTTGCATACACATTTAGTGCTGGCTTTCCGTCTATTTCGACTAACTGTCTTCTTCCATCCAATTTTGTTACAATTCCAGAGTTTACAGTCTCGTGGTAAGCTCCAGTGTATTTATTTCTTATTGATTTATTTGTGTAGAAAAATGCAACAGCAACTCCATCAGAAAAGCATTTATCATTCGTAAATATTTTCCAATCTCCAGATATAGAATCATCTGCAGCACTACCTCCAAAAACAGGAACGCAGCCTACTACATCTTCAATTCCCTTTACGTACTCTTCTTCCTCTCCTGGAGAAGCTATCATATATACATATGCAGGAGCCTTATCTGTTCCAACTTTTGCCATTGCCTCTTTTGCAACTTTTTCCCCTGTTTCTCTTGGATTTTTTCCACGTTCTGAACCTGCAACTCCAACAGCAGTTTCATCGTCTCCTATTGCAAGCATTCCTGCAAATCCACTTTCTGATGATACTACTCCATCTGGTACAATTATTGCTCCTGAAGATGTACAACCAATTATTGGAGCCGTTCCCAGAACTGATTTTGCACCTTCTAGCAATTTATTTTGATTATATTTCACAGAACTGAATACAAAAGCAACTTTAGTTTCTATTAAGTCCACAACTGCTTTTTCAGCACATGATTTACCAGCAGTAAAGCTATCTTTATCTGTGCTATAACTAACATTTGATTTCAACATTTTTCCTCGTTCCTTTCCACCAGAAGATTAAAAAATTATAACTATTTCAACCTTCTCCTTAGTATATTTTTCTATTTTGTCTATAAGTATGGTTAAATTATATCAATATGGGAAATTTTATTCAACAATTTAAGTAAATGTAATAAAAATGTAATATTTTAAATATTATATTTTTATACTTAATCACTATATGTGTTTCAAAACCAAAAATGAAATCAGTTAAACTTTATCTAACTAATTTCATTTTAATTCTATTTTGTTACTTCTATTACTTCCAAAACAAATTTGTAGAAAGACTTGCTAATTACATTATGTTTATTTACTAATTAAGTATTTTTAGTATTTCTTCCACTTCTTTTTCTGTTAATTCAACTGCTTTGGCTATTTGCTCTATTGGAATATTCAAATCATGTAAATTTTTTATTACTTTCTTTTTTTCATTTTCTTCACCTATTTTCAAGCCACGTGTTTCTCCTATTCTCAAGCCACGTGCTTCGCCTTCTTTTTCTCCTAGTTCTCTGTTTGTTTTCATCTCTACATTATATCTCATTATACTCCATTCGCGTTCTTCATACTTTGCAACTTCATCTGGATCTTTGCTTAATTTATTTAGTTCTTTTACTGTTTTGTCTATTTCTTCATTTTCTTTTGCCGACATTTTTATCTTTTCCTCCTTACTTCCATCTATCAACCATAGCCATTGCTCTAGCTTTGTATTGCAGTCTGGATTTTTTTGTTTAAATTTTGGTAATTCTATAAAATGCATTTCAAATGTATTTGTTGCTTCTTCCTCTTCTTTTTTATAACCCATATCAACAAATTCTATTGGTTTTGTATCCTCATATTTCATTCTTGCAATTGAATGATATGAATTTCTTTCTAAATAATTATATTTCAATATATTTATTGTTATTATTTTTTTCAGTTCTTTGTAATTTTGCTTAGCTTTTAATTGT
>OGYL01000589.1_pt1 | contig 29075 bp, 21 predicted proteins | sample 1576541 | NCBI WGS metagenome assembly OGYL01 (sample SAMEA3541551, study PRJEB24748) | human gut metagenome | biome: human gut; feature: human-associated habitat; material: faeces | place: China | collected 2012 | reverse complement strand
TTTTCCAAATTTACTACGAACAGGATCAATTTTATGTCCCTGATCTGTCCTTCGCGGATGATGCAGACGCGGTCGCACAGCGCCGCGAGCGATTCGATGTGGTGCGAGATATACAGGACGGACATGCCGCGCGCGCGAAGACTGCGCAGCACGCGGAAAACGGGCGCAAGCTCCTGTACGGTGAGCACGGAGTCCAGCTCGTCCACGATCAGCACACGCGCATCGCTGCGCGAGACCTTTACCAGCTCCACGAGCCGCTGCTGCGCCAGATTCAGCTCCTGCGCGGCCGCATGCACGTCGATGCGGCAGCCGAGCTCGCGGAAGCTCTCCTCCGCCTGCGCGTAGATGGCCTTCCAGTCGACATGCAGAAACCTGCCGTGCCGGAACGGCCAGGCGCCGATGCACAGATTTTCCGCCACCGAGAGATTCGGCAGCAGCGCGGGCTGCTGGAAAATGGTCTGGACGCCCCGGCGCTGCGCGTCGCTCGGGCTGGACGGGCAATAGGCCTTCCCGTCCAGCAGGATCTGTCCCTGGCTCAGCGCATGGACGCCCGCGAGTAGGCTGACCAGCGCGGATTTTCCGGAGCCGTTGTCGCCCCAGAGGCCCAGGATCTCCCCTTCCCGCAGCTGCAGGTTCACATGGTCGAGCACCTGTGTCCGGCCAAGGATCGCGCAGACGTTCTGAAGCTCAATCAGATTGTTCGACATAAGCAACACCCTTCGCTTCGATCTACAGATCCTTGATCGTGGTAAATACCGTAACGCCGTGGTCGAAATAGTAGCTCTTGTAGGTCTCCGGCATCTGAATGTTGGAGATCACAGTCCTGATCTCATGGAGTGGACACAGCGGAACCAGCGCGCGCTGGCCGAATTTCGAATAGTCCAGCAGCAGCGTCGTCTGCTCGGAGTGCTGCATCAGGATCTGATAGAGCTCTGCCTCATCCTCCGTATCGACCATATAGCCGGCATTCAGATCCGCTGCGGCGACGGAAATGAAGCACTTCTGAAAATACAGCTTGGAGATATTGCGCAGCGCGTGGCGGCCGCTCAGGCAGGCGCTGGCCCCGGCACGCTCAAGCTCGCCGCCGGGAACCATCAGCCGGCAGTTTTCCGCGCTCAGCAGCTCTGCAATGACGCCGATGTTGTTGCTGACGACGCGGATATTGGGCCGGTCGCGCAGATTTTTTGCCACCTGCAGGCAGGTTGTCCCGTTGCCGAGGAAGACGGTATCATTCGGCTCGATCATCGCGACGGCGATCGCGCCGATCTGCTCCTTTTCCAGCAGATACCGGTCGACCGGCACAGGCGCCGCCGGTTCCTCCGCCTCCACGAGCACCACGCCGCCGTGCGTCCGGTGGAGAAAGCCCTCCTTCTCCATCTTTTCCAGATCGCGCCGCACGGTGGCCGGCGAGGCCGGGATCATGGAGATCAGCGTATTGATGTCAATGCGCTTGTAGTCGAGCAGCAGCGCCTTGATTTTTTCCGTTCTTTCATCAGCAAACATTTCAGTCACCATTTCGCTCAGGTTTGAGAAATTTTGATTATTTTACAATCAGTATATCATAGACCGCGAAGCGGGTCAAATCAAAAGGGACGGCTGCAAAAACTTTTTGCAGCCGTCCCTCGGCGGAAATGATGCGGATTCAGTCTGCCTGCGCGGCCGCGCCGCCGAGCAGCACCAGACGGTGCGAGAGCGCGGGGATCTCCGCGCGGAGCGTCAGCGTGCCGCCGTCCCAGACGGCCTCCGCGCCCGTGACCGGGAGCGCTTCGCCGTGCAGCTGCTCGGCCGTCAGGCAGAGCGTGACGGTCTGCGCCTCGTCGGTGCAGTTGAACAGGTCGAGCACGCCGCCCGCCGTGTCCGCCAGCGTATGCAGATGCGCGAATTCGCTGATGCCGGTAAACACGCCGCGCTGGTAATACGCACGCAGGCGGTTATAGGTCTGCATGCAGCTCCGGTAGGCCGCGAAGCGCGTCTCGGGATCGAATGTGAACGTCCGTCCCGGCGGGACGATCGTGGGATCGCAGTTTTTGCCGCCGATCCCGAGATGGCGGACGGTGGACGCCGCCCACCAGAAGAACAGGCACTGGTCGTTGTCCGCCGCCATGTTGATGTGCAGATACAGCGGGATGCTGCAGCTGAGATTGTAATAATACAGGCTCAGCGCGCGGCCGCTGCGCAGATCCTCGATACAGTCCCACATGAACTCGAAGCCCCAGTTCTCCTGATAGGAGCCCTCCTGCGAGAAGCCCTGACGCCAGTAGCTCGGCGTATAGATCGCGGAATTCCAGGGCCAGACCGGGTCGTGGACCTCGACCTGAATATGGTTGGTGTTTTTGATGTGCTTTGCCAGACGGCAGACGGCGTCGGCATGCTCGTAGGCCGTGGAGGGCCGCGCGTGTCCGTGTCCCGGATGATAGCAGGGCCCGCGCCAGTCCATTTCGTCGAGCATGATGAAATACGCGCCGTCCTGCGCCAGCTTGTCCGCGCGGCGCTCCTTTTCCTTCCGGAACGGTTCATTGCACAGGCACTGTTCATACAGCAGCTGGTTGGACGGGATGATGGTGCGCGGCAGCATGCAGGCCGAGGCAAAGCCGTCCGGCGTATGCACGGCGTTCAGCGCGTCCGGCCAGTAATTTACATATGTGCGCAGAATGATCCGGATGGCAAGAGACAAGCCGTACTGCTCCCGGAGCGTTTTCACAAGCTCCGTCTCATCGCCGAGCCGGTGATAGTCGAAGAACGTCGTGCCCTCGGCAAATTCCCAGCCGGGATCCAGATACAGCGCGCCGCAGCCGCACTCGTGCGCCTTCTGCGCCTCGCGCAGGAGCGCGGGAAGCGTGTACGACCGGTTCAGCGCGGCCCGGTCGGAGTGATACCAGCCGATGTCGTAGAGCTCGTTCCAGTGTACCTTCGGCGCGTAATCCGGCGGGAGCGCGTGGCCCTTCCGGTCCAGCAGCGCCCGATACAGGCCGCAGGCCCGCGTCAGATCGTCCGCCTGATAATAGAACGTGCTGCCGAAGCGGAAGCGCTGTCCGGCGTCCAGCTCCTGCGCCGCGGAGGGCTCGTGGTACAGACAGAAGCCCGCGCCGCCCAGCTGCAGCTCCTCGCGTGCCGGGCCGACCGGCTCGGCGACGGCGTATTCGATGTCGCGGTTATTGTACTTGGCCGCGAGCAGACCGCCCCGCTCCGTCCCCCAGAACCACGCCTCCGAACGCAGCAGCCCTTCCTCGCACAGAGGCGGCTCCGGCCGGGAGGGATCCGAGTACACGCTGTTGCCGAAATACCGGCCCGGCTGTTCGGGCAGCCGGTTGTTGACGATCTGGAAATGCTCGCCGCAGCGGAGCGTTTCGGCGCTGTACACATGCCGCCAGCCGTCCTGCTGCACGGTGAACGGGATCGCGTGGAGCGTCAGCTCCTGCAAAGGCAGGAGCCAGCCCAGCTTGATCGTGGAAAAGCGCAGCTTCTTTTCGCCGTAGTTGTAAAATTCGATGGATTCCTCCGCGCCGCCGTCACAGGCGCGCATCGTGCGGGTGACGCGCAGCGACAGCTCCGGAAGGTCTGTTGTTGCACAGTCTTCGGAAACCTCCCACCGGCTCCCCTCGCAGCGGAACGGCGTGTCCGCCGCAGTCCCGCAGAGAAGATAGGAAAAGCGGTCCGTCCGGAAGGTCTGATCTCCGGAGGTGAATGAAAGTGCGGATACCGTTGCGTTCATTGCGGCTCCTTTCCGCCTCTCAGCGCTTCTTGCTGCGCATGACGTCGATCAGCACAGCGAGAATGAGGACGATGCCCTTGATGACCATCTGCCAGTAGGACTGGACGCTCAGAAGCGTCATGCCGTTGCTGATCGTCTGGAGGATCAGCGCGCCCAGCAGCGTGCCGGAGACCTTGCCGCAGCCGCCGGAGAGGCTGACGCCGCCCAGAACGACGGAGGCGATGACGTCCATGTCGCTGCCGATGCCGCAGGTGGGCAGCGCAACGCCGACCTGCGAGGCGAGCAGAATGCCGCCCAGCGCGCCCGCCACGGAGCAGTAGACGAAGCCGCCCATCTGGACGCGGCGGATGTTGATGCCGGAGAGATAGCTGGCGTTCTTATTGCCGCCGATGGCGTAGATCTTCCGTCCGAAGCTCGTATATTTCAGAACATAGGCCGTGATGGCAAACATGACGATCATCAGCAGCACGACGACCGGCACGCCGAGGATATCGCCGCGGCCGATAAAGGTCAGAAAATCATTGCTGATGAGAATGTTCTTGCCGTTGGAGACCAGATAGGCAAAGCCGCGGTAGATCTGCTGCGTGCCGAGCGTGGCGATGATCGGGTTGACGCCGCAGATCGAAACCAGAACGCCGTTGAGCAGGCCGAGCAGAACGCCCGTCAGCAGCGCGCAGACGATCGCGACGCCTGTGGGCAGCCCCGCCCGCAGCATCAGCGCCATCACCATGCCGGATACCGCCGCGACGGTATACTGCGACAGATCCATGGCCGCGAGGATCATGGCGACCGTGATGCCGAAGGCCATGATCGCGTTGATGGATGTGTAGGTCGCGATATTGACCAGATTCCGCAGCGTCAAGAAGTGCGGCGACATGATCGCGAACAGGACGCTCATCACAAGCAGCGCCAGGATCAGGCTGAGGTTCGTTCCGGCCTTTGAAAGCAGGCTTCCGAGTTTTTTATGCGCGTTCATCGTTTTCATCGTTGTTTATCCTCCAATCGCCATGCTCAGCAGGCGTTCTTGTGAAATGTCCTGCTTCAGACATTCTCCCATATATCTTCCCTCATGGATCACAATGATCCGGTCCGCGATGGCCATGATCTCCGGCAGCTCCGACGAGATCATGATCACGCCGATCTTCTTTTTGCACATCAGCTCCAGCGTGTTGTAGATCTCGACCTTCGCGCCGACGTCCACGCCGCGGGTCGGCTCGTTGAGGATCAGGATCTGCGGCGCAGTGTCCAGCCATTTGACAATGACGACCTTCTGCTGGTTGCCGCCGGAGAGCGTGTCCACCGCCGCGCCGAGGCCGGGCGTCTTGATATCCAGCGTATCGACCCAGCCGCGCGCGGCGGCGGTCTCGGCGGCGGAATCAATGGCGTAGCCGCGGTTATACTTCCGCAGATTTGCCAGCGTCATGTTGTTTTTGACGGAATGCGACAGGATCAGGCCGTCCTGCTTCCGTTCGCTCGGGACATAGGCGATGCCGGCGCGGATGGCTTCCTCGGGCGAGTGGATCGCAACGGGCTTTCCCTTGATCTCGATGCTGCCGCCCGTGATCTTATGCACGCCGAAGATGCTCTCCACCAGCTCGGTCCGTCCGGCGCCCATCAGGCCGAAGATGCCGAGCACCTCGCCCTCGCGCAGGCAGAAGCTGACGTCCTGAATCTTTTTGACGCACAGGTGCTCCACCTTCATGAGCGGCTCACCGATGGCGACGTTGCGCGCCGGGAACATCGCGCCGATATCGCGGCCGACCATCAGGCGGATCAGCTCCTCCCGCGTGGTCTGCGCCGTGGGCAGATCGTCGACGTATTTTCCGTCGCGCATGACCATCACGCGGTCGGAGATCTCGAAGATCTCCTCCATGCGGTGCGAGATATAAATGATCGCGATCTTCTGCGCGGCGAGCTCGCGGATGATGCGGAACAGGTTCTTCGTCTCCTCCTCGTTGAGCGCGGAGGTCGGCTCGTCCATGATCAGAATGCGGATGTTCCGGGAAATCGCCTTGGCTATTTCAACCAGCTGCTTTTCCGCAACGGAAAGCTCCCTGACTCTGGTGAACGGGTCGTGATGCAGACCCACCCGTTCAAGAAGCGCGCTGCAGTCCTTATGCAGACGGGAATAATCGATTTTATTCAGCAGGCCGTTCTGCGGCAGACGGCCGACAAAGATGTTTTCCGCAATGCTCAGATCGTTGAGATAATTCAGCTCCTGATACATGATGCTGATGCCTGCGTCAAGCGCCTGTCTGGGGTTTGAGAACGAGACCTCTTCGCCGTCAAGCAGGATCGTACCGCCGCTCGGCGTGACGGAACCGGACAGGATCTTCATAAGCGTTGATTTTCCCGCGCCGTTTTCTCCGGCCAGCGCCAGGATCTGGCCGCGGTCGAGCCGCAGCGAAACGTCGTCGAGCGCCTGCACGCCGGGATAGCTCTTGCTGATATGCTGCATGCTTAACAGAACATGCTCCATGCTGTTGTTCACTCCATTTCCTCGTAATCGTCCGTGAAAAAGGGGAATGGGGGCAGCGCCCCCAGCTCCCCCTTTTCGTTCTGTCAGCCCAGATTGTCGCGGGTCAGCATGTACTGCTGCGCATAGTTGTAGACCTCGGCCTGCTCGCCCTGGATAATGCGGACGGCCAGCGGGATCAGGCCCTCGCCGTACTTGGCGGGATCGTAGCAGACCGTGCCCTGGAAGCAGTTGTCCTTCTTGAGCATCTCAATGCCGACGTCCTCGCCACCGTGGGAAACGATCATGCAGTCGTCGGAGCGCTTCGCCGTCTCGATCGCGGCCAGAACGCCCGCGGAGGCGGGGTCGGTCAGGACGCCGAAGTCGAAATCTTTCTTTTTACTTTCAAATTCTTCCCGATAATACTCTTTTACCAGCTGTATGATTTGTTCTCTTTTTGTACTCATATTTTGATTTTAGTTATTTACTTACTGAAGAAATATTGTATCTGTTGTTCTGTCAAATCAGAAATGAATCCTTTATCCTGATAATATGTTTTATACCATTGCAACGTCAGCTCCAGCGCTTCCCGGGCATTCATAGCGGGTTTCCATCCCAATTCGGCTTTAGCCAAAGAAATATCCAGTTTTAACAGCCCGGCTTCATGAGGTGCTGACAGATTTTGTTCCACTCGATATTTGCCGATTCCCCAAATATCTGTCGCCAAAGCTGTCATCTGTTCGACTGTAAGCGTATCTTCCGGATTAGGTCCGAAGTTATAAGCATTGGACAAATCGGCATATCGAACCGATGCAAGATAACCTAACAACAAATATCCGCCTAACGGCTCTAAAACATGTTGCCACGGACGAACGGCCGCCGGATTACGAAGTACAATCTCCTCTCCCTTATGCAATGCCCTGACAATATCCGGGACGAGACGATCCTTCGCCCAATCTCCTCCACCGATCACATTTCCGGCACGGGCACTTACGATCGCTTTTTTATGATCATTATGACTTTTCCGGTTAAAGAACGAATTTCGATAAGAGTCGATAACCAGCTCCGCACAAGCCTTGCTTGCACTATACGGATCATATCCTCCTAAACGGTCGTTTTCCCGGTACGGAAAATTCCACTCGTTATTATGATATACTTTATCTGTAGTTATCAGAATCGCCGTACACGGCTTATTTATCTTACGGACAGCATCCAGAACATGCGCAGTGCCGATTGCATTAACGCCGAAAGTTTCTGCAGGAATATCATAAGAAAGACGGACTAACGGTTGCGCCGCAAGATGAAAAACCACATCCGGAGCAAAATCCTCTATTTCACGGATGAGTTTCTCTCGATCCATAATATCTCCGAACACAGATGTACAAAGCTTGTCTATCTCAAGGGCACTATACAAATCAGGATCTGTAGCCGGAGGAAGAGCATAACCCTTTATTTCCGCACCTACCATCGATAAAATCTTTACCAACCAACTCCCTTTAAATCCCGTATGACCGGTAATAAAAATTCTTTTCCCGCTATAAAATGAAAGATAAGCTTTTCCCGAATTCATTTCTGATTTAATTTCATTAATTTCTTTGCATGAATGTTGCCCGGCAAAGCTATCCGGACCTTGTGACAAATATACGAAGTAAATATATAAAAAAACTTTCGATTGTCCTAAAATTAATGAGATGAAGTACTTTTACGAACAAAAATGTTTCCTTTCAGAAAAACATCTTTATCTCGAAACTCCTACCTACACTCGCCCTTTTATCCATTTTGCCGTATAAAAACGCAAAGCAAACCATAAATGTAAAAACATAACCGGTATGCGTCCGTAATATTTGACCATAATATTATAGCGTTCTTTTAAAGAGGCTTTGTGATTACGAGTCGTAACACCCTCATTCAGATAATCGATCAAAGTCAAGTGCGTATTCCATAACGTACCCGCTCTTTTCATACAACGGATGCACCAATCAAAATCAGAAGAGAAGCGATAAGAAAGATCATAATCGGGAGCAAGCGTCCGTTTTGCAATAAAAGCCTGATGACATACCAACATTCCCATACGGAAACTTTTCCAATTAAGTGTTTCCGGGGTTTTCAATCTTCTCATTCCCAAAAACTCCCGCTTATCATTTACAAGAGCTGTCTCTCCGTATATGACGTCAGGACGGGAACTCCCTATCGAAACCGCAATATCCGCTAAAGTATTTTCCGAATGAAAAGTATCTCCGGCATTTAAGAAAATAAGATATTCTCCCTTTGCCAGATGCATTCCTTTGTTCATCGCATCATATAAACCCTTATCCGGTTCACTGATAAACACTGCCAAACAATCTTTTCGAGACCGCAAAAAATCTACCGTTCCGTCTTTCGAATCACCATCCACGACAATATACTCATAATCGGTAAAAGATTGTCCGACGACACTTCGAAATGTGGTTTCAATTGTCTCGGCAGCATTATAAGTTATCGTTATTATCGAAAACAAGGGTTTCATATTATTTTTATTTTCTTAATTGATCTTTAACAAACAAATCGTGATATAAATCGAGATATTGCCGGACAATGACATCCCGTGAAAAACATCGCTTTATCTTATCGATACACTTTTTCCTTATTTCGGGATTCGTATGGTCCAAAACCCAGTCCATTCCCTCTACAAAGTCCGAAGTAAAAGGATACGTCACTAAATATCCATTTTCCAAATGGTCTATTATGTCAGTCTGTCCACTGCTATTAAATGCCACCACAGGTGTTCCGCAAGCCATAGACTCCGCTAAAGTCTGCCCGAATGTCTCATAATGTGATGGCATAACCGTAACATCTGCAGCACTATATATTCGGGCGAGATCTTCAGAATTGCCGATTTCTCCCAAATAACGATAATTACAAGGAATATCTTTTAGAAAGTCTTTGTCCCTTTTTATTTCTCCGAACAGAAAAAGATTTATCTCCCGACAATACTTTGAGTCTTTCAAAGATTGTTTCAGCAGCTTAAACCCTTTATTTTCGTCATTCAATTTTGCAGCTCCGAACACAACCACCTTACTATTATCAGAAATCCCCAGACTCATACGCACCTTTTCTCTGTCTCTCGGATAAAACACTTCTGTATCGATAACGTTGGGTATAACAAAAATTTTATTGGTCTCCATCAGAACGCTTTCTCCAGCTCTTTTCGCCAACCAACGACTGACACTCGTAAAAACAATATCCGGATTTCTCAGAAACTGTTTCTTCAACCAAACCTTATAGGAAAGATCGAATGCTCCCGGATATTGCAAATAAGGACATTCCCTGCAAATCGACATAAAACGGTCACAAGAACGGGCATGATGACAAATCGATGTACAATACCACATATCATGCATCGTAAACACCATCGGTTTTCCAAGTTTAATCAGTTGATGTATATTCTGAAGAGATAAAAATCCTTGATTAACCCAATGTAAATGAATAATATCGGCCTCCCGGATGACCGGAAGAGCGGAAATATCCGTTCCCGAATCGGCAATAGATACAGCAAATAAATTTTTCCGGGAAAAACCATTCTTTATAAAAATAGAAAATCGTTCTTTATAAAAATGAAAACGATTCTTCAGCCGTTTCCAACGCGTATCAAAAGGTGTTATTACCGTAGGATCATCAGAAGTTTTATAAGCCGTCAACAACATCACATCCACCCCTTCTTTCAATAAAGCCTCTTTCAAACGGTAACAGGCAATTGCAGCTCCGCCTTTACGCTCATATGTACTAACGAGAACAACTTTCATATTTAGACTTTCCCCTCTTTATCTATGCAAAAAATTTAATATCCGAACCCTTATTTTGTTATAATACGAGTTATCGAAACGATAAATACGAGCCAACATCTCCCGGGCATTCTTGTTTTCTTGTAGCAAAGACAATTTCTCTACCTTAACCTGCCCCGTATATAAATCCGTCGCAAATAACCCATATTTATCGCAATGCGTTCCCGTTCCGTCAAAACCGATATTCGTGACCAGCGACCGACCGCTGTTTAATGACAACTTTCCCTTAAAAAAAATAGAAGCATTCCAACGAATCGCCCAAGAATTATTTTTGCCGACTATCTGCTCTCTGAGCATCCGGGTAAAATGATAAGCTCCGCCAAAATCGAATTTACGAGTCAAGTTCCGGGCTTCTAATTCTCGAAGCAATTTTTCCCCGTCCGGTTCAAACAAATCCCAACCCCGTTTCCAAGTGCCCCACCCCCAGCTATTTGCAAAGCTCAGCAAAAAAGTTTCCGGAAATGGTTCTTTTCCTTTAAGCAAATGCCCATTTACATTTACGATATTCTCCTCATCTTTGTAAGTTTCCAAAGCTTCATTCATAAAAGTAAGAAACCATGGGGAGACGATCAGGTCATCTTCCAGGACAATGACTCGACCATATTTCTCGACCAAATCGGTAACCCCTGAAATAATATTCGAAGCTAATCCTTTGTTCTCAGGTTGCTCTACGATATGCAGTCGTTTAAATCCCTGAATATTCCGTATATACTCCCGTACCGACCGCACATTTTTTTCTTGACCGCAATCTTTTGCCCCGTCAGAAAAAATAAACAGTTCGCTCTTATCCGCCAAAAAATTCTTTTGTAGAGACTCTATACAATACCGTACATGTCGAGGACGGTTATATACAAAAAGAGCAATCGGAGCGATTTGCATATTCAAAATGTTTTTATTTTCCGTTTGTCAAAACTTTCTTTTTAAATAACTGAAGGCATTCGTGCCACATTTCTAACCGGAATAAACGTGCCGCAATAATATAAAGCAGTCCGAATGTTCCGGAAATCGTAACAAGCAACAACCATCGGTCTTGAAAGACCAGATAATAAAGGGACGACATTGCCGCAATTACCAAAGATATAGATAAACAGGGAAATATATCGAAAAAAAATGATCCCATTGTATAATTTACATACTTATGTGCTAAAAACATCGTTGCAATCAAAGAACAAAGGGTATAAACCACCCATAACCACATCAATGCCATTATACTGTATTTAAAACAGACAAGTATTCCTATTATGAAAAAAATCTTTTTAAAAATCTCCATCTTCAAATTGATATCCGACCTCCCTACGGCATTGAATAAATCGTAATATAAAATTATAAAAGGCGAAAATGCTCCCGAAATACACAATACCTGCATGAGAGGAATAGAAGGCGCCCATTTTTCAGGAAGCAATATGGATATAAGAGGCTGCGAAACCAGCATCAATAAAAACATAATCGGAAAAATTATAAAAGACACCGTCCGGATATACTTCCCGAAAACACGTATCATTCGCTCTCTGTCATCATTAATCGAAGACAATACCGGAAAAGCAACGCTCCTAAAAATATTGGCAATCAATGCCGAAGGCATATCCTGAAATTTATTAGCCTGATTATAATAACCGACCGCTTGTGTCGAATAACCTTTTCCGATCAACCACGGGTATATGTTATTGAATATCGTATTCAGTACCCCCGTACCTATCAGACTCGAACTATATCCGAAGAATTCTTTCATCGAGGCAACTCTGAATATCCATTTCGGTCTCCAGCGTCCGTAAATCCACAACAAGACAGACTTTACAATCGCCATTCCTAAAGACTGTATTACTAAAGCCCAGACTCCCCAACCCATGAATGCGGTAATGACAGCAAACACCGAAGAACAAAACAGAGAAATAATATTTATACGTGCCAGTTGCGTAAATTGAATATATTTTATCAAACGAGTTTGCTGAATCATGCCGAATGCCAGAAAAACAATACTCAAAAACGAAACCCGTGCAACCGCCGCTAACCCCGGAACACCCGAATAACTCTCGATGAACGGTGCTAAAGCGAAAAGGATGAGATAAAAGATAAGGCTGACTCCGATATTGAAATAGAAAATAGTACTATAATCGGCATCGGTCGCCTCTTTTTTACGAATCAGAGCAGATCCGAATCCACTGTCTATAAGAATACTCGACAAAGCGACAAATACAGCCAATAACGCCATCTTCCCCAAATCGACCGGATTCAAAGGAATAGCCAGAATTATACCCGTTACAAAGTATAAAAACTGCTGGCCGAATTTATCGACAAAACTCCAAATAAGAGCTGTCAATGTTTTCTTTTTCAAGTTATCCGACATATCTCGATGCCCACATGTTTCATGTTGAATAAAAAAATCCCCAAAGAGGGAAAACTAAAACTTCTCCGGGGATTTATTAATATTTAGATTCCTCCTGAATTTTCCGATAAAAAAATTCAAACAGAGCCTCTCTTAAACAAAAATATTATGGTTTATTTTACTTCCGATCCCGGTTTTACATGCTGTTCCGGTTCTACAACAACCAATTTGCCGTCGGCATCTTCAGCAGAAAGAATCATTCCCTGCGATTCGATGCCTTTCAATTTACGAGGCGCCAGATTAGCGACAAAACAAACCTGTTTTCCCACCAAATCTTCAGGATTATAATGTTTCGCTATTCCCGAAACAATAGTACGCCCTCCTAAACCATCATCGATTTTAAATTGCAAAAGTTTATCCGCCTTAAGTACTTTTTGACATTCCAAAACCTTGCCTACCCGAATATCCAATTTCATAAAATCTTCGAAATCGATATTTTCTCTAACAGGAGCGGCCTGATGATTTTTCAGCTCATTCGCTTTTTTCGTATCTAACAGTTTTTGTACTTGAGCCTCAACTTGAGCATCCTCAATTTTTTCGAACAAAAGAACAGGCTGGTTCAACTGCTGCCCTTCAGGTAAGATATCGGTATTCCCCAACAAGTTCCATTCGGCATGAGTCATATTCAACATATCTCTCAACTTCTTGGCAGAAAAAGGAAGAAACGGCTCGAATGCAATCGCCAGATTAGCAGAAATCTGCAATGCCAAATTCAAAATCGTAGAGACACGAGGCATATCGGTCTTCGCCAATTTCCAAGGTTCTGTATCTGCCAAATATTTATTACCGATACGGGCAAGATTCATCGCCTCTTTCAGGGCATCACGGAAACGGTAATTCTCCAGATAATTTTCAAGCTCGACCTTTACTCCGGCAAATTCGTCAAGCGTCTCTTTATCATACTCGGTCAACTCTCCGCAAGCCGGGACTTTTCCTCCAAAATACTTATGTGTAAGAACCATTGCACGGTTCACAAAATTCCCTAATACGGCAACCAACTCATTGTTGTTTCGTGCCTGAAAGTCTCTCCAAGTAAAATCATTGTCTTTCGTTTCCGGAGCATTTGCAGTAAGAACATAACGCAGCACATCTTGCTTACCCGGGAAATCGACCAAATACTCATGCAACCATACCGCCCAATTACGAGATGTAGAGATTTTGTCTCCTTCAAGATTTAAAAATTCGTTTGCAGGAACATTTTCCGGAAGAATAAAACTCCCTTCGGCTTTCAACATCGCCGGGAATACGATACAGTGAAAAACAATGTTATCTTTTCCTATAAAATGAACCAACTTCGTCTCCGGATCTTTCCACCAGCGTTCCCAACTATCGGGCAACAACTCTTTCGTATTGGAAATATAACCGATAGGAGCATCGAACCAAACGTATAATACTTTGCCTTCAGCGCCTTCTACCGGAACAGGAACTCCCCAATCAAGATCCCGACTAACGGCACGAGGCTGCAACCCCATATCGAGCCAAGATTTACATTGACCGTAAACATTCGATTTCCATTCCTTATGATCCTCCAGAATCCATTTACGCAAAAAATCTTCATATTTATCGAGAGGCAAATACCAATGTTTCGTTTCCCGCAATACCGGAACACTGCCGCTGATTGCCGATTTCGGATTGATCAGATCCGTCGCATTCAGAGATGTTCCGCAGGCTTCACATTGATCGCCATAAGCCCTTTCATTCTTACAATGCGGACAAGTACCGGTAATATAACGGTCGGCAAGGAACTGCTTAGCCTCTTCATCATAATACTGCTCCGTCGTCTTCTCGATAAAAACTCCCTTGTCATACAATTTCCGGAAAAACTCGGAAGCTGTTTTCGTATGAATATCGGAAGAGGTACGGGAATATATATCGAAAGAAATTCCAAACTCTTCAAACGATTTTTTTATTATCGAATGATACCGATCGACTACATCTTGCGGAGTGATACCTTCAGCTTTAGCCTTCAAGGTAATAGGTACTCCATGCTCATCCGATCCGCCGATATGGATCACCTCTTCTCCTTTGAGACGCAAATATCGGGTATAAATATCAGCAGGAACATATACACCGGCCAGATGCCCGATATGCACAGGGCCGTTAGCATAAGGCAACGCTGTAGTTACGAGAGTACGTTTGAATTTCTTTTCCATTGGTTTATATGATTTTATCTTTTCCTTTTTCAAAATGATTTGCAAATATACGATTTTTGTCGCAATGCGATAAGAGGAAAAAGTAAAATCGCTATCTTTGAACGAATATATATGCAATTTTTTGCTAAATCATCTGAAATAAAGAATTTTATATATTATGATCAATAGAGAATTGATTGCTCCGGAAAGTATTGTGATCATAGGAGGATCGAATAATACGCAAAAACCCGGAGGAAAGATTATTCGGAATCTGCTGGAAGGAAAATTTCCCGGGAAATTATATGCAGTAAACCCGAAAGAAACAGAAGTACAAGGTATACCTTGTTTTCCCGACATAACATCATTGCCAAACACAGAACTGGCGATATTAGCCGTTCCGGCAGCGGCTTGCCCTCATATTGTAGAAGAGTTGGCTTCAACCCGCAATACCAAAGCATTTATTATTATATCGGCCGGATTCGGAGAAGAAACTCATGAGGGATTCCTATTAGAACAGGAAATTTTAAAGACTGCGAATAAATACGAGGCATCGCTAATCGGACCGAATTGCATAGGTTTGATGAACCGTCACCACCGGAGCGTATTCACTCTGCCGATTCCCGAACTCGATTCCCGAGGTGTCGATCTGATATCGAGTTCTGGAGCTACTGCCGTATATATCATGGAGTCCGCTATCGGCAAAGGACTGCGGTTCAATTCTGTATGGTCGGTCGGAAATGCACCGCAGATCGGAGTCGAAGATGTCTTGGAATATCTTGACCGCACTTATATTCCGGGAGAATCCACACCGATCAAAATCCTTTATATCGAAAACATCAAAGACCCCGACCGTATGCTCTTGCATGCCTCCTCTCTAATTCGGAAAGGATGCAAAATAGCTGCAATAAAATCGGGATCATCAGAATCGGGAAGTCGTGCAGCCTCTTCACATACCGGAGCTATGGCAAGCTCGGATTTGGCTGTCGAAGCACTCTTCCGTAAAGCCGGAATCGTTCGCTGTTTCAGCCGTGAAGAACTGACGACCGTCGCCTGCGTTTTTAATTTAAAAGAAATCAAAGGCCGCAATTTCGCCATTGTTACACATGCCGGAGGTCCGGCCGTAATGTTGACCGATGCTCTTTCTAAAGGGGGAATGCATGTTCCTGAACTTTCGGGAGAGGCTGCACAAAAACTAAAAGAAGAGCTTTATCCCGGAGCTTCGGTCGGAAACCCGATCGACATCTTGGCTACAGGAACTCCCGAACATTTGGAAAAAGCTATAGACTTTTGTGAAAATACTTCCGAAATAGATGCAATAGCCGTTATCTTCGGTAGTCCGGGACTGGTAAAAGTTTACGATGCCTATGATGTGTTGCACCGAAAAATGGAAGAATGCAGCAAACCGATATTCCCTGTGCTCCCATCCGTAGTAACCGCCGGGAAAGAAGTTGAATATTTCCTGAATAAGGGACATGTCAATTTTTCGGATGAAGTCGCTTTAGCAACTGCTGTCGCACGAGTATTCAATGCTTCGAAGCCGACCAATGGCGGAATAGAATTATACGGGGTAAACGTACCGGAAATACGCAGGATTATCGATGACATAGGAGAAAACGGGTATCTTCCGCACAATCATGTCCAGTCTCTGTTCTCTGCCGCCGGAATTCCAATAGTCCCAGAAATCGTTTCTTCTTCGAAAGAAGAGCTTCTTAAAAAAGCCAGACAATTAGATTTTCCTTTAGTCGCAAAGGTAGTAGGACCTGTCCACAAGTCCGATATAGGAGGAGTAGTTCTTAATATTCAATCGGAAGAGCATCTCGCTTTCGAATTTAATCGGATGATGAAACTTCCCGAAGTAACCGCAATAATGGTACAACCGATGTTACAAGGAAAAGAACTTTTCGTAGGAGCAAAGTACGAGCCTCATTTCGGACATGTCATCCTTTGCGGGTTAGGAGGAATTTTTGTAGAGATATTAAGAGACATCGCTTCGGGATTAGCACCTTTAAGTGAAAACGAAGCTCTCTCTATGATTCGCTCCCTGCGTGCTTACAAAATGTTTCGGGGAGTCAGAGGTGAAGCTCCAATCGATGAAATCCAGTTTGCCGAAATCATCGTCCGTCTATCTACATTATTGCGTTTCGCTACAGAAATAAAAGAGATGGATATCAATCCGCTTTTGGCAACTAAAAAAGGTATTATTGCGGTAGATGCCCGCATCCGAATCGAGAAAGAGGCAAAAAACAAATAAATTTCTATGCGGCGGAGAAAAATGTCCTATTTTCTCCGCCGCATAGAAATCAGTTATTTTTCTTTTTTAACCGCAACTCATACAAATCTTGACGACGATCTTTCAGATTGCGGACACTTCCATAAGTATGCAGTTCACTCAATAAATCCAAATCAACATCTGAAATCAATATCATTTCAGTATTCGGAGTTGCTTCTGCCCGTTTCCCGTCATTCGGGAAAGCAAAATCACAAGGAGTAAATACCCCTGATTGAGCATACTGTATATCCATATTATGCACTCTCGGAAGATTTCCTACGCTTCCGGCAATCGCAACAAAACATTCGTTTTCTATCGCCCGGGCTTGAGCACATACTCTCACTCGGGAATATCCCGTCTGCGTATCCGTAAGGAAAGGCACAAACAGAATCTGCATTCCTTGGTCAGCCATTAAACGGGACAATTCGGGAAATTCGACATCGTAGCATATCAATATGCCTATACGTGCACAATCTGTCTCAAAAGTCTTCACCATGCTACCACCAGTCAACCCCCAACTCTTGATTTCATCCGGAGTAATATGCACTTTTTCATACATATCGTAACTCCCGTCTCTCCGGCACAGAAATCCGACATTATACAGGCCGTCTTCTTTAATTAACGGCATACTCCCGGTAATTATATTTATATTATAACTGATAGCCAGATTGATAAACCTGTCGCGAATCTCATTGGTATATTGCGCCAAAGAACGAATAGCTTCCGATTCTCCCAAATGATTGAACTTTGCCATCAACGGTGCATTGAAATATTCGGGGAATAATACAAAATCGCTTTTGTAATCCGATACGGCATCCACAAAAAACTCGACTTGTTCAAAAACATCATCTATGCTCTTATACGGGCGCATCTGCCACTGCACCAAACCTATTCGCACATTAGTTTTCGTTACTTTAAAGTCTTGAGTCGGCGGAGTATAATAAATATTATCCCATTGCAACAAAGTGGCATAATGTTTTGACTCCTCATCATTAGGCAGGTAATTTGTCATTACCTTGCGCACATGAAAATCATTCGAGAGCTGAAAAGTCAGTACAGGGTCATAAATCTCTTTCATTTTGACTTTCTGGATATACTCTTTCGGACGCATATCCGCAGCATATTTATGGTAATTCGGAATACGGCCTCCGAACATGATCGCTTTCAAATTAAGCCGTTCGCACAACTCTTTGCGATAATCATACATACGACGTCCTAAACGCAACCCTCGATAATCGGGATGGATAAAAACCTCTATCCCGTATAAAATATTCCCATTAGGATTATGAGTGTCAAAAGTCTCGTTTCCGGTAACCCTTGCATACGTATGATCGTTTTTTACCAAATCATAATCAACGATTATAGAAAGAGCACATCCGACGATCTTTTCATCGACAACCGTTACAAACTGCCCTTCCGGAAAAATAGCGATCAGCTTTTCAATCTGCTGGTGAGTCCAAAAAACATCCGATCCGTCAGAGTAAACCCTGCGGAACGACTGAGACAATTGAGTATAATCTGAAATCTGTAAATTGCGAATTTCTACCTTATTGATCTTGTGGGAAAGTTCCATATCAAAGAATTTAAAAAACGAACGCAAAGATATGAATTTGTCTGTCAAAAAAAGATATCTTTTTTATTCTCTTTTTAGAGCGAGAAACCTCCATGATAATTTCTTTGAAAGATATACTGACAAGTAAAAACGAAAAAAAAGGCTGAAAGAAAACAAAAAAATGACTTGATAATATTTTTTGTCGGAAAATTTAGACAAGCTATTAGACTCTAACTTAACTTTTAGTCCGGAATATCCGCGATATTTTGTAACTTTGCAAAGAATGTCTTTTTAATAAAACCGAAAAAAGAATATGAACCCGCACAAATACTCCGATGTAATCACCTCTACCGTAGAACAACTATCGGAATACGAGTCTTTCAAGACTCTATGCCATCAACATCATGACGGAGAACCGATGCCTTCAGAAAAAGTTTTACACGAAATTATCGAATTGTGCAGGTCTTTGATTTTTCCGGGCTATTTCGGACATTCTACAATCAACCGTCGTACAATTTCATATTATGTCGGTGTAGGTACGGAACGTTTGTTCGAACTATTGACCGAACAGATACTGGCAGGTCTTTGTTTCGCTTGCGACCGCAAAAAATACACCAGTCTTGAAAATATGCGGGAATCGGCAAACGAGAAATCGGCAGAGTTTATCAAATCCCTGCCCGAACTACGCCGTCTGCTGGCTACCGATGTGATCGCTGCTTATAACGGAGATCCGGCAGCGGAGAGTTACGGAGAAGTCATATTTTGTTACCCTGCAATACGGGCTATCAGCAATTACCGCATTGCTCACTGTCTTATTCAATTGGGAGTACCGCTTATTCCTCGAATGATTTCCGAAATGGCTCATTCCGAAACAGGTATAGATATACATCCGGCCGCTACAATCGGAGAATATTTCACTATCGATCACGGAACGGGAGTCGTTATCGGAGCAACTGCAATTATAGGCAATAACGTGAAAATTTATCAAGGGGTAACTCTCGGTGCAAAAAGTTTCCCTCTTGACGAAAACGGGAATCCGATCAAAGGTATTCCCCGACATCCGATTATCGGGAACAATGTCATTATTTACTCCAATGCCTCTATTTTAGGCCGCATTACAATCGGAGAAGGCGCTACGATCGGCGGTAACATCTGGGTTACGGAAAACGTTGAACCCGGAGCTCGCATTTTACAACAAAAAGCAGAAAAATAAATACGCAAATATAAAGTTTTATCAGGGTGAAAAACGAGAAATTTGAAATTATCGCTAAAACATTGCAAGGGTTAGAGGATATTCTGGCTCAAGAAATTGCCGAACTGGGCGGAGAAGATATCGAAATCGGCAAACGCATGGTATCTTTCAAGGGGGATAAACAGCTTTTATATAAAACGAATTTATGTTGTCGGACGGCATTGCGTGTTCTCAAACCGATTTTCTCATTCACAGCATCCGATACAGATGAGGTTTATGAAAAAATCAAGTCTTTCGACTGGCATCAATATCTGTCTCCCGAACAAACATTCTCTATCGAATCTGTCGTTTTTTCGGAAGAATTTAAACATTCGAAGTTCGTCACCTATCGTGCTAAAGATGCTATCGCCGACTTTTTCATGGAAAAAACAGGTAAACGCCCGTCGGTCCGGCTCAACAATGCCGATCTCATATTGAACCTGCATATTGCGCACAACACCTGCACTCTATCTCTCGACAGTTCCGGAGAATCACTACACAAAAGAGGATACAGAGTCGCACAAACCGAAGCTCCCATTAATGAAGTTTTGGCAGCCGGCCTTATTCTTAAATCGGGATGGAAAGGTGAAAAAAATTTCATAGACCCCATGTGCGGTTCAGGAACGATCTTGATCGAAGCCGCCCTGATCGCAACAAATACAGCACCGGGAATCTATCGGAAAGACTTCGCATTCGAACGGTGGAACGATTACGATGAAGAGCTTTTTGACTCTCTTTATAATGATGACAGCAACGAAAAAGAATTTAATTTCAAGATTTACGGTTCTGACATTTCACCCAAAGCTATTGCTATCGCCCGAGAAAATATAAAAAGCGCCGGAATGGCTAAGTATATCGATCTGCAGGTAAAACCTTTTCAACAATATACCGAAGCACCCGAAAACGGAATATTGATAACAAATCCTCCTTACGGAGAACGCATCTCGTCAAAAGACCTGTTGGGATTATATGAAATGATAGGTTCTCAGCTTAAACACGTATTCAAAGGCTATGATGCTTGGATTATCAGTTATCACGACGAATGTTTCAATAAAATAGGCCTGAAACCCGCTATTTGCATAAATATGATGAACGGTTCATTAGAATGCGAATACCGGAAATACGAAATTTTCGAAGGTAAATATAACGACTTCAAACGCGAGACAGGAGGATTCAAGGAAAAAAAGAAAGACAGTGAATCTACCGAGTTCAAGAAACGGGAATATCGCTTCAAAGAAAGGAACAATGAAAAGGCAGAAAAGCGTTTACCTTATCGAGACAAAGAACCTTTCACCAAAACAGAGACCCGTTTCAGAAAGAAAAAAGACGATTTCGAGAAACAGCCGGAAAATAAGAGAGAACGGAAAGACAGCAGCATTCCCGAATGGCATGGAGAAGAAGCCGTGAAAAAGTTCGTCACATTCAGACAGCCCTCTATCGGCCGCACTCCTTCTGAAGATAACCGTCCCGGCTGGAAAAAGCTTCGAGACAAGAACCTTGCACGGAAAGAAAAAGAACAGATGAAAAAATCACGTAAAAGGAATTATCCTGATAAGTAACAAACAAAAATGATTTATTGAATGAAACTCCGTTTTTTATTTATATTAGCAATCACTCAATTTATGGCTGTATCGGCTCAACTTAAAGAATTTTCACTCGATAACCTGATGCCCGGAGGCAAAACTTACGCTCGATTCGTGCCGAAAAATATAAAGCAACTACAATTTCTCGGAGAAAATTATATTTATCAAAAAGGTGATTCTATAATGATCGTAAAACCGGGAAATCATAAAGAAAAGGTTCTTGTTACCGTAAAGGATATAAACCGGTTTATTGCGGAAAAAGGGCTGAAACCTGTCGGATCGATGCCCAGAATATCAGTGTGGGAAGACGGAAAAGAAAACGGAATATCGTTTTTACATGACAAGCATTTTATCCATTTATCTGCCGACGGCAGCTCTATCGAACAGCTTTATCCATTGGAAAAAGGAGACACCGATTTCGACTTTGACCCGCACAAACGCCAATATGCCCTGACCAATGAGAACGGACTATATATTATATCGCCAAACGGAGAACGGATAACCGTAGGTAAAGATTCGAACGGCTATATTTCGATGGGTGCAAATAATGTACACCGGAATGAATTCGGGATCAAGAAAGGTACTTTTTGGTCTCCAGAAGGAAATGCTCTTGCATTTTACCGGATGAATGAAACCATGGTAGGCGACTATCCATTAGTAGATATTTCGGCAAGAGAAGCTAAATTGAAAAATATCAAATACCCGATGGCAGGCATGCGGAGTCACGAAGTAACAGTCGGTGTTTTTCGTCTTTCAGACAGAAATACCGTATATCTGCATACAGGAACTCCCAAAGACCGTTATTTTACCAATATAACATGGTCGCCCGATGAAAAAGAAATTTATATACAAGAATTGAACCGCCGTCAAGACACTTGCCTTGTCGAAGTATATGATGCTGCTTCAGGAAAGCATCTCCGCACTTTGTTTACCGAAACAAATGAAAAATATGTAGAACCGGAAAATCCGCTGATTTTCATTCCCGGAAAACCCGAATTATTTATTTACACTTCCCGAAAAGACGGTTACCGGCATCTATATCTTTACGACACATCGGGAAAAATGATCCGGCAAATCACTCGGGGAGAATGGGAAGTCCTTTCGGCAGAAATAGATCCGACGGGAAAATACTTGTATATCACCTCTACCGAAGCATCTCCTCTGGAAGTGAATTTATACCGGGTAACCCTCTCAAACGGAAAACGGGAAAGACTGACTCCTGCAAACGGCGTACACACCCCCCTGATGAGCAAATCGGGACGATATATGATAGACCGTTACAGTAACCATAATACTCCCCGCATGATCGATTTCTCCGATCTGAAAACAGGTAAAACAAAAAATCTATTATGTGCGCCCGACCCTTATGACGGTTATGCAATGCCGGATATAAAGTGCGGAACAATAAAGGCGGCGGACGGAGAAACAGACTTATATTACCGTCTTACACAACCGGCAAAAATCGAAACCGGTAAGAAATACCCTGTCATCGTATATGTGTATGGAGGCCCTCACGTCCAACAAGTTCGGGATGGCTGGAAGTGGGATGCCAGAGGCTGGGATATTTATATGGCAAACCGGGGATATATTATCTTTACAATAGATGGAAGAGGATCGGCAAACCGGGGATCGGCATTCGAAAACGTTACTCATCGGCAGCTTGGAAAGATTGAACTGCAAGATCAGATGGAAGGTATAAAATGGCTGAAATCTCTACCGTATGTCGATGAAAACAGAATCGGTGTACACGGATGGAGTTTCGGCGGATTTATGACCACGAATATGATGCTGAACAATCCCGAAACATTCAAAACCGGTGTTGCCGGAGGTCCTGTAATCGACTGGAAATATTATGAAATAATGTACGGTGAACGTTATATGGGATCACCTAAAGAGAATGCACAAGGATATGAAAACAGTAATTTGAACCGTATTGCAGGAAACCTTCAAGGACATTTATTGCTGATACACGGAGATCAAGATCCGGTCGTAGTTTGGCAACACAGCTTGTCTTTTTTAAAAAGTTGTATTCAATCCGGTACATATCCCGACTACTTTGTATATCCGGGACACTTCCACAATGTATTGGGTCCTGACCGGGTACATTTATATGAAAAAATAACTCGGTATTTTGATGATTATTTAAAATAAACTAAGAAAAACAGACAATAATGAACATTTTGTTATTAGGATCAGGAGGCCGGGAAAACGCTCTGGCATGGAAAATAAAACAAAGTCCGAAAGTAAATAAACTATATATTGCCCCGGGCAATGCAGGAACAGCGTCGATCGGAATCAACATAGCTCTGTCGGCATCCGATTTTGACGGTATCCGTCAGTTTGTCCTCGACAATAACATAAATATGGTCGTAGTAGGACCTGAAGACCCATTGGTAAAAGGTATATACGATTATTTCAAAAACGATTCGGAATTAAATAAAATTCCGGTAATAGGACCATCAAAAGAGGGTGCACGACTCGAAGGGAGCAAAGACTTCGCCAAAGCATTTATGATGCGTCATCATATCCCCACCGCCCGCTATGCAAGTTTCACGGCCGAGCAGTATGACAAAGCATGCGCTTTTCTCGACACATTGGAAGCTCCGTACGTACTGAAAGCCGACGGATTGGCAGCCGGGAAAGGTGTACTGATCATTCCCGACTTGGACGAAGCGAAACGGGAACTGAAAGAAATGCTCGGCGGTATGTTCGGAGAAGCGAGCAGCACGGTCGTCATAGAAGAATTTTTATCCGGAATCGAATGCTCGGTCTTCGTTCTTTCCGATGGCAATTCTTATAAAATACTCCCTGAGGCGAAAGACTACAAACGGATCGGGGAAGGCGATACCGGATTGAATACGGGAGGTATGGGTGCGGTTTCTCCCGTACCGTTCGCTGATGCCGAATTTATGAAAAAAGTCGAAGACCGTATCGTAAAACCGACAATAGAAGGCCTGAAAGCCGAAAATATCGAATACAAAGGTTTTATATTCCTCGGTCTTATCAATGTGAAAAACGAACCGATGGTAATAGAGTATAACGTGCGAATGGGAGATCCCGAAACCGAAGCGGTAATGCTCCGTATAGCTTCCGATTTGGTCGAACTATTCGAAGGTGTAGCCGAAGGCAAACTATCCGAAAAAGAACTCCGAGTCGATCCTCGCTCCGCAGTAACGGTTATGCTCGTATCAGGAGGTTATCCGGGTAATTATGAAAAGGGGAAAATAATTACCGGAATCGACCAGATAAACGATAGTATCTTATTCCACGCCGGGACAGCATTGAAAGACGGGAACATCGTCACGAACGGAGGTCGCGTTATCGCCGTAAGCTCTTATGGAAAAGATAAAAACGAAGCTCTTGCGACATCATTCAAGAATGCGGAAAAAATCTCTTTCGAAAAGAAATATTTCCGCCACGATATAGGTTTTGACCTTTAACAATATGAGGGAAGACAAGCTATACAATATTTCGGGCAGTACTACCACCATTACATTCAGTGTGGTAGCTGCCTGTTTGTTATCTTTGGTAGCTTACTTCTTTTACGAGCCGCAGGTATCCGGCACAGAAGGCTTGCTGTCTTTTTTGTTCAACAGAATACATACCGAGCATATCCGTATTATTATCAATCTGGGAGCAATCTTGATAAGCAGTTTATTACTCCTATGGATCAATAACATATATACGATCGTTAGAGCGCATTCATCGCTTCCTTTGCTGTTTTTCTTATTACTTGAATGTTCTAATCCCGAACTGACTTCAGAATTACGAATCGGCAATATTCTCGTACCGGTGATCTTATTGTCCATAGCACTTCTTTACAGTACATATCAAAATATTCGCCCGCAGAATCAAGCTTTTACCTTTTCCCTGCTTATTACAGCCGGTTTTCTGTTTTGGACACCGTTAATATTCTTTCTCTCGATATTCTGGATCGGATTATATCAGACCCGGGCATTAAATTCTAAAACATTTTTTGCGTCCATAATCGGAATCATTACGGTTATATGGCTCTTTTACGGAGGGCATTTCATTTGGAATTATCCGTTATCATTCGATAAAATATTCAAAACCGTCGGGACAATACATTGGCTACATGACGAAGGCGAATTTTCTCAGTTATTATATCTCTTACCGACAATCGCCATCGGATTCATTGCTGGCATAAGCAGCCTTTATAAGCATTACAGCGACAAAATATGTACTCGCGTTTACAACGAGTTTATCAATGTCTTATCTGTGTGTACAACAATATTCATCGGGTTGAATATTTCGGAGTTTTACAACTTCCTGCCTTTTTTAAATGTATATGTAGCAATACAAGCATCACACCTCTTCAATAACATTACCAACAAGACAATGGTTTATTTGTTCTACACCATTATATTCATTTACCTATTATTCTATTTATGGATTTTATTGCAGGACTTAGTGAGTGGGGTTATATAGGGCTTTTCATAGCAGGTTTTCTTGCCGGAAGCATTCTTCCGTTCAGTTCAGAAGTCGTATTAGGCCTACTGCTATATGCCGGATATAACGAGTGGGGATGTCTCGCTTCGGCAACTGCCGGAAATTGGCTGGGAGGAGTAACCTGCTATTATATAGGACGACTGGGAAAAGTCGAATGGATAGAGAAATATCTGCGCATTAAGAAATCGAGTTTGGATAAAACTCAAAAATTTTTGCAAGGGAAAGGAGCTCTGATGGCTTTTTTCGTCTTTCTTCCTGCCGGAGGAGATCTGATCATCGTCACATTAGGGCTTATGCGTGCCAATGTACTTATTACAAATTTATCGATGCTTGCAGGCAAATTTCTCCGTTATTACTGTGTCGCTAAAGGCATCGACTTCTTTATGTAGATTTTAAATGCCTGTCTAAATTTTACCCGGAGTCAACTTTGAAAAGCTCTTTATCAGAAAACTTGAACAGCCTCTTACATCACTAAACAAAAAAAGATTTTTACAGAATATACATTGAAATAAAAAAAATTGTATCTTTGTCCACGTCAAAAAGAAATGCGGCAGTAGCTCAGTTGGTAGAGCATCAGCTTCCCAAGCTGAGGGTCGCGGGTTCGAGTCCCGTTTGCCGCTCTTGATAAACAGCTATTTGCATATTTTGTAAATAGCTGTTTTTTATTTTATAATGGATTTCGGTACGTGTGTAAATTAATATTTATCCCCAAATACCCTCAAAAAAATTCACAAAGATGCTCCGAACAAAATTTAAACAGATTCTAAATATATATTTTATCGGATATTGCTATGCCAAAATAAGATCTATAATAAACAATATAGCGAGAATATACATCGTAAGGGTAATCTGCTTATGTCTCCCGCTAAACAACTTCAACAACACATAACAAAGCAATCCTAAAATGATACCATTGGCTATCGAATAGGTCAGCACCATCATAATAATCGTAACAAAAGCCGGGAGAGCTTCTGAAATATCGGATAAATTTATCTTACCGATAGAATCCATCATAAATACACCGACTAAAACAAAAGCTCCGGTCGTAGCTGCTCCGGGTATCAATAGAAAAACAGGAGCAAAAAAGAGCGCCAGAATAAAAAGCAAACCGGTAATCAGAGAAGTAACGCCCGAACGTCCTCCTTCCGCAATACCCGAAGCACTTTCTACATAAGTCGTGACAGTAGAACTTCCTAACATCGAACTGATCGTAGTCCCGATAGCATCAGACATCATGGCTTCTTTCACATGGGGAATATGTCCGTTTTTATCCATAATTCCTGTTTTTGTAGCAAGTCCGACCAAAGTTCCCAGCGTATCGAATATATTCATAAACAACAATGTGAAAATGATAATTGCCATATCTAAAGTAAAGAAGCCTTCAAAATCGAATTTACAAAATGTAGGGGCTATGGAATGAGGCATGGAAACGGGGATAAAATTTTCCGGTATCTCGGTAACACCTAACGGTATACCGGCAATCGTACACAAAAGAATGCTGTAAAACAGAGCGCCTTTTACCTTCTTTATCAATAACACGGCACTCAGCAATATTCCGAAAATAGCTAATAAAGATATAGGAGTAAAATGCCCTAATGCCACGAATGTCGAAGGGTTCGATTCTATAATGCCGGCATTCTTTAATCCTATAAAAGCGATAAACATTCCGATCCCGGCAGATATAGCGTGCCTGAGGTTCACCGGAATACTATTCAGTATTATTTCTCTGACATTTAACAGTGTAATCAATATAAATATAAGTCCTTCTACAGACATCGCTGCCAATGCCGTTTCCCAAGAATAGCCCATACCCTGCACTAAGGTAAAAGCAAAGAAAGCATTCAGCCCCATACCCGGAGCTTGGGCAAAAGGTAATTTTGCCATACAAGCTAACAGAAGAGTCGCTATAGCGGCAGCAAGGGCTGTGGCGGTAAAGATTGCCCCTTTATCCATTCCCGTAGTGCTCAACATTGCCGGATTTACAGCCAAAATATAGCTCATTGTCAAAAAAGTCGTAATTCCTGCAATTATTTCTGTGCGTAGGTTCATCGTCTGCTTATTGAACCCGAATATTTTCTGTAACATACACAAAACAGTATCTATTTATAATCGAATAATGAACTTATTATCCAAGTTACAAATGTAATAAAAGTATTACTCCCTATTTTAATTTTTTAGATAAGAACGGTATATCGAACCAAAATATTCTCACTTAAAGAGATATTTTAAATTTTCCAAAAAAAATCAATATTCGAGAACATCGATTTAAAATTTTATATACATTTGCTGCATATTTATGGCGGTGTAGTGTAGTGGCCTAGCATGTAACATTCTCATTGTTGAGACCCGGGTTCGATTCCCGGCTCCGCTACAAAAAAAGAGATTATCGACAACGGTAATCTCTTTTTTATTCCGCCTTTCCCCAAAAAGGTGGGTGCACTTCTCCAGATAAAAACTCTGTTCTCGTAAAAACGTTAATTATTCCACTTTAGGGCCTATTTAAAGTTTAATCTGATCAAAAAGCGTATATTTGTAAAAACGGCAGAATATGGAAACAACAGACATAATAAAAGATTTAATCGTTGAAAACAGATTGGAAGAGGCCGTCGAATTGCTCAATCGGCGCATCGAACAAAATGAGAAAGACGATGAGGCGTATTATTTGTTAGGTAATATTTTTAGAAAGAAAGGAGACTGGAAACAAGCGACTTTTTACTATTTAAGCGCTACGGAGATAAATCCCGAAAGTCCGGCCAAACAGGCTCAAGAGGTACTTGTCGACATCCAAAATTTCATGAATCCGGATTTTAATCCATAATCATAAAAAGGGACATTCAGTAAATAATATAAAATCAGCCAACTAATTCATACACAAAGTGTTGCGAATTAGCTGGCTTTTTTGTATCTTTAGGTATTCCCCCGCAAATAAGGTTTGAAGGCCAAAACGGGGGAAATTCCCCGACTAAGATATGGCTAAGGTACAAAATATTTCCGAAATTCACCCAACTTTGGGCTTCACAGAATTTGATGTTCTAGAAAAATATCGCAAAAGTTTTCATGAGAGTGAGCTTGGCAGGCTTCATTCCGTGTTTCCGTTTGAGCGTATGGCGAAGGCGGCGGGTCTGTCACGGCAGCATCCGGGCCGACGGAACATCTTCAGCCCTTCGGCAAAGATTGCCCTCATGATCCTGAAAGCCTACACCGGATTCTCCGACAGACAGCTGGTGGAACATCTTAACGGGAACATACATTACCAGATGTTCTGCGGAATCATGATAGATCCGTCCTCTCCCATAACTAACTTCAAGATAGTCAGCGCTATCCGCAATGAGATAGCATCCCGTCTTGACATTGATACCCTCCAGGATGTTCCGGCTTCACACTGGAAACCTTATCTTGACAACCTTCACGTGTGCATGACCGATGCCACATGCTATGAGAGCCACCTGCGTTTTCCAACGGACATG